>Ga0228535_1002264_pt1 | contig 19810 bp, 16 predicted proteins | sample SJ1metagenome_FD_168457 | JGI IMG/M metagenome (GOLD analysis project Ga0228535, IMG submission 168457) | Enriched culture of PCE-dechlorinating microbial communities from Ithaca, New York, USA - SJ1 | ecosystem: Engineered > Modeled > Simulated communities (microbial... > Unclassified | place... | reverse complement strand
ATTTTGGGGAGGGAATGGAATGGCAGACAAAAAAAAATATGGCATGATGACCAAGGCTCTGCACAGCGGATGGAGCTATGACCCTGCGACCGGTGCGTTCGGGCTTCCGATATATATGTCATCAGCGTTTCAGTTCCGCAGTACTCAACATGCCGCGAACCTGTTCAACCTTGAGGAGGAGGGTTTTATATACTCAAGGATATCTAACCCTACGGTAAACGCTTTCGAGGAGGGGCTCAACGCGCTTGAAAACGGTTCGGGGTGCCTCGCCACGTCGTCAGGGCAGGCCGCGTTTGCCCACCTTATCACCGCGCTGTGCTCAGCGGGCGACAATCTTGTCGTGTCAAAGAAAATATACGGCGGCACGCTTACTCTGCTGCAAAACGTGTTTTCCAGGTTCAATGTAGACACTATCCTGGTCGACAGTGACCATCCATGTCAGGTCGAGCAGGCTGTCAACGATGAAACCAGGGGTATCATAACCGAGACTATCGGTAATCCCATGATGAACGTGGCTCCGCTTGAAGCGTTGGCGACGGTCGCAAAGCGCCGAGGCGTTCCACTTATAGTGGACAATACGTTCGCCACGCCGGCGCTGTGCCGGCCGATAGAGTGGGGAGCTAACGTAGTCGTTCACTCGACTACTAAATACATCTCCGGCAACGGAAACGTCATCGGCGGCGCCGTAATTGACGGCGGCAATTTTGACTGGGGCGCGTTCCCGGAAAAGTTCCCTACGCTAGCCAAGCCGGACGCGGCATATCACGGCATCACTTTCACCGAGAGGTTTGGAAGGTCCGCGCTTTACGCTAAGCTTCACGCGGCCATAGTGCGCGACCTGGGCGGCTGCCAGTCGGCCTTTGACGCGTATCTGCTCCATCTGTCGCTTGGAACCCTGGCTCTTCGTATGGAACGGCACAGCGAAAACGCGCTTAAGGTAGCGGAATTTCTAAAATCACATCCGTCGGTTGAATGGGTTCGGTATCCCGGGTTGCCAAGCCACCCGCAAAACGATATGGCAAGAGTCTATCTTAAGAACGGCTGCGGCGGAATGATAGCGTTTTCGGTCAAGGGCGGTGTCGAAGCCGGGCGCAGGCTTTTGGACAGCCTTAAGCTCATAGGGCATATGGCTAATTTGGGGGACTCGCGGACCATAATCATACATCCCGCCAGCACCACGCACAGCCAGCTTACCACGGAGCAGCGCATATCTGCGGGCTTGAGCGACGGGCTGATCCGGCTCAGCGTTGGGCTTGAGGACGCGGCCGACATAATAGACGATCTTGATGCCGGGTTGCGTGCGGCTGCCGGAGTTTGATGACATGCTCAGAGAGCGAATCGGTTCGGTTACGATCCCCGAGCTCGTTCTTCAGTCCGGCCGCCTTGAGGAGCCGGTTCAGGTATACGCGATGTACGGTGAACTCAACGACAGCGCGGATAACGCGATAGTGATATGTCACGCGCTTACCGGAAGCCACAGGCTTGCAGGTGAAAAGATTGAGGGCCAGCCTGATCCTTGGTGGGACGCGCTGGTTGGGGACAACAAGGTCTTTGACACCGGAAAGTACTGCGTGATCTGTTTCAACAACATCGCAAGTCCTTACGGCAGCACGTCGCCCCTGTCCATAAACCCTAAGACGGGCAAGAGGTGGAATATGAGCTTCCCCATAGTTTCGCCGCGGGATGTTGCAAGGGCCCAGAAGGAGGCCCTCAATGCGCTTGGGATAAAGAAGATTGCGGCCGTGGCAGGAGGCTCTCTGGGAGGCATGATCGCGGCGGAAATGGCAGTCTCCTTTCCGGAGGAGGTAGAGAAATGCATACTGATAGCGGCTCCGGACAGGCTTTACCCTCAGGCTATAGCTTTCAACGCTGTTCAGCGCAACAGCATCATGTCAGACCCCGACTGGAAATGCGGGGATTACGATGGGCGCGGTCCGTCACGGGGGCTGGCTCTGGCGCGCATGCTGGCCATGATAACTTACCGAAGCGAACAGTCGTTCTCAGGGAGGTATATGAGAGAGATGGCGCGCGGCAGCGCCGACGATTGGGAGGGGCAGTTCAAGGTAGAGAGTTATCTGTACCACCACGGCGAGGAGCTTGTAAGACGATTTGACGCCAACTGTTACCTCTATCTGACGAAGATGATGGATCTGCACGACATAGGAAGCGGCCGCGGCGGCCTCACCGAGGCATGGAGGCTCTTTGCCGGGCGCAAGCTGCTCGCCGTCGGCATATCGAGCGACATGCTCTTTCCCAGCTGGCAGGTTGAAGAGGCCGCCAGGAACGCACGCACCGGCGGTGTTGATGCGAGGTATGAGGAAATAGAAAGCGAAAACGGACATGACTCGTTCCTGATAGACTTCGATCAGCTGGATGACTTTATACGCCCGTTCCTTTCTGAGTAGGCGCGGTCTGTCAATTGTCACATGCGCCGCGGGCGTGCGGTCCGTTTTTTTTACGCGTCGCTTACGATATGCAAATACATGGGCCGATCGGTTTTTATACCGGCGTTAATCTGTGGTTTGTTTTCACGGAAGTTTTTGGCGGTAACAGATATTGCGCCTTTTTTCTCTAAGTTATACCTGTTAATTTACTCTATTTTTTAACTTTTGACGTCAATTCTACGGTTCAAAAATTTGACCCTCTTTACTCACTTAAAAAACAGGGATACAATTAAAGGCATGCATAAGGGTCGTTTTAAAAACTGAACGATCATAAAGGTGAAAAGCCCTGAGGGGCAAAAAAATCAAGGAGGTTTTTTGTATGGCCGTACAGAAACGTACTTCCAAAAACGTTCTTCTCGACACCGCTCTTAAGAATTTCTACGCAGCTGCCGAAGAGATGGGGCTTGACGATGGCCTTATCGAGGTGATGAGCCGTCCCGAGCGCTCTATATGCGTCTCGATTCCCGTAACCATGGACGACGGTTCGGTCAAGGTGTTTGAGGGCTATCGCGTGCAGCACTCGACGGTATGCGGTCCGGCAAAGGGCGGCCTTCGTTTCCACCCTGATGTGAACCTTGAGGAGTGCGAGGCGCTCGCAAGCCTTATGACCTGGAAATGCTCTCTTGCCGGTATCCCCTACGGCGGAGGCAAAGGCGGTATAGCCGTAAATCCGTTTGATCTTTCCCCGCGCGAGCGCGAGATGATGACGCGCACTTTCGCGGCTCGTGTCGCTCCGTTCATAGGCGACTGGACCGATGTTCCCGCTCCTGACGTCAACACCGGCGGCCCCGAGATGGTGTGGATAATGGACACAGTCTCAAAGCTGCGCGGCCATCTCGAGCCAGGCGTGGTGACAGGAAAGCCCGTGGCATACTGGGGTTCAAAGGGACGCACTGCAGCGACCGGGCTCGGAGTTTCGACCTGTATCCGCGAGCTTCTTAAAGCCAAGGGCGAGAAGATAGAGGGCGCCAAGATCATAGTGCAGGGCTTCGGCAACGTCGGCACGTACAACGCCCTTTTCCTGCACGAGGCAGGCGCAAAAATAGTCGGAATAAGCGACATCACGGGCGGCTACTACTGCAAAGACGGCATTGATGTGGCGGCAGCCAAGGCGTTTGTGGAAGCTCACCCGAAGCGCATCCTTGAGGGTTACACGCAGCCCGGCCTCGTAAAGATGAGCGGTGAGGAGATCCTAGAGCAGGAAGCCCTGGTGCTTTCTCCGTGCGCGCTTGAAGGCGCCATCAACGAGAAAAACGCTGAGAAGATCAAAGCGACCTACATAGTGGAAGGCGCTAACGGCCCTGTAACGCCAGAAGGAGACGCCATCCTCGACAGGCGCGGCATCCTTGTGGTCCCCGATTTCCTCGCCAACAGCGGCGGCGTCATCGGCTCATACTTTGAGTGGGTGCAGGACCTTGCCGGGTTCTTCTGGACGGAGAAGGAGTACAACGATCGCCTTGTCCCGATCATGACGGACAACTTCCACAGAGTGTGGGACTACGCCAAGCAGCATAACGTTAAGATGCGCCGCGCGGCCTTCCTCGTAGCCATCAAGCGCGTTGCCGACGGCCTTAAACTGAAGGGTATATTCCTTTAAGTTTTAGCCCGCGCACAAGATATCTTAGATAGCGTAACGACAAAAGACGGGGGCGACCCGTCTTTTGTTTTAACTGTGCGCACAGTCTCACCGAATAAACCTGCCGGCGAGCGATGCCGCCCTTTCATTATCAGCGGCTGTCGGCTACAATTGAGCGAGCGACATAAAATTATTCCGTGAGGAGGAGAGTCCAATTGGATGTTAACAGCAAGTCATATCAGGAGCTGCTGAAGAAACGCCCTCTTAACATACAGGCAAAGTTCGGCGGCGAAGCTATGGGGCTTGTCAGCGGACGGGATATCGCCGAGGCGGCAAGGGAAGCCGACTGTATAGTCCTTGCCGCTAACGCGCGGCACCCGCTAGTGATAAAGGCCGTGCTTAAAGCGGCTAAGAATAAGAACGCCGCGGTGCTCATTGAGCTTGCAAAGTCTGAGGCAGGTTACTGCGGCGCGAACTATGACAACGTACCGGACTACGCTCTTAAATACTCCGCAGAGATGGGGCATGGGGCCGTCTTTGGGCTTCATGTTGATCACTACGCTATAAAGAGCCAGGAAGACGTCCTTAAAGGGGTCGGGCATCTTTACGGCATACTTGTCAACGGCTTTACCTCCGTCGCTATCGACGCCTCGCACTTAGACGACTATCAGAACTTTGTGGCGACGCGGTCAATAGGCGGATGGCTGCCCGCTGAGCTCGGCCTTGAGGTCGAGGTCGGTGAGATCAAAGGCCCGGGAGAGCTTTCCACTGTGGAAGAAGCCACCTACTTTATAGGCGGCCTCAACGCGTGGGGGATATTCCCGGATTATCTCGCGATATCTAACGGAAGCCTGCACGGCACGTATGACCCTGCGGTGGGGCAGATGGAGGGAATCGACCTGAACCGGACGAAGGAAATTGCCGACGCGATAGCCCCCTATGGCGTGGCGATAGCCCAGCACGGGATATCCGGCACCCCGCTGAGCAAAGTGTCCACGTTCAGAAAATATGGCATACGCAAGGGAAATGTGGCCACGCTCTTCCAGAACGTTTACTTCGGCATAAAGATGGATCCTGAGACAGGCAACGCTGTGACAGAGGGCGGGACGTATACCAAAGAGCCCGACCGCGGCATTTCAGTGGAGCTCTGGAACGAAATAGTCGCGGCGGCGGACGCGAAAGGCATGAGCAGAAAGAGCGGTGACTATAAAAAGCTCAACCTGCCGTTCTGCGATAGGATACTTGCCGAGCCTAAGCACATAATCGACAGGATAGTAGACGAGATGCAGTGGTGGGCTGAGCGTTTCATAACCGCGTTTGGCGCTGAGGGCAGCGCTGACGCGGTGGCAGATGTGATGTCGCGCCGTCCTGACCACAACGCGTCGCCTGACCGCAAGATATTGGGCAGGCGCAGCGACTATACGGAGAAAAACGCCCCGGGAAAGTACGGCAGCACTGGCAAGAACTACGACGACTGACGGCCGTTTAGCAGATAGGCTGAGCTTGGATTTATGCCGGCAAACAGGTGTGATACAATATCTCCTGTGTTGCCGGCATTTTTTTTATTTTGCGGCGCAAAGCGGCTGATTTGGAGGAGAGCAAGTGGAGAACGCGGAAGAGAGGGCCTATAGGTCGATAATAAATCAGATACTGTCGGGGGCATATTCACCGGGTGATTTTCTGCTTGAACTTGAGATTGCGCAGAAACTTAACATGAGCCGCACGCCTGTGGGCCGAGCTCTCAGCCGCCTTGTGTCGGAAGGTTTTCTGAACAAGATGCCCAAAAAAGGCTGTTACATACCTATACCTACGCCAAAGGACGCGGAGCTGGTTTTCGAGGCTCGTCAGATTGCGGAGGGCGAGGCGGCCGCGATGGCGGCGCGCAACGCAACTGAAAACGAGGTTGCGCAGCTTGAGAAATTGCTTGCTAAGGACACGGCGGCATTTGAGAACAAGGACAAAGAGCTTTGGGAAAGCATAAATGAGGACCTGCATCTATTCATAGCTAAATACAGCCACAATCCATACGTTGAGAAGTGGGTGCAGAACGCCTTCTGGCGCTCCAATGTCTACATATTTTACTTCGACGGTTTTTATCGGCCGCCCGCTGATATCGTAATAGAACACGAGACGCCTAAGCAGCACGCCGCGATAGTGAGGGCCATAAGGGAGAAAGACGCGGACCTGGCGCGCGGCCTCATGAAAAAGCACATCCACACCACTTACTCAAAACTGCTCATTAAAAAATAAAACACAAAAAAATACAGAAAGATAAAACTATGGCCGGCCAAGCCTCCATTCCCAAGGGGGCTCGGCCGCTTCCTTTCTGCGATGTCGCCGTTTTGCCTCCAAAAAGACCAAATTAAAACCTTTTTATAAAAACAAATTAAAAAATAAACATTGACAGTACCAAAAGTTTATGATAATTTCATTATCAGTCAGACAAAAATACATAGATGAATACATTAAACGGGGGCGGATGCCGATATGAAAGGAAACGTCGTGTTGCAGCTGGGTTACGGGATGCAGGGAAAGGCATGCCTTGCGGACCTTCTGAAAAGCAAAACCATCGGCAACGTGATAGTTGCGGACGCGTCCTTTGAAGAAGAAGATCCTTCCGCGCGCTTTAAGGATCCTCGGGTAGTGCCAGTCAAACTTGACGCACGCGACGAAAAAGCGGTGCTTGATCTGATGAGGCAGGCCGACGTCGTCATAGAACTTTTGCCCGGGCAATTTGCGCTTAAAATGGCGAAACTTGCGGTGAAAGCCAAAGTCAGCCTCGTATCCGCCATGTATCTTTTCAATCCAGGCGAGCAGGACATGGCAAAAAGGGCCGCGGAGGCCGAGGCTATCGCATCGCTGCACGAAGAGGCAGAATCCGTCGGTATAACGATACTTGAGGAGTTCGGAATGGACCCCGGGATGGACATCGTGTTGGGGCGCAGGGCTCTTGACGAGCTTGACGAAACTAAGGCCTTCCATTCCTACGGCGCAGGCTTTCCGGAGCCTAAGGCGAGCCATAACCCAATCCGCTACAAGTTCACATGGTCTGTGATAGGCGTGATGCGCTCGTACCTGCGTCCGGCGCGCGTAATAAAAGGCGGCTGCGCGATCGATATAGCGGCTGACGCCATGTTTGACGAGGAAAACATGCATATGCTAAATCTGCCGGAATTCGACTCTCCCCTTGAATGTTTCGCAAACGGAGACAGCGAGTTGTTTGCCCGCGCGTTTGGCATTCGGGATACGATAAGCTCAATGGGCAGGTATATATGCAGATGGCCCGGCACCGGAGCATTTTGGAGGGTCATGGCAAAGTGCGGCTTCTTGTCGCCGGATCCGATAAGCGTGTGCGGCGCCAAAGTGGCTCCGGATGCTTTCTGCGCCGCGCTTTTGGGAAGTCAAAGGCAGTTCCGGTACGAGGACGACGAACGCGATGTCGCGCTCATAAGGTCAGACGTTAGGGGCTATAAGGACGGCAGGCCGCTTCGCGCTGTGTTTCAGATAACCGACTTAAGGGATCTTGACTCAAAGTTCACAGCAATGCAGCGCACCGTCGGTTTCCCTGTCTCCATCGGAGCGCAGATGATATTAAGCGGCGAGGTAAAAAAGAAGGGAATAGCCGGCCCTACATGCGTGCCATTTGACAGGTATATGGAGGAGCTTAAAAAGCGAGGCATAACGTTCACCAAGCACGTTGAAGAGTGGGACGGAAACGAACTTCCTTAAAGATAAAAGAAGCGCTGTGCAAAGGAGGGGGGGGATGCGCCAGGGAAGTTAAGGCAGGCTTTTTGACAGGCGCAGGATTTCTAAGGAAACGCTTCATTTTAGGACTGGCGACGGAAGGAGAGAAGAGAGATGGGAGATATCGCACCGAAGGGGATCATATCTTTACTGCCTGTGGTACTCACGCTGTTTTTGGCGTTCAAGACAAAGGACGCCGTGTTTTCATTGATAATAGGCTGCATCGTCGGTGTCGTCATCGCAGGATACGACCCAGCCACAGGCCTTTCAAAACTGTTCCAGACATCCCTCGGCAACGCCGATTTCATATGGGTGCTTATGATTGAGGTCGCGGTCGGCATCATGGTGGCCTTCTACATGAGGTCCAACGTGATAGCCGGGTTTGCAGAATGGGGCAGCACTAAGATCCGCAGCAGGCGCGCAGCTTCCGGCTTCGGCTGGCTGCTCGGCATATTTATTTTCTTCAGCGACTATTTCAGCCCGCTGTTCAGCGGTCCGATAGCGCGCCCGATAACCGACAAATACAAGGTTTCCAGGGAGATGCTGGCATACACATTGGACTCAGGCAGCGGCCCGGTATGCACAATAGTCCCGATCTCGGGCTGGGCCGTATACATAGCGGGGCTCCTTAAAGGACAGGGCCCCATAGCGACGGCTGAAGACGGAATGAACGTCTTCTTAAGTTCGATACCTTATAACTTCTACGGATGGCTTGCCGTTATTTTTTGCGGCCTGTTCGCATTTCAAATTCTCCCTAACTTCGGACCGATGAAAAAAGCCGAAGAGCGCGCAAAGAACGAGGGCAAGGTCATCCGCGACGGAGCCACGCCGCTGGCGGGCCCCGAGCTTGATGAGATCAAGCCCATACCCGGGAAACCGACTCACATGGTGCTGCATTTGGTCATACCCGTCGTGATGCTGATCGCCATAGCGGTCGGGACGTTCTTGACACTGCACAGCGTAAAGATACTAGAGGCGTTCTTCGTTGTAGTCATGTACCAGTCAATAGTGCTGTCGATAGGAGGTTACTTCAAAAGCGTGAAGGACTTTGTCGACACGGCGACCGCGGGGGTCAAGGCAGTGCTGCCCGCGATATTCATCCTTGCGCTCGCTTACTGCATCAACACGATCTCAAAAAGCCTCGGGGCGCAGCAGTTTGTCATTGAAGTGACAAAAGCGTGGATGACGCCCGCGCTCCTTCCCGCTATAACCTTCCTTGCGGGCGCGTGTATATCGTTCTTCACGGGGACGTCGTGGGGGACGTACGCGCTATTGGTGCCGTTCTCTCTTCCCGTTGCGTTCGGGCTCTCAGGCGGCGTCGTATCCCCGATAGTCTTTTTGACGGTCGGCGCGATAATAGGCGGCGGTGTGTTCGGAGACCACTGCTCGCCGGTATCAGACACAACATGCCTGTCGTCGTTCGGCGCCGCGTGCGACCATATGGACCACGTGTCGACGCAGCTTCCGTACGCGCTTATGTGCGCCGTAATATCTTTTGTCCTTTACGTAGCTATCGGCGCGTTTATGTAATTTAAGATGCGTAAACGTCAATGAAACCCTGATTTAAATTCAAAGAAGGGGGGAGCAGCATCCCCCCTTCACAAAGAAACGAAGGTGGATATATGAGTCAGCGGCCATGCAGGATAGCGGTGCTTTGCTGGGAGGCAGGGCAAGTCCCGAGGGGGCTTGTGCAGCTTGAGTCTTTGAAGGGCAACAGCACGAACCCGGACTCCTATCCCTTCCCGGTGTGCTTTTGCAGGATAAGGGGCGCGAATGTTCAAACTGTCCTTGAAAATCCAAGCGAGGAAATATTGGAGAACATGATACGTGAATCGAAACGGCTTGAGGCTGAAGGTATCGAGGCTATAACGACAAGCTGCGGCTTCAATGCGGTGTTTCAGCGCGAGCTTGCTCTTGCGCTAAACGTTCCGGTATTTACGTCAAGCCTGCTGCAGGTGCCTTTTGTGCGCGGCATCATATCGCCCCGCAAGTCCATAGCGGTTATAACCGCAAAAAAGGCCGCGCTTAAGGAAAGGCACCTGCGCGCTGTTGGGATCACGGACGACATGAAGATCGAAATCTTCGGCATGGAGGAGTCGCCCGAGTGGAACAAAATTTTCACCGCTCCGGATGATGACGTGGACCTTGCAATCATAGAGAAAGATGTTGTTGGGACGGCAAGAAGGGCGGTCGCGGCTAATCCTGAAATAGGCGCGTTCGTGCTTGAATGCACGGACTTGCCCCCGTTTTCGCAGGCCATAAGGGACTCTGTGCGGCTGCCTGTGTACGACTTCATGACGCTTATGGGCATCGTCGCCGCTTCTATCGGGCTTATGCCTTAAAGCGGCCGTAAACACATATAAATTGCCGGAGGTGCATTATAAATGAAAGAAACAGTCCTTCTTTTGGGAGCGGGGCGTATCTCAGGCCCCTTCATCGACTACCTTGCAAGAAAATGCGAGTGTGATATGGTCGTGGCGGATATATCAGCTGACAATCTCGCATCTGCGGCCCGAATTTCAGGCCGCGTCAAAACTGTCCAAGCTGATGCGGCCTCAATGGCGGCAAGCCTCATCGACAGCTGCGCGCCGAAAGTGGTGGTCAGTTTCCTGCCGCCCGAATTTATGCCGGGGATCTCAAAGACATGCCTTGCCAAAAAGGTAAGCCTGGTCCACCCGGCGTATCTTGACGAACAGACTCGGTCTATGGCGCGGGAGATAGAAAAAGCCGGAGTAATCTTCGCGGTCGAGCTTGGTCTTGACCCGGGCATCGACCACATGTCGGCGGCCAGTGTGATAAACGGAATACACGGACGCGGCGGCAGTGTAGAGTCTTTCCGTTCCCTTTGCGGCGCGCTTCCGGCACCTGAGGCCAACAACAATCCATGGGGATACAAGCTTTCATGGTCGCCATCAAGCCTGATCGGAGCCAGCAAAAGGACCGCCAAGATCCTCCTGGACGGCAGTGAGATCGTATGGCCGGACGGCGAAACGTACGAGCACGTTTTCCTCTGCGAGGTGCCGAAGCTTGGTGTGTTTGAAGCGTACGCCAACGCCGACTCCACCGTCTACAGGGAAGGGTACGGCATCCCGGAGGCAAAGACGATATACAGAGGTACTTTGCGCTATAACGGCTGGTGTGAGACCATATGCTACATGAACCAGATAGGTTATTTTAACACTGATATCCAAGACACCAAGGGGATGACGTTTGCGGAATTCACAGTGCGTCAGGCCGGTGGCACGGGATGCGCTAAGGAGGCGCTTTGCGCTCGATTCGGGCTTAAACCATGGTCTGCATTTATACTGAGGATGGAGTGGCTTGGCTTCTTCGACGATGCCCCCCTGCCGTTTGACAGCGCATCCGCACGCGATGTAGTTTCCGTGCTTTTCGCGAAAAAACTGGTATTCGCTCCCAACGAGAGGGATTTGGTCGTGCTGTGCGATGAAGTCACAGCGGCATATCCAAACGGCGTAAGAGAACTGCACAGCTCGGTACTGATAGACTACGGGGTGCCCGGCAAATGGACATCCATAGCTAAGACCACGGGTATTCCGCCAGCCATAGCGGCCAGGTTTATCCTCGAGGGCAAAATAAGAAAGCCTGGGCTGCATGCTCCTATGTCAAAGGAAATATACGAACCTGTCTTAAACGAACTAAAAAACGAAGGAATAGTCCTCGAAGAGAAAATCATAACCATGTAGACAGCACCGTACAAATTTTGCCGGCCCCAGTGAAACAGGAGGGGCCGGCAAAATCGTACCCGCGCGTCAATTTGCGCGCTGTTTGAAACGGAGGAATGAGCGTGAGCAGTCCGTGCCTTAAAATATTTTGCGAACCCATATACGAGAACACGAGGACAGTCTCAACAATTGCCAATCAACATGGAGCAGATGTTTGGGGCGTGACGAAGGGGCTCTGCGGCGCGCCTGAGATAGGGAGAATATTCGTTGAAGGAGGCTGCGCCGGATTGGCCGACAGCAGGCTTCGCAACATAAAAAAACAGAAAGAGGCCGGGATTCGCTGTAAATTTTTGCTGATACGCATCCCTATGCCGCAAGAAATGGACGAATTAACCGACGTCTCCGACATGGCGCTCATATCATGCGGCAGATCCCTTCAGCTTCTGGAGGAGACATGCCGCATGAAAAAGAAAAATTACGACGTCATAATGATGATTGAGGCCGGAGACCTTCGAGAAGGGGTCATGCCGTGCAACCTTATTACGATGAAAGATCAAATAAAAGGACTGCAAAGAGTGCGCATAGCCGGTGTAGGCGCGAACTTCGGATGCTTCGGAGGCATACTACCGTCCGAAGAGAACATATCGAATCTCCTCAAGTGCGCGCGTATCGTTGAAGAGATTACCGGCCATCCAATAGACATTGTATCTATAGGAGGCACTACCTGTATGCCTTTGCTGCTTGAGGGAAGACTGCCGCGCGGCGTCAACCAGCTGCGCCTTGGAAGCGCCATGCTGAGAGGAGCCATAGCTTGGGAGCCTATAGAGCGATTAAGACAGGACACTCTTGAATTTTCGGCGACATGGGTGGAGATAGCGCGCAAGCCAAGCAAGCCGTGGGGCGTTCAGGCCCTCGACGCTTTTGGGCACACGCCGCATTTTGATGACATAGGGTGCCGGCTGCGCGGCATCCTTGCCGCCGGAAGGCAGGACATATATCCTGAAGGGATTCTCCCTTCTGATCCTGGAATAAAAATACTCGGCGCTTCCAGCGATCACCTCGTATGCGATATCGAAGACATGTTCTCTGTCCCAGATATAGGGGATCAAGCTAATTTTCAGGTCAATTATGCGGCAATGATGATAGCTTCGACATCTGAATACGTAGAAAAAATATTTTTTTAGAAACAAGGCAATGCAATGATTTTATATTCTGAATATTCGGTGTATAATCTTTTTGGGAGTTTTATAAATACAAAAATGGGAGGGAAGGCCTACTAATGAAAATAGGGTGTCCTAAAGAGATCAAAAATCGCGAGTACAGAGTGGGACTGACACCGGCAACAGCGCGGACCTACAGAAGCGCGGGGCATGATGTTTTTATTGAAAAGGGGGCTGGACTGGAGGCTGGATTTTCCGACGGCGAATATGTCAAATCGGGCGCGACTATATTTGAGACGGCTGACATGGTGTGGGATACGGCGGATATGATTGTCAAGGTCAAAGAACCCCTGCCCGAAGAATATGGGCGTATGAAAAAATCACAGATAATATTCACGTATTTTCATTTCGCGGCTGACCGCGAGCTCACAGAAGCCTGCATCAAATCCGGTGCTTCCTGCGTGGCGTATGAAATGGTTGCCGAACCGTGGGGGCTCCCTCTTCTTCAGCCGATGAGCGAGGTCGCCGGACGCATGTCGGCGATCGTAGGCGCGTTCTACATGGGCAAAACTTACGGCGGCAGCGGGCTGCTGCCAATGGGAGTGCCCGGCGTAGCTCCCGCCAACGTGCTGGTGATCGGCGGAGGCAATGTAGGAATAAACGCAGCCAAGGTAGCCTCGGGCCTTGGGGGCAGGGTTACGGTAACTGAGGTCAACCACCGCAGGCTTGCGTACCTAGCCGAGGTTATGCCACCTAACTGCGTTGCCGTATACAGCGACGAAGCGACAATAAGCGACGCGATAAAAGACGCGGACCTTGTGATAGGTGCCGTGCTGCTGCCCGGAGGAGCGAAAGCGCCGAAACTTGTAACCAGGGAGCACCTGAAATCCATGCGCCCCGGGTCGGTCTTTGTGGACGTTGCCATTGACCAGGGCGGCGTCGGTGAGACGTCTCACCCAACGACCCACGACGACCCGATATTCATAGAAGAGGGCGTGGTGCACTACTGTGTGGCCAACATGCCAGGAGCGTACGCACGGACATCGGCGATAGCCCTTTCCAACGCGACGGTAAGCTACGGAGTTCAGCTTGCCTCAAAAGGCGTCGTTAAGGCTTGCGAAGAAAACCCGGCGTTGCTAAAGGGACTTTCCATATATAAAGGGAAACTCACGCTGCCGGCGGTGGCCGACGCACTCGGCATGCGCGCGCACTACATGGAGACGGCAGAGGCGCTCAGGCTCTAATTTCCAACGGCTCAAGAAATAGCCCTCAACTTATACAGCTGACGCGGCGCCGCACAAAGCGGCGCCGTGAGTTTGTGCGCGCCGCGCGGTTAATTGCCATAAACGCCGCTTCTGCGGCGGATCCGCTATGTCGAGCGCGTGCCCTCTTTCCCTTTTGTGTCTTCCCTGCCACCGCGGGCCAATCATAGGTTGCGGCGGTGTGTTCATGAGCTCCGGCTTCTCCGTTGCGGTCACGAGGCGCCTGAATATCTATTCCCCTGAAGCTCGAGGGGCACAGGCAAAACACCTTATTCTAACATAGGGGGTTAGTTGTCCTTATGCAAGCCATTGTCTAATATGTGACGAAATACTAACAATGAATTCCTAATCACTTCTTCAATGTTGGTTGTGTCGCCTGAACAGAAAATTTCCATTATTTTTTCGTGATTTTCTATGACGGTCTTGTTTAAAACGTCATTACCTTTTTTCGAATACGGCCGGCACAATTCCATGACAAGTATACCCATCTTGATAATAAATTGGTTTCTGGTCGCATTAAGTATTATCTTGTGGAAATCCTGATCAGCTTGGTCTGTTGCTGGAAGATGGCTCTCTGAGAGGGTTCTGTACTCATGGAATTTTTCACGAAGGGCGTGTTTTTCATCTTCTGTGGCTTTTGTTATAGCGAGCTTTAACGTAGCAATATCAAACATGACCCTGAACTCATATAATTCTTCGGCGCTTGAGCGCTGAAGCATCATATCAAGGAGCAGTGGTCTGAAGACCTGAGGCCCAAGTGATTCACGTAAATACGTTCCCTTGCCTTGCGAAGATTCAACTACGCCCAACACTTGAAGCATTTTTATAGCTTCCCTGATGCTCGACTTTCCTACACCGTATCTTTCTGCTAGTTCACGTTCAGAGGGCAGGCATTCTCCTGGTTTAAACTCACCATCCCTTATAGAGTTTTGAATATTTTGGAGAACAAGTTGAGACAGCGTATTCTCTCTTTTTAAGTTCATATCAAATGCACCTCAAGATAAAAAATTTAAATCGATCCAGCGATGTATATTTTACAGTAAAGAATTCAAACAACTTAATTTAATATATAAAAATTAACAAAACTCCAGCCATAGGTAAATTATAATAATTTTAAATAAGAAAAAATATGTAATTATTAAACTTTGGCTGCTTGACAAACGCGCTCTGGCATATAGAATCTAATTATCTGATATCTGCTAAGCTGACATCGGATAAGTATAGCACAACTGAGGTGTTTTCTTATGATGCAATTTATTAGGTCGATCAACGTAGTAGATGCTCACACCGCAGGGGAACCTGTCAGGGTAGTGGTTTCAGGTCTTCCCAAGATACCTGGCGGAAGCATGCTGGATAAAATGAAATGGTTTGATGAGAATTTGAACGGAGTGAGAAATTTCCTTATGCGTGAACCAAGAGGACATAAAGATATGTTTGGGGCTATTCTTACTCCCCCAGTAACTGAAGACGGACATTTCGGAGTCCTATATATACACACCACAGGACAGGCGACAATGTGCGGGCACGGTACGATAGGGGTCGTTAAGGTTCTTATTGAGACGGGAGCCGTTCCTGTTGTTGAAGGGGAAAATACTGTCAATATTGACGCTCCGGCCGGGCGTGTCACTGCTAAGGCATTGGTAAAAAATGGAAAAGTAAAAGAAGTCTCTTTTCGCAACGTACCATCTTTTCTTTACATGGACAACGTTGAGGTCGATATGCCGACGATAGGTAAAGTCAAAGTCGCCGTATCATTTGGAGGAGGCTTTTATATTTTTGTAGAAGCCGAAGATTTGGGTCTCGAAGTTATCCCGGAACATGGAGCTGCGATAGCTAAACATTCTATGTGGCTGAAGGATTGGGGCAACAGGGAATTGAATGTGGTACATCCTGAGAATCCCGGCATTAAAGGTATTTATGGGGTCATCGTTACCGGACCTTCCGAAAGGACCGACAAAGGATGGAGATCCAAAGAGACATGCGTATTCGCTGATTCCGCTATAGACCGTTCTCCCTGCGGAACAGGCACGTCGGCGAGGATGGCCCTTTTATACGGACGCGGCCAGATGTCTCCGGGAGATATTTTAGAGAACAAGAGCATCCTTAATACCACATTTTATGGGTCTATAGACGGGTTGACAGAAATCGGAGGAATAAAAGGGATCGTTCCGCGAATTGCAGGTCCTGCATGGATCACAGGCTTCAACCAGCTTGTTCTTGACCCGGAAGATCCCTTGGAGGAAGGTTTTTTGATTTAAAAATAAAATATGGAAAGGAGGTCAGGTCTTCAAAATTACCGTGTGTAATGTCATCGCAATAGAAAATGTCATCAAATAGTTTGAGGAACATATTTCGAAAGCAAAGGGGATAGTGATCATGAAATTTAAAGGTATCCATTCAGCATTTATGATAATGTTTGTAATAGCAGCAAGCTTTTTCTGCATGATAGCTCCGGCAGCGTCAGATGCGGCAGTTGCTGCCCGTACTATAAAACTTGCACATGTTCTTCCTCCTGGTAGCAACTTTGATATAGGAGCTAACAAATTTAAGGATCTCGTCGAAAAAGCCAGCAACGGAAAAATAAAAGTTGAAATTTATGCAGGTGATATGACGACTGACGAAGTAGAAGCAGCTGAAATGGTTCGCTCAGGGAACCTGGATATGGCTTGGACTTCTACAGGAAGCTTGTCCGCCTTTGTAAAGGACCTCATGCTCCTCGACATGCCCTTCCTTTTCCGCGATACAAATCATGTAAATAAAGTGCTGATGGGATCGATAGGTGATAAGCTGCTCAAAGAATTCGACGCTTCTCATATCAAGGCACTTGCGTTTGCAGAAGACGGGTGGCGAGAAATTACAAATAATAAACGCCCAATCAATAAACTTGCAGATATGAAAGGCCTTAAGATACGCACAATGATGAACGACATGAACGCAGATATGTATAAGGCCCTTGGTGCGGTTCCAACCCCTATCCCTTCTGGTGAGATCTACAGCAGTATCCAGACCGGCCTTGTCGACGGGCAGGACAACGGCGTTTATGTGGCAAACAGCGTCGGTTATCTGGCAATACAACCATATGTCTGCATGATCCAGCATTTCTATTCGTCAGGAGTGGTGCTAGCGAGTGAAAAGTTCTGGAACAGCCTTGACCCCAATGATCGTAAGATTGTTAAAGACGCCGCAGTTGCAGCAGGCAAATATCAGAGAGAGTGGTTCTGGAATACCGAGATGAACCTTACCAAAAAACTTGCTAAAGAGAAGAAAATAATTGTTACATATCCGAAAGACCGTGCTGAATGGGTGAAGGCTGTCCAGCCGGTATATACGAAATATTTCAAAAAATATCCACACTGGAAACCGATAGTAGACCAGATTAACAAAACAAAATAGTAATTGATGATCAGCATATCCCGGACGGTTCTGTATATCGCAGAACCTTCCGGGATCTATGCAAAATACAGGATCTTACACCGAAAGGCTGTGTTGCAACATGGAACCGATCATTAAAAAACTACATTACATTGAAGACAAACTTAACATGCTTGCCGCTGTCATTGCGATCATGACATTTGCGGTTATGTCAGTTCTAGTATGCATGCAGGTCATATCACGTTATTTCTTCTCTTATTCATTTCAGTGGGCTGAAGAGATGGGAAGATATCTATTCATATGGAGTACTATGCTTGCTTCAGCATGCGCAACTCATGCTCATTTGCACATCGGTGTCGACATACTTGTCAACAACCTTAGGGGCAAGGCTCAGTTAGCTGTTAAATTGATCGCCCAGATTTTTTTAATAATAGCTGTTTATATACTTACCGTATATGGTGCTGAACAAACAATGGACGTTATCAGCGCAGGCCAAACCGCAACTTCGTTTCCTGTGTCAGCAGGCGTACTTTATTTGTCTATACCTGTGAGCGGTGTTTTGATGCTTTATTATGCCGTTGTGCAACTCCTGGAGCTTATTTGCTATGGTAAATACAGGGACACTAAGATTCCTGATTTTTTAAGGAGGTCGGCATAAAATGAGCTGGATTTTGTTTGCTACGTTTTTCCCACTGTTGTTTTTAGGCATTCCAATATCTTTTGTTTTAATTCTTTCTACTATAGCGTATATCTTTGCAATGAGCGGGGATGTGTCTTGGCTATTGGTCCCATCGCGGATTGTTCGTGGCATGGACTCCTTTCTTCTGATGTGCCTACCATTTTTTGTTCTTGCTGGGAACCTGATGAACAATGGAGGCATAACAGCTAGGTTGATTAAGCTGGCACAGGCTTTTGTCGGCCACATAAGAGGCGGGCTGGCTATGGTAGACGTTATGGTATGTGCATTTTTTGGCGCTGTCTCGGGTTCAGCTGTGGCAGCTACGTCAGCTGTAGGATCTGTTATGATACCATCACTTAAAAAAGAAGGATATCCAGCTGACTTCAGCGCGGGCCTTACTGCAGTTGCATCGACAATGGCGCCCGTCATTCCGCCTAGCCTTGCGTTTGTACTATATGGAGCAGTAAGCCATGTGCCTATAGGTGACCTTTTCATCGCTGGTGTCCTGCCTGGAATATTGATGGCTTTTGCATTAATGGCTGTAGTATATATATACGCTAAGCGGGATAACTACCCACGCATGCCGCGGGTTTCATGGAAGGGACGCATGCGCGCAGTAAAAGAATCAATACTATGTCTTATGTTACCAATTTTCATCCTTGGCGGAATAACTTCGGGTGTGTTCACGCCGACTGAGGCTGCAGCAATGGCTGCTTTGTATGCCTTTGTCCTCTCAATGTTCATATACAAGACGATAGCCTGGGGACAACTCCCCAAGATACTTCTGGAAAGTGCGATCGACAGCGGATCTGTCATGTTGCTGGTAGGCACATGTTATGCCTTTGGCTGGGTCCTCACTAATGAAAGAGTTGCATTGAGGCTGACCGAAGCGTTGCTGGCAATGAATGTTTCCCTCTGGACGAAGCTCATGATGATAAACCTGGGACTCCTTGTCGTGGGTATGTTTATGGACAGTGCACCGGCAATCATGCTTGTAGGACCGATATTGGCCCCGGCTCTTGCCAAGATGGGAGTAGATCCGATAGTGGCTGGGATGATAGTCTGTATCAACCTTACCATTGGTCTTGCGACTCCGCCTGTGGGTGTCTGTCTTTTTTCAGCCACCAACATATCAAAGGTGTCTTTTGAAAAAGTATCAAAGTCGGCGCTGCCGTTTTTGGGTGCGGTCATTGCGGTTTTGATGGTCGTAACGTATGTTCCATGGGTATCCTTGTTCCTGGTAAATTTGATCCGTTAAATAACTGGTAAATATCAAGTTATAAGTATGATCATGGCTCACTAACTAAACCTAGCCCAGCTTTCAGAAAGGGGGGCTTCTTATAATAACATATGAAGTCATATGAAGTATTGAGGAGGTTTTTTATATGTTGTTCCTGAACTCGGATGAAATAAGAAAGATTTTCACAATGGAAGACGCTATAAAGTCGGACGAGGAAGCATTTGTACTTCAAGCCTGCCAAAAAACGGAAGTTCCGGTCCGCATAAACTTTGAAGTAAAAAAAAATGGCATCACATCTTACATGCCTGCTCTTATCAAGGATTTCCCGGTTGCCGGGATAAAGATCGTCTCAACATACCCCGAAAACGCAAAGAAAGGGATGCCGGCGGTAACGGCAACAACACTGCTGACAGATCCTGAAACTGGAGTCGTCAACGCAATTCTTGACGGCACAGAACTTACGCGTATGCGAACAGGAGCAGTTTCAGGACTCGCGACAAAACTCCTTGCCAATAAAGACGCAGAAACTGCCGCGCTTTTCGGGACCGGAGGACAGGCCGTATCACAACTTGAAGCATTATTGACAGTTAGGAAATTATCGGAGGTATATATTTACGATTCCAACCGTGAGCGGATAGCATCGTTTATCG
>Ga0228535_1002261_pt1 | contig 19843 bp, 11 predicted proteins | sample SJ1metagenome_FD_168457 | JGI IMG/M metagenome (GOLD analysis project Ga0228535, IMG submission 168457) | Enriched culture of PCE-dechlorinating microbial communities from Ithaca, New York, USA - SJ1 | ecosystem: Engineered > Modeled > Simulated communities (microbial... > Unclassified | place... | reverse complement strand
CTGCCGGTCCGCGTCTGCACCGGCGAAGGCGGCTGTCCGCCCCGTCTGCTCAAGTCGCGCTTTTTGAAATACGTGATTTTGCAGATCGCCAGCGGCTATTTCGGCTGGGACGAAATCATCCACGCCATGCCCGAGATGAAGGAGGACCCGTGCGCGATTGAAATCAAGTACGGCCAGGGCGCGAAGCCCGGCGACGGCGGCCTTTTGATGTGGTACAAGGTCAACAAGCTCATCGCGGCGATCCGCGGCGTGCCGCAGGGCATCAGTCTGCCCAGCCCGCCCACGCACCAGACCAAGTACTCGATCGAGGAAGCCGTGGCCAAGATGATCCAGTCGATGTCGATGGCCTGGGGATTCCGCGTGCCGGTGTATCCGAAAATTTCCGCCACCAGCACGGCGATGGCGGTGCTGAACAACCTGACCCGCAATCCCTACGCGGCGGGGCTGGCCATCGACGGCGAAGACGGGGGAACGGGCGCGGCCTACAACGTGTCGATGGACCACATGGGACACCCCATCGCCAGCAATCTGCGCGACGCTTATCTCACGCTCGTAAAGCTGGGCCGACAAAACGAACTGCCCCTTTTTGCGGGCGGCGGCATCGGCAAAAACGGCAATCTGGCCGCCAATGCGGCCGCGCTGATCATGCTGGGCGCGAGCGGCGTGCAGACCGGCAAGTACATCATGCAGGCCGCCGCCGGCTGTCTGGGGTCGGAGGCCGACCGCTGCAACGTCTGCAACACCGGCGTGTGCCCCAAGGGCATCACGTCGCAGGATCCGCGCCTGGACCGAAGGCTGGATCCGGAAAAGGTTGCTCAGCGCGTGGTGGATCTGTATCTGAGTTTCGATACGGAATTGAAGAAAATCGTCGCTCCGCTGGGCCGTTCGACGTCGCTGCCGATCGGCATGTCGGATGCGCTGGGAATCGGCGATGCGGATGCGGCCGAGCGGTTGAAGATCAAATACGTGTTGTAGGGAAAGGCTTTGTCGCCCGCAGGGCGGCTGCGACCGGCCCCTACCGGTGAAAATAGGGAACAGGCCGAAAACATGACAAAGAAAGATACGATAAAAATAGCCGGCGTGGAAAACAGCGTGCGTGTGGAATCGCGGATTCTCGAAGAGCGTATGCAGAGAGCCGTCGCCGACGGCTACCGGCAGATTGAAGTCACCGCCTTCGGGCAGCACGGCATCGGCGGGCGCCTGTGGCGCGCCGGCAATCAGAGCGTCAAGGTGGACGTGCTGGGCACGTCCGGCCAGCGCCTGGGATCGATGGGATTTGCCAACACAGTCATCGAAGTTTTCGGTCCGGCGTCCGACGACATCGGCTGGCTCAACGCCGGCGCGGAGATTATCGTCCACGGCAACGCGACCAACGGCGCGGCCAACGCCATGGCCCAGGGAAAAATTTACATCGACGGCGACATCGGCGCGCGCGGCATGACCATGACCAAGCACAATCCCCGCTTTGAACCGCCCGAACTGTGGGTCATGGGCAAGGTGGGGGATTCGTTCGCCGAATTCATGGCGGGCGGCATTGCCGTCGTCTGCGGCGCCGGCGCCGAAAACGAAAGCAGCGTTCTGGGATACCGGCCCTGCGTCGGCATGGTGGGAGGAAAAATCTTTTTCCGCGGCCGCCAGGAAAGCTACAGCAAGGCCGACGCCAAGCTGTTTACCGAACTGCCGGATGCGGAATGGCAGTGGCTGCAGGCGAAGATGAAGCTGTTTTTGCAGGCCATCGGCAAGCATTACCTGTTCGACCAGCTGGCCGCTAAACGCGAAGAGTGGCAGCTTCTGGTGGCGCGCAAGCCCTCTGAAAAGCCCGCGCGGGCCGTCCGCCGGATGGACGTCTTCCGCAGGGACATCTGGGACGAGGAACTGGGTCGGGGCGGCGTCATCGGGGATTTGTCGCGCCTGGACCGCTCGCCCGTCAGCCTTTTGCCGACCGGCGACCTGCGCCGTTTCGTGCCGGTCTGGGCCAACGACCGGTATCTGCCTCCCTGCCAGGCCGCCTGCCCCACCGGCATTCCGGTGCAGAAGCGCTGGGAGCTGATCCGCAAGGGACGGATGGAGGAAGCCGTCAATCTGGCGCTGGAGTACACGCCGTTTCCCGCCACGGTCTGCGGTTACCTGTGCCCGAACCTCTGCATGCAGAGCTGCACCCGGGGGCTGGTGAATCTGGAGCCCGTCGACATCACGGTATTGGGAAAAGCGTCGCTTGCGGCCCAAGAGCCGGCGCGCCGGCCGGAAACCGGAAAAAAAGTGGCCGTCATCGGCGGCGGCGCGGCGGGCCTGTCCGTAGCCTGGCAGTTGTGGCTGGCCGGCCATGAAGCGTCCATCGTCGAAAGCAGAAAGCACCTGGGCGGGAAGATTATGGATTCGATTCCCAAAAGCCGCATTCCCACCGAGGTGGCGGCCCACGAAATCGACCGCCTGGCCCGCAACATCAGGCAGGTGCAGCTGGGCCGGCCTCTGACGAAGGACCGGTTTGAGAAGCTGAAAAATGAAAACGACTATATCGTGATTGCCGCCGGCGCCGCCCGGCCCCGCACGCTCAACGTGCCCGGCATGGAAAAAGCGATCACCGCTCTGGAGTTCTTGCGGCAAAGCAAACAGGATTGTGCTAAAGTCGGCGCAAATGTCGTCATCATCGGAGCGGGAAACGTCGGCTGCGACGCGGCGACGGAGGCGTTTCGCCTGGGGGCGAAACGCGTGACCCTGATTGACGTGCAGGAGCCCGCTTCCTTCGGCGCGGAACGCCGGCATGCCGAAGCGGCCGGCGCGCAGTTCCTGTGGCCGCGGTTTACCAAAGCGGTCACGGACCGGGGGGTTGAGCTGACGGATGGAGAAACACTGCCGGCGGATACCGTGATCGTCGCCGTGGGCGACGTGCCGGACCTGTCGTTTTTGCCTCCGGAGATTCGGACGGAAAGGGGATTTGTCGCAGTCGATGAAAACTTCGCCACGAGCGATCCTCAGGTTTTTGCCGTTGGAGACGCGGTCCGGCCCGGACTGCTCACCGACGCGATCGGCGCCGGACGGATTGCCGCCCGCCGGATCGACGATCTTGTGCGGGGGATCGAGGAAACGTACGACAGGCTGCCGCCCGTTCGTTACGAGCGGGTGAAGCTCGCGTACTTCGACCCGCGCGTCGGCCTCTCTACCGACGCGGCGTCCTGCGCGGCGTCCTGCGCGTCCTGCGGGGCCTGCCGGGACTGCGGCATGTGCGAGGAGATGTGTCCGCAAAAAGCCATTTCCCGTCTGGAGAAGGCGGCCGGCGGTTTTGAATATGTCGTGGATAGTGAACGTTGCATCGGGTGCGGTTTCTGCGCCGGGGCCTGTCCCACCGGCGTCTGGGAAATCGCAGAAAATGCGCCATTGGAATAACATTTATCAGACAAGGATGGAAAACTTATGAAAAAAACAATCCCAACGCTCGCGGCGGAAAGACAGTATGTGATCGAAAAGGAAAAATTCGTTCCCGTCTCCCAGTATTTCGGCGAGGATACCTTCAACCACAAGGTGATGAAAGAAAAGCTGCCCAAAGACACGTACCGGAGGCTGATGGAGGCGATCAATGAAGACCAGACGCTCGACGAGGAAACCGCCAACATCGTCGCGCACGCCATGAAGGAGTGGGCGATCGAAAAAGGCGCGACGCATTTTGCGCACTGGTTCCAGCCGATGACCGGCATCACCGCCGAAAAGCACGATGCCTTCGCGGACCCCTGCGCTCCCGGCGCGGTGATTGAACGGTTTTCCGGCAAACAGTTGGTGCAGGGCGAGCCGGACGCGTCTTCCTTCCCCTCCGGCGGCATCCGGGCGACCTTCGAGGCGCGCGGCTACACGGCCTGGGACATGTCTTCGCCCGCCTTCATCAAGCGCAACGGCATTTCCACGACGTTGTGCATTCCCACCGCCTTCATTTCCTATACGGGCCAGGTGCTGGACAAGAAAACGCCGCTATTGCGCTCCATCCGCGCGCTGAGCAAGAGCGCCGCCAGCATGCTCAAGCTGCTGGGCGCCAAAAACGTGAAGAAGGTTTACTCGAATCTCGGTCCCGAACAGGAGTATTTCCTGATCGACATGGATTACTACTACAAGCGTCAGGATCTCGTCCTGGGCGGCCGGACGGTTGTCGGCGCGCCGCCGGCGAAAGGCCAGGAGCTCGAGGATCAATACTTCGGCAGCATCAAGGAGCGCATTTCCTCCTTCATGCACGACGTGGAGGAAGAGCTCTTCAAGCTGGGCATTCCGGCCAAAACGCGCCACAATGAAGTTGCGCCCAGCCAGTACGAAATCGCGCCGGTTTACGAAGAGGCCAACATCGCCGCGGACCACAACCAGCTGATTATGGATACGCTCAAATACGTCGCCAAAAAGCACCGCCTGGCCGCGCTCCTGCACGAGAAGCCCTTTGCCAAAATCAACGGTTCGGGCAAGCACGTCAACTGGTCGATGTCGGACAACAACGACAACAATCTGCTCAATCCCGGCAAAACGCCGCAGGACAACATCTCGTTTCTGGTGTTTTTAATCGCCACGGTCCGCGCCGTTTACAAGCATGCGGATATTCTGCGCGCGGCGGTGGCCTCCTACGGCAACGATCACCGCCTGGGCGCCAACGAAGCGCCGCCCGCCATCATATCGGTTTTCCTGGGCGAGCAGCTCACGCAGATTCTGGAAAACATCGAAAAGGGGACCATCACCAAGGCGACCAACGCCGAGATCATCGATCTGGGCATTGCCTCCCTGCCGCATGTGAGCAAGGACAACACCGACCGCAACCGGACGTCGCCCTTTGCCTTCACCGGCAACAAGTTCGAGTTCCGCGCGGTCGGATCGTCGCAGAACATCGCGTCGCCGGCGCTGGTGATCAACACGATCGTCGCGGAAAGCCTCGACGAGATGGCGGAAAAGATCCGCGCCAAAGAGACGAAGAACATCAATCAGGCCGTCTTCGAAGTGCTGAAAAGCGAGATCAAGACCATCAAGCCGATTCTGTTCAACGGCGACAACTACACGAAGGAATGGGAAGCCGAGGCCAAAAGGCGGGGCCTGCCCAATGAAAAGACGACGCCCTCCGCGCTCAAGGCCCTCGTCACGGACAAATCGCTGCGGCTCTTCGAGAAATACGAGGTGCTGTCCAACGCGGAGCTGAAATCGCGCTACCTCATTCACGTGGAGCGCTATATCAAGGATCTGGAAATCGAGGTCAAGTGCCTGAACCAGATCTGCCTGACGCAGGTGATTCCGGCCGCCGTGGCCTACCAGAAGAAACTGGCGCGGGCGATTATGGAAACCCGGGAAGTGCTGGGGTCCGCCGCGGTCGTGTCGTCGCAGGTTGAGCTTTTGAAGAAAATCCTGGATCTGATCAACAAGATCTATGCGGCGCACAAGGAAATCCAGTCTAAATTGGAACAGGCGGCCGCCCTGCACGATGAACCCAAGAAGGCGGAAATGCTGGGCGGCAAGGTGAAGCCGCTGATGGACGAACTGCGGGAATTTGTGGACGCGCTCGAAGCCCTCGTCGACGATGAAATCTGGCCTCTGCCGAAATTCTGGGAGATGCTGTTTATCTGCTGATCCGGATGCGGAAAATGCGGCCCGGCGGTTTGCGCCCCGGGCCGCGTTTTCCGCATTTTATTCCATTGACGAGGCGTTTAAAAAAGGATAGAAGCGCCTGCCCCGGCAAATAAAAAGGTGGAGTAAACACACAGATGTTCCTGGTTCACAAAGACCGTCCGGCTCTGCTGGTCCTCGAAGACGGAAGCGTTTTCGCAGGTTATGCCTTTGCCGGGGCGGGGGAAACGCTGGGGGAAGTCGTCTTCAACACCGGCATGACCGGCTATCAGGAAGTCATCACCGATCCCTCCTACAAGGGCCAGATCGTCACCATGACCTATCCGCTGGTCGGCAACACCGGCATCAACGACGAGGACGATGAATCGGCCGGCATCCATCTGGAAGGCTTCATCGTCAAGGAATATCAGCCCCATCCCAGCAACTGGCGGATGACGGGAAGCCTTCGGAGTTTTCTCGAAGAAAAAGGAAAAATCGGCCTTGCCGGCATCGACACGCGGGCGCTGACGCGGCGACTGCGCCTGTCCGGCGCCATGAGAGGAATGATTTCCACCGAAACCAGGGACATCGCCCGCCTGCTGGAAAAAGTGCGGGCCTATCCGGGCCTGGTCGGCCGCGACCTGGTGCGCGAAGTCACCTGCGCCGGGCCGTACCTGTGGAAAAAAGGCGCGCCCGCCCCGGGTAAAATACCGGCGCGCAAACCCGTGCGGAAACTGCGCGTGGTTGTCCTCGACTGCGGCGTCAAGTTCAATATTTTGCGGCTGCTCGAAGCAAACGGCTGCGAGGTTCTGGTCGTTCCCGCCACAACCGGCAGCGAGCAGATCCTGTCCTATCAGCCCGACGGCGTTCTGCTCTCCAACGGACCGGGCGACCCGGCGGCCCTTCCCTACATCGTGGACGCCGTCCGGGGGCTTATCGGCCGGACGCCCGTCTTCGGCATTTGCCTGGGGCACCAGATTCTCGGCCAGGCCATCGGCGGCCGGACGGAAAAATTGAAGTTCGGTCATCACGGCATCAATCAGCCGGTGAAAAATCTGGCAACGGGCCGGATCGAAATCACCTCCCAGAATCACGGTTTTATCGTCGTGCCGGAATCGGTGGCGGACAAGGCCCAGAAGTCCTTTGTCAACCTCAACGACGCGACTTCCGAAGGCATGCAGATGCCTGCGGCCATGAGCGTCCAGTACCACCCGGAAGCTGCGCCGGGACCGCACGACACGGAATATCTTTTTGCGCAATTTGTGGAGGTCATGAAAAACACAAGAGGGGGGGAAAAGTGATTCTCATCATCGATTTCGGCTCCCAGTACAACCAGCTCATCGCCCGGCGCGTGCGCGAACACCACGTGTATTGCCAGATCGAGCCGCCCGATATTTCGCTTGCGGCCGTCCGGGCGCTGGCGCCGGAAGGCATCATTCTCTCCGGCGGTCCGGCCAGCATTTACGCCAAGGGCGCGCCGCGGGTGGACAAAGGCATTTTTCAGCTGGGCATTCCGATTCTGGGCATCTGCTACGGACTGCAGTATATGGTGGAAACCCTGGGCGGCAAGGTGATCGGCTCGACCAAGCGCGAATACGGATTTGCCGAACTGATCGTCAAAAAATCCCGGGGCCTTTTTTCCGGCGTACCGAAAAAGACGCAGTGCTGGATGAGCCACGGCGACGCCATCGGCTCTCTGCCGGACGGTTTTGCCGTGACCGCCTCCACCGCCAACACGCAGGTGGCGGCCGCCGAAGACGGCAAGAGGCGCTTTTACGGCCTCCAGTTCCATCCCGAAGTCGTTCACACCCGCGAGGGCAAGCGGATGCTGGCAAACTTCCTGTTCGACATCTGCCGCTGCGAAAAGTCCTGGTCGATGAAATCCTTTGTCGCCCATGCCGTGGAGGATATCCGCCGGCAGGTGGGCCAGGAGAAGGTGATCCTGGGGCTTTCCGGCGGCGTCGATTCGTCCGTGGCGGCGGTTTTGCTGCACAAGGCCATCGGCCGGCAGCTCACCTGCGTGTTCGTGGACAACGGCGTGCTGCGGGCGGGCGAAGCCGCGCGCGTGATCGATATGTTCAAAAAGCATCTGCGCATCAACCTGCGCTTTGCCCGGGCCGGCGGTCTTTTTTTGAAAAAACTGAAGGGCGTCACGGATCCGGAAAGGAAGCGCAAGATCATCGGCCGGACCTTTATTGAGGTTTTCGATGCGGAAGCCCGCAAAATAAAAGACGTGAAGTTTCTGGCGCAGGGAACGCTGTATCCCGATCTGATCGAATCGCGCTCCGCCTTCGGAGGCCCCAGCGCCGTGATCAAGTCGCACCACAACGTCGGGGGGCTTCCCAAAAAAATGCATCTGCAGCTGGTCGAGCCGCTCAAGCACCTGTTCAAGGATGAAGTGCGGCAGCTGGGCAAGGAGCTGGGACTGTCCGACGACGTGGTCTGGCGTCAGCCGTTTCCGGGGCCGGGACTGGCGATCCGCATTATCGGAGACGTCACCGCCCAGCGGCTGGCCGTCTTGCGCAAAGCCGACACGCTCCTGCTTGAAGAAATCCGCGCGGCCGGCCTCTACTACCAGCTGTGGCAGTCGTTCGTGATTCTCCTGCCGCTGAAAAGCGTGGGCATCATGGGCGATCAGCGGACGTATGAAAACATTGTGGCGATCCGCGCCGTCACCAGCGACGATGCCATGACGGCGGACTGGGCGAGACTGCCGCAGGATTTGCTGGCGCGCATTTCGACGCGGATCATCAACGAGGTGCGGGGCGTCAACCGCGTGGTGTACGACGTGAGCTCCAAGCCGCCCGGAACGATTGAGTGGGAATAAGTAGAACAGTGCCGAAACGAACCGACATTAAAAGAATACTGCTCATCGGCTCCGGGCCGATCATCATCAGCCAGGCCTGCGAGTTCGACTATTCCGGAACGCAGGCCTGCAAGGCCCTGCGGGAAGAGGGGTACGAGGTGGTGCTCATCAACTCGAATCCCGCGACGATCATGACCGATCCGGAAATGGCCGACCGCACCTACGTGGAGCCGATCACGCCCGAGGCCGTGGAAAAAATCATCGCGCGGGAGCGCCCCGACGCGCTTTTGCCCACGCTGGGCGGCCAGACCGGCCTCAATACCGCCGTGGCGCTGGCCGAAGCGGGCGTTTTGGAAAAATACGGCGTCGAAATGCTGGGCGCGTCCCTGCCGGTCATCCACAAGGCTGAAGACCGGGAAAAATTCCGCCATGCCATGGAGCGCATCGGCCTTAAAATGCCGCAAAGCGGCTTTGCCCGCAACATGAACGACGTCCGGCAAATCGCCGAGACCATCGGCTTTCCGATCATCATCCGGGCGGCCTTTACGCTGGGCGGCACGGGCAGCGGCGTGGCCTACAACTGGGAAGAACTCGAGGACATCGCCAAGGCGGGCCTGGACGCCAGCATGATTTCCGAAGTCATGGTCGAGCAGTCGGTGCTGGGCTGGAAGGAATACGAACTCGAGGTGATGCGCGACCGCGCCGACAACGTCGTCATCATCTGCGCGATTGAAAACTTCGACGCGATGGGCGTGCACACCGGCGAATCGATCACGGTCGCGCCCGCCCAGACGCTCACGGACCGCGAATACCAGAAGATGCGCGACGCCGCGGTGGCCATCATGCGGGAAATCGGCGTGGAGACGGGCGGGTCCAACGTGCAGTTTGCCGTCCATCCGCAGACCGGCGAGATGATCGTGGTCGAAATGAATCCGCGCGTTTCGCGCTCCTCGGCGCTGGCGTCCAAAGCCACGGGATTTCCGATCGCTAAAATCGCCGCCAAGCTTGCCGTGGGCTACACGCTCGACGAGATTCCCAACGACATCACCCGCGAAACCATGGCGTCGTTTGAACCCACCATCGACTACGTGGTGACAAAAATTCCGCGCTGGACGTTTGAGAAGTTTCCGGAAACGGAGGATTTCCTCACCACCTCCATGAAGTCGGTGGGGGAAACGATGGCGATCGGCCGGACGTTCAAGGAGTCGTTGCAAAAGGCGATCCGCTCGCTGGAAATCGGCCGGTTCGGCTTCGGCCAGGAACTGCCGGAAACCGAACCGGCCCGCAGCGAACTTCTGAAGAGCAAGCTTCTCAAGCCCAATTCGATGCGGCTCTTTTACATTGCCGAAGCGCTCAAAAACAAAATGACGGTCGACGAGGTTTACGAGTGGACGAAGGTCGATCCCTGGTTTTTGCATCAGATTCGGGACATTCTGGAGGCGGAAGAAGCGCTGGCCGAAGCCGGACCGTCGGCTGAGCTGCTCGGCGCCGCCAAGGCCATGGGATTTTCCGACCGGACGCTCGCGGCCCTGTGGCGCACGACGGAACAGGACATCCGCGACCTGCGCCGGCGCGAAAATATTTTTCCGGTGTACAAGCTCGTCGACACCTGCGCCGCGGAGTTTGCCGCCTTCACGCCTTACTACTATTCCACCTACGAGCAGGAAAGCGAAACGCGGCCCTCTGCCGGAAAGAAAGTGGCGATCATCGGAGGCGGCCCCAACCGCATCGGCCAGGGCATTGAATTCGACTACTGCTGCGTGCACGCCTCGTTTGCCCTGCGCGAGGAAGGCATTGAAAGCATCATGATCAACTCCAATCCGGAGACGGTCAGCACCGATTACGACACGTCCGACAAGCTGTTTTTCGAGCCGGTGACGCTCGAAGACGTGCTGCACATTCTCGAGGCGGAAAAGCCCGACGGCGTGATCGTGCAGTTCGGCGGGCAGACGCCGCTCAACCTCGCGCGCGGCCTGGAAGCGGCGGGCATGCCGATCATCGGCACCTCGCCTGACGCAATCGACCGGGCGGAAAACCGCGACCGGTTCCAGGAGATTGTGAGGAAGCTCCGTCTCGATCAGCCGGACAACGATACGGCCATGGACGCGGAGGAAGCTCTGGCCGCCGCGGCGCGCATCGGCTATCCCGTCCTGGTGCGCCCCTCCTACGTTCTGGGCGGACGGTCCATGGAAATCGTCTACGATGCCGAAACGCTCCGAACCTTCATGGCCAAGGCGCTTCTGGTGTCGCCGGGGCATCCCATCCTCATCGACAAGTTTCTGGAGGACGCGGTGGAAGTGGACGTGGACGCGATTTCCGACGGCCGGACCACCGTGGTCGCGGGCATCATGGAGCACATCGAAGAAGCGGGGATCCACTCCGGAGACAGCGCCTGCATTCTGCCGCCGCTTACGCTCGCGCCCGCCATGCTGGAGCGCATCGAGACGCAGACCAGGCTGCTCGCCGCGGAACTGGGTGTCGTGGGGCTCATGAACATTCAGTACGCCATCAAGGGACCGACCCTGTACGTTCTGGAAGTCAATCCCCGGGCGTCGCGCACCGTGCCGTTCGTGAGCAAGGCCATCGGCGTGCCGCTGGCGAAGCTTGCGACCAAAGTCATGCTGGGCAAGACGCTCGCGGAACTGGGCTTTATGCAGACGATTCGCCCCGGGCACGTGTCCGTGAAAGAGGCGGTTTTTCCTTTTTCGCGCTTTCCCGGCGCCGACATCATTTTGGGACCGGAAATGAAATCGACGGGCGAAGTGATGGGGATCGACCGCTCCTTCGGGCTTGCGTTCGCCAAATCGCAGATGGCCACCGGCTTCAAAATGCCCACGTCCGGCAGCGTGTTCATCAGTGTCCACGACTACCACAAGGCGGGCATCGTGGAGGTGGCCAGAACATTCGCCGAGCTGGATTTCAGGATTCTGGCGACGGCCGGAACGGCCCGGTATTTAAACGAGCGCGGCCTTGACGCAACCGTCGTCAACAAGGTCAGCGAAGGACGGCCCCACGTGGTCGACCTGATCAAGAACGGCGACATTGCGATGGTGATCAACACCAGCGTCGGACGCAGGTCCACCCGGGACGCCTATCTGATCCGCCACGGCGCGCTCGCCTACAACATCATCTATACGACGACGCTGGCCGGCGCCCGGGCGCTGGGCGCGGCGGTGAGAGCCCTCACGGAAGAGGACTGGAGCGTCCGTCCCCTTCAGGAGTATTATAAAAAATGACGCCGTCCCTGCCGGAAGTTTTTGACGATGCCGCAACCGACCCCGGCCGCCCCCGCGAGGAGTGCGGCATTTTTGCCATCTACGGACACGAAGACGCGGCGCGCGTGGCCTATTTCGGCCTTTTCGCCCTGCAGCACCGCGGCCAGGAATCGGCCGGAATTGTCGCGTCCGACGGCTGCCGCGTTTCCGAACACAAGGGCATGGGGCTGGCCTCCGCCGTCTTCAAGGAATCCATTTTGCAGAAACTGCCTGGGTCGCTGGCGATCGGCCACGTGCGCTACTCCACGACCGGATCTTCCACCATTTCCAACGCCCAGCCTTTTCTGGCGCATGTGGGCGAGGAGTATTACGCGCTGGGGCACAACGGCAACATCGTGAACGCACAGAAACTGCGCACGGACCTGGAAAACACCGGGTCGATTTTTCAATCGACCATGGACAGCGAAGTGATCATCCATCTGATGGCGCCGCATTTGAAAAAAGGGCTGTCCGAGGCCCTGTCGCTGGCGCTTAAAAAAGTGGAAGGCGCCTACTCCCTCGTGATGCTCACACGCGACAAGATCGTCGCCGCCCGCGATCCCCGCGGCTTCCGGCCGCTGGCGCTGGGGCGGCTCAACGGCGGCTGGGTGGTGGCGTCGGAAACCTGCGCGTTTGACCTGGTGGGCGCCGAATATATCCGGGACGTCGAGCCGGGGGAAATTCTGATCATCGACGCGCAGGGCTATCAGAGCCTCAAGCCCTTCCAGCCGATGAAGCACTGCCACTGCATTTTCGAATTGATTTATTTCGCCCGCCCCGACAGCCAGATCTTCGGCCAGAATGTCTATCTGTGCCGCAAGCGCCTGGGCCGCGAACTGGCGCGGGAATATCGGCCGGACGTGGATCTGGTGATGCCGTTTCCGGATTCGGGAAACTATGCCGCGCTGGGTTATGCCGAGGAAAGCGGCCTGCCGTTTGAGATGGGCATGATCCGCAACCACTACGTCGGCCGGACGTTTATCCAGCCCACGCAGCCGATGCGCGATTTTGCCGTCCGCGTCAAGCTCAATCCGGTCAAGCCGCTGCTGACAGGAAAAAAAGTGCTGATCGTCGAGGATTCCATCATCCGCGGCACCACCAGCCGCAACCGCGTGAAAAACCTGCACGGCATCGGCATCCGGGAAATCCACATGGTCATCAGTTGTCCGCCCACGCTGTTTCCCTGTCCCTACGGCATCGACTTTTCGTCCAAGGGCGAACTCATTGCCGCCGTCCGGGAAAATGAAAAAGCCATCGCCGATTTTATCGGCCTGGATTCTCTGCATTACCTGACGGTTGAAGGCATGGTCCGCGCCACCGGCCTGCCGCACAGCCAGTTTTGCCTGGCCTGCTACACCGGCGACTATCCTATTGCCCCGCCCGAAATACTGGACAAGTATTGCCTGGAATTGAAATAGGAAATTGAATCCGGCGCATCAAGACACGGGAACGGTCCAAAAGCGCAGCTTTCCGGACCGTTCCCGCAGAAGAATTTTTTATTTGCCTTTGAAATCCGCCGGACGTCTTTCCAGGAAAGCAATCACCGCTTCCTTCATGTCGTCCGTCATGAGCAGCGAGGCGTTTTTCTGAACCGCCATGGACATGCCTTCGTAAACATTCACATACCGGCTGAAATTCAGGACTTCCTTCGTGCTTCTGATGCCCAGGGGGGCGTTGGCGGCGATCTGGGCGGCCAGTTTCTGCGCGGCATTCATCAGGCCGGCCTGATCGGCGTACACATGGTTGACAAGCCCCATCTTTTCGGCGTCGCGCGCGGAATAGTTGGCGGCGGTGTAGGCCATCTCGCGGGCAAATCCCTGGCCGACGATCATCGGCAGCCGCTGGAGAACGCCCATGTCCGCAACGATGCCGATATTGGCTTCCTTGAGACAGAAGACCGCGTCTTCCGTGCACAGGCGGATGTCGCAGGCGGAAATCAAATCCAGACCGCCGCCGATGCATTTGCCGTGAACGGCCGCAATAACCGGCTTGGGGCATTCCTCGATGAAGTTGCAGCAGTCAAACAGGGGCTGGGAGTCGCGGATCATGTCCAGGACGCCCTTGACCGTGCCGATCGCCCCGCCGGCCGCTTCTTTCAAATCCAGTCCGGCGCAGAAGATTCTGGCCTTGCTGCAAAAGATGACGGCCCGGACGTCGTCGTTGGCGCCCAGTTCGCGGAAGACGGCGGCGATTTCCGCGGCAAAGGAAAGGCTGAGCGCGTTGAGGGCGTCCACGCGCGCCATGGCGACGGTGGCCACGTGATTTTCAATTTTCAGATCAATGTACTGGTAGGTCATATCTCCTCCTTGCGGGAATGTGTTCCGGTCAGCGGGCTCCACCATACGCCAAGCGGGTGGTTTTGTCCATGGCCTTACTTTTTTCGCTCAAGATACCGTTCCAGGCGGTTCATCCCTTCTTTGAGGTTTTCCAGGGAGGTGGCGTAGGAAAACCGCAGAAATCCCTCGCCGCCGCTGCCGAAGTCGATGCCCGGCGTGACGCCGACCTTGGCCTCTTCGGTGATGCGGAAAGCCTCCCGGTAGGAATCCGCAAATAATTTCCGTCCGTCGGCAAAGACGTAAAACGCGCCGGTCGGCTCGACATGAACGGTAAAGCCCATGCCGGCAAGCCGCTCCAGCATGAAGCGGCGCCGCTCGTCGTAGGTCGCGACCATGGCCGACACGTCGTCTGCGGCCTGCGTGAGCGCGGCAATGCCCGCCCACTGAATAAAGCCATTGGCCGAAATCATGAAATTCTGATGGATGCGCTGCATTACGGCGCTGAATTTTCGGGGAAAGATCAGGTAGCCCAGCCGCCAGCCGGTCATGGCGTAGCGCTTGGAAAAACCGTTGATGACGAAGGCCTTGTCCGTGAATTCCAGGATGGAATGGGCTTTTCCCCGGTACACCAGGCCGTGATAGATTTCATCGGAAATGATGTAGGCCGAATCGAACCTGGCGATGTCCTGCATTTGCTCGCGGGTCATGACGATGCCGGTCGGATTGCAGGGCGAGTTGATCACGATGGCCTTGGTCCGGCGCGAGAGCTTGCGGGCGATGTCCGTGTGGCGGTACTGGAATCCCTCTTCCGGATAGGTGAGGATCTCCTGAAGCGAGCCGCCCGCCGCGAGAATAAAATTCTGATAGCAGGGATAGCGGGGATTGGAGACAATCACTTCGTCGCCCGCGTCGAGCAGGGCCAGCATCGCGAAGAGCAAAAGGGGGGACGTTCCGGTTGAGACCAGCACCTGGTCGGGCGTGATCGACACACCGTATTCCTGCCGATAGGTTTCGCAGATCGCCTGGCGCAGCTCCAGCAGTCCCAGCGCGTGGGTGTAGCGGGTCCGGTTGTTTCTTAGCGCCGCAATGGCCGCTTCCGTGATGACGGCGGGCGTGGGAAAATCCGGCTCGCCCACCTCCAGGTGAATGATGTGCTCGCCCTTTCGCTCCAGCTCCTCCACCTTCGCCATGACATCCATGACGATGAAAGAGGTGAATTCGGATGCGCGTTTTGAGATCATGGTCCTCTCCCTGTCTCTTGACTCTGCGGCCTGTTCCGGTCCGCAGGAGCCGTCCGCGTCTTCTCTATGGTGATTGGCTGAATTTTTCAACCTTTTATTGACGCCCGGGCGGCGGCAACGCGTGCGGCCATTCCGTTGCGGATATTAATTGAATGGTATTATAATTTTTAATATATATTTTTTTCTGAATTATATTTTCTTGCATCCGCCGGCGCGTTGGTTTATATGTTTCCCCGCAAGCCCCCCATGCGCTGGAGGGCGGACCGGGGCGAATGCAGCGCCCCAAGGGAGGCACTCATGAGCTATGCGATAACGGAGTTGTGCACGGGCTGCGGAGCCTGCATGAGGTTGTGTCCGGTTTCCGCCATCACGGGGGAAAAGAAGCAGCCGCACCGGATCTCCGCGTCTCTTTGCATCGAATGCGGCGCCTGCGGCAGGATCTGCGCGGCGTCCGCGGTCCTGGACGACTCGGGGAAGACCGTCCCGAAGATGAAAAAATCGGAATGGCCCAGGCCCGTGATCACAAGAGAGCTTTGCGTCGCCTGTGAAAACTGCGTGGCCGTCTGTCCCGCACAGGCGCTGGCCATGGCCGATGAGGCGCTGCCGCTGGCGGACAATTACGCCGTTTTGGCCCGGCCCGCGAAGTGCGTTTCCTGCGGCTGGTGCCGGGACCATTGCCTTTTCGATGCCATCGTCATGGAGGGGGCGTCATGAAAGAAATCCGCGGAACAAGCAACCGGTATCTTTTCATCGATCTGACGAATCAAGCGTGGCGGGTTCATCAGGCGTCCGCGGACGATCTGAAAAATTTCCTGGGCGGCAAGGGCCTGGCCCTCAAGATTTATTACGATCTCTGCAAGGACCGGCTGGCCGAAATCGATCCGCTGGGGCCGGACAATTTGCTCATCTTTGCCAACGGCGTCCTGCTTACCACCGGCGCGCCCTGCTCGGCGCGCTTCGAAGTTCTGACCAGGTCGCCGCTTACCGGCTACATGGTGGCGTCTTCCTGCGGCGGGCCTTTCGGCGAAGCCTGCAAAACGGCCGGCTGGGACGGCGTGATCGTTGCCGGCCGGGCGGAAAAGCCCGTGGTCGTGCGTTTCGACGACCGGGAGGTCGTCTTCGAGGACGCGGGGGACCTCTGGGGCGCCGGCACGCGGCGAACCCAGGAGGAGCTCCTGAAAAGTCCGAAGGACGGAGCGGCGGTCATCGGGCCGGCGGGCGAAAACCAGGTGCTTTACGCCAATATCTGCTCCGGACACCGCTTTGCCGGACGCGGCGGCGTGGGCGCCGTAATGGGCGCGAAGCATCTCAAGGCGCTCGTGGCGCGCGGCAAGGAGTACCGCTTTGTTCCCGTCGACCGGGAGAAGTTCGCCCGGACCCTCAAGAAAGCCAAGGCGCACATCCGCCGCAGCCCCTTCACCCAGGGGCTCAAGGCCTACGGCACCAACATGAACACGCGCTTCGGCATCGACAGCGGCTATACGCCGGTGCGCAACTTCCGGGACCGCTATCATCCGCGAACCGAGGAAACCACAGGCGAGGTCATGGCCCGCCGCTACAACACGCGCCATTCCACCTGTCGCTACTGTTCCGTTTTGTGCGGGCACAAGGGGATGTATCCCGACGGCAAAATGCGGGTCGTGTCCGAGTACGAGACGACCGGAATGTTCGGCAGCAACATCGGCAATTTCGATACCGACAGGATCGGCGTCTGGAATGAAGCGATGAACGACCTCGGCATGGACACGATTTCGGCGGGCGGCACGATCGCCTGGGCGATGGAAGCCGGCGAAAAGGGGCTGCGCCAAACCGAACTTTCCTTTGACCATCACGACAACATCGGCCAAATCCTCGAGGACATTGCCTGCCGGCGGGGAGAAGGAACGGAGCTCGCGGACGGAACGAAGCGCCTCAGCGAAAAATACGGCGGCAAGGCTTTCGCCATGCACACCAAGGGGCTTGAGTTTGCCGCTTACGATCCGCGCGGCTGCTGGGGGCACGGCCTGTCGTATGCGGTGCACAACAAGGGCGGCTGCCATCTGGGCTCGTATCTGGTCAGCCTGGAGGTTCTGCTGGGCTATATGCCGCCTCTGACCACGCTCGGCAAGGCGTCCTGGGTCGTCTTCTGCGAGGATGTTTTCGCCGGCATCAATTCGCTTCAGACCTGTCTGTTCACGGCTTTATCCATCATGACCGAGCCGGTCGTTCCCAAATATCTGCCCAAGGCCATGCTGAACGTGGCCACGATTGTGTTTCCCAAAATATCGCAGTCGCTGATGAACTGGAGCGTTTATGCCGATTTCTTTTCCGCGATCACCGGCATTCCCATGAACCAGTGGCAGTTTAAAAAAGCGGGCGAACGCATCACCAAGCTGGAACGCTACATGAACGTCCGGATGGGGCAGACGCCCGGCGAGGATACCCTGCCGGACCGCTTTACCAAAGAGGCGGTCACCAAATATCCCGTGGCGTCCGCCGTGCCGATCGCGCGGATGGTCAGACAGTACTACCGCATCCGGAAATACGATCCGCAAACGGCCGGACCCTCCGAAAAGGATCTCCGGCGCCTGGGCATTGCCGTTTAGCCTGTGTCTCATGCCGACGATTTTCTTGACACGCCGCAAGCCGTCCCTTATACTCCGCCTTCAGACATGTTCCGTTCGCAGAATATCCGTTTGTCAGGCGTAAACCCGTCCCGGCCCGATGAAAACGGATATCAGACCCTTCACCGTGAAGGCAGCACCACCATGCATTGATCCCGCTTTCCGAGAAAACGGGATTGTAGTTTTTTCCCGAAGCGGCGTTGCATCATTTTTGTCCCGGTTTTAAAAAACGCCGCATCTTTCATTCATCGCACACGGATGGCAAAGGTTTGGCCATGCCCGCTTCAAAGACGGCTTTTCCGCCGCGTCTGGCAGCGGCCATGCCGCTGTTGTTTTCGGAGAGGGATGCCGTCGTTCGGCCGCGCAGGCGGTGACGAAAGGAATTTTGCAAAGAGGAGGACAGTCATGAAAAATCGCTGTGTCATTTGCCTGGCCGGAGTATTGGCGGCCTTTTTCTGCCTGGCGGGCATCAGCCAGGCAAGAGTCGTTCAGGATTCGGAATACGGATTTGAGATCACTGTTCCGGACAACTGGCGGACGAACTCGTTTGTCGATGGGACAGACCGTGTCTGGGCGCTGGTTGCGCCGGATAGAAACGCGACAGTGCGGATTCGGGCCTTCCAGGCGCCTTCCGGCTTAACGATGCCCTTGCTGATTACCGCCTTTGAAACCCACGTCCTTAAAGACGCGCAGAGGCTGACGCTGGAGCCCTACACGCTCAACGGAATCGCCGGCCAGATGGCCGGATACAAAGCAAAGTTCGACAACATCGACGTCGGCATCGGCTGCTTTTATACAATCCAGAAGCAAAAGGCCTATATCGTGTGGAGCATGATACCGGTGGCGCTTTTTCAGGCCCGGTCCGCAGAAGCAGACGCGATTCTCAACACCTTTACACTGTCCGGTTTCGGCCCGCCCGCCAGGCCCCGGCAAGACAGGCCCCGGCATAGGGAACATTCCGACGACCGTCCGTTCGGGCCGGGGGCCGGATTCCGGTATCAGGCGCTCTCCGTCGACGACAGCCATTTCGAGTTTCTCTATCCCGCGCATTTTCGGCGTTTTCAGCAGTCGGAAGGCCAGTCGCAGTGGGCCGATCCCAATGCGCCGCAGGATCGCAGAGTCGTCATGGTGGTGCAGACCATGTCGCGCGGCATGGGCAATTCGCTGCAATCCGTCCACGATCAACTGGCGCGGCAGGTGAAGAACAATTCGGCGGCGAGACTTCAACGTTCCAGCCGTCTGAGCGTCAACGGCATTGCCGCCTATGAGCTTCGGTTTACGCTGGACCAGCGAAACGAACGAAAATATTTTTCCTATCTGGTGCTGGACATCCAGGGGCCCAACGTGGCGACGGTCAGCTTTGTCGGACCGGAATCGCTCCACGATGAGATGCAGCAGCATTTTGAAAAGCTCAAGGACAGCGTTCGCCAGACCAAAACCTCCGACGTTCATGCTCCGCCCCCCGCGCCGGACGGCGATTGCCGCCGGATCGGCGAAGTTTACACGGACGGGACAGGCGACCGGCGGACGAAGAAACGCGGCGGGACGTATCTCACGATTTCCAAACAGGACATTGCTCCAGGCGCCTCGATCGGCATCCGCGTGCTGTCGGGGAATTTTTCCTACGTGACGGTGCACGCGCGCTACGAGGGAGGGATCTGGAAGACGGCTTACCAGGGGCCGCTCCGAGACCTGCCGGTGAGCCGGCACTTTCAGTCGTATCTTCAGGAGGCGCGCTGCACGCACCTGGTGGTTTCGGTGAACGGCGCTCACGAGGTGTACGATCCCGCGGCCTGCCGGGCGCAGGTGAATCTGTGTCCCTAGCCGCGCGCCCGCCGGCAGCGCCGCAGGCCGTCTGCCGGCAAGGCAACAGGCGCCGCGATATTCCATGATTTTCGCCGACGGGGCATCCGCTGCATGACTTCCCAAGCTGTTCATGAAACGGATGCCCTCTTGGCTCAGCGGGACAAAACTCCGGCGTTTTGCCGCCTGCGTCATAGCAATTGACACGGCGGAAGGTTGCCTTTATAATCCGCCATCTTTCATTTTCAAAGGAGTCTTCCCGTGAAAAAAATACTGATTTTGACAGCGGTTCTCTTTCCCG
>Ga0228535_1002260_pt1 | contig 19855 bp, 24 predicted proteins | sample SJ1metagenome_FD_168457 | JGI IMG/M metagenome (GOLD analysis project Ga0228535, IMG submission 168457) | Enriched culture of PCE-dechlorinating microbial communities from Ithaca, New York, USA - SJ1 | ecosystem: Engineered > Modeled > Simulated communities (microbial... > Unclassified | place... | reverse complement strand
GCATCAGATAGCGGCTTCCTCAATGCAGGTAGGCGATATGATGGCGTTCATGCAGTACGCTATGCAGATAATAATGTCATTTATGATGATATCAATGATGTTTTTATTCGTGCCTCGCGCGGCAGTGTCGGCAGTCAGAATATCAGAAGTGCTTGCTGTTGATGATTTGATAAAAGACCCCGAAAATCCAAAAGATTTTGATGAAACAAAAAAAGGGCTTGTGGAATTTAAGAATGTGTTTTTCCGTTATGATAATGCGGACGAAGATGCGTTATGTGACATTACATTTACAGCAAAACCGGGGCAGACAACTGCGATTATAGGCTCAACGGGTTCGGGCAAATCTACGATAGCCAATCTTATTATGCGGTTTTATGATATAAGAAACGGTGAGATAAGAGTAGACGGAGTAGATATAAGGCAGGTTGCGCAGAAAGATCTGCGAAGCAAAATCGGCTATGTTCCGCAAAAAGGCGTGCTTTTATCTGGTACAATTTCAACGAATTTAAAATACGGCAAAAAAGAAGCGGCAGATGATGAAATTCAAACAGCTGCGCAAGTAGCGCAGGCAATGGATTTTATTTCGGATAATGAGTATAAGTTTGAAGCCCCTATCACACAGGGCGGCACAAACGTATCCGGCGGTCAGAAGCAAAGACTGTCAATTGCCCGCGCGCTTGTAGCTAAACCGGAAATATATATTTTTGATGACAGTTTCTCGGCGCTCGATTTTAAAACCGATGTCGCGCTTAGAAAAGCGTTAAAAGAACATACAGGCGACAGTACCGTAATAGTAGTAGGACAGAGGATAAGCACTATTAAAAACGCTGAGCAGATTATAGTGCTTGATGAAGGAAAAATAGTAGGGATAGGCACACATAAAGAGCTGCTTAAAAATTGTGATGAATACTACGAAATTGCATCATCGCAGCTTACGCAGGAGGAATTGGCATGAGCGAAGATAATAAAAATATAACTGCACAAAAAAGACCAATGGGTCCCAGACCGGGAGGCGGGCCGATGGCCATGATGCCCGGAGACAAAGCAAGAGACTTTAAAGGCTCGATGAAAAAATTAATAGGCTACCTTGGAAGATATAAATGGACGATTTTATTTGTTTTGTGCCTTGCCGTCGTTTCAACTGTTTTTATGATAGTAGGACCTAAAATATTAGGCAAAGCTACAGATGAACTTTTTAGCGGCATAATGAATAAAATAGCAGGCACAGGCGGGATTGACTTTGCAAAAATAGGCACGATAATGCTCACGCTTGTGGGATTATACGTAATAAGCGCGTCGTTTTCCTACTTTCAGGGTTTTGTAATGACTTCCGTTACAGCGAAAGTAACGTACAGAATGAGAAACGACATCTGCGATAAAATGAACAAATTACCGCTGAAGTATTACGATAAAACCACATTCGGCGATGTGCTGAGCAGAATAACAAACGATGTAGACACAATAAGCCAGACGCTTAATCAAAGCTTGTCTCAGATAATAACTTCACTAACGCAGCTTATCGGCATTATTGTAATGATGCTTACAATAAGCTGGCAGCTTACTCTTGTCGCTCTGCTTATGATTCCGGTGTCTATGGTTGCGGTAATATTAATTGTCCGAAAATCGCAGGGACATTTTAAAAGTCAGCAGAAATTTTTAGGTATAGTAAACGGTCATGTTGAAGAAATGTTTGCAAGCCATGTTATTGTAAAAGCGTTCAGCGGAGAAGATGATTCCATAAAAACATTTAACAATTACAATGAATCGCTGTATAAAGCCGCATGGAAATCCAACTTTTTATCGGGCATGATTATGCCGATAACGATGTTTATCGGAAACCTTTCCTTTGTCGCGGTATGCATATTGGGCGGATATTTTACGGCGATAGGCAATATGACGGTAGGCGGAATACAGGCGTTTATTCAATATGTGCGTTCGTTTACTCAGCCGATTACACAGATTGCCAATATTTCCAATATCCTTCAGCAAACAGCGGCAGCATCGGAACGTGTATTTGAGTTTTTAGGAGAAGAAGAAGAAGTTAAGGAAGATGAAAACGCGCTTAGCGTAAATTATAATGACAATGTACCTGATAGCCAAACTTCTGTGCATGTAAAAGATAATGTCACATTTGATAGTGTATCGTTTGGATATGATGCCGATAAGCCTGTAATTCAAAACTTCAGCGCCGATGTTAAACTCGGACAGAAGATAGCGATAGTAGGCCCTACGGGAGCAGGCAAGACAACACTTGTCAAACTGCTCATGAGATTTTATGACGTTAACGGCGGCTCAATTAAGATAGGCGGATATGATATAAAACACTTCAAGCGCGATGAGCTGAGGAAAATATTTGGAATGGTGCTTCAGGACACATGGCTGTATAACGGCACTATTGCGGACAACATCCGTTACGGCAAGCTAAACGCAACAGATGAGGAAGTAAAGCAAGCGGCAAGAGCCGCGCAGGTCGACCATTTTGTGCGCACGCTTCCGGAAGGGTATAATATGATTCTAAACGAAGAAGCGAACAACATATCCCAAGGGCAGAAACAATTGCTAACTATTGCCAGGGCAATACTTGCTGATCCTAAGATACTCATACTTGATGAAGCTACAAGCAGTGTCGATACGCGTACGGAAGTGCTTATTCAAAAGGCTATGGATAACTTAATGAAAGGCAGAACGAGTTTTGTAATAGCTCACAGGCTTTCTACAATTCGCAACGCAGATTTGATACTTGTCATAAACAACGGAGATATTGTAGAACAGGGCACGCATGAGGAGCTTATTTCAAAAGGCGGTTTCTATTCAAATCTTTACAAGAGTCAGTTTGAGATAGCGGGGTAAGTGTAGTTAATATAAGAGTAATTAAAGAGAGGCAATGCCTCTCTTTTTATTTCAATTTAAAAACAAACTCAATCCACATCTAATTTCAAATCCGTGATATCACCTTTTGAATAAACTAGATTCAAATCGATTTTTTCTTTTGTGCCGTCAGAATAAGTGAACTCCGCGAAATAATCATGCTCATGCAAATCCAGCCCCTGAGACGGAATTTTAATGCTATATTTATTATTTTTAAATAATGACAAGTACCCCTCGGATGTGCTACGGCTGAGCGAACCTCTTGCGATGACTAAATCAAATTGTATAATCTGCAGATTATCGGCATTATTGCCTTTATATTCAATTTCATAATATAGGGCTGTAGATAATTTTTCATCATTATAAGCGACATTGTGTGGTATTCTTATATCGCCGTCATATTCCGGCTTTATACTAAGATTTATTTTATAATTTTCACTTTCGCCGGAATATTCCCGATAAACATTAGACGTAGCGCATGAAGTAAGAATAATAAATAAAAAAAGTAAAAGAGATAAATATGAAATTCTTTTTTTATGTATATTCATAATATACCCTTCTGATTATGTTCAGTAGAAGAAAACTATATCAATTTTTATATTAATGAAATAAATTTACCATATATATTATGTACGCAACAACAACTATTATTATCACTATTATTCTTATAGTTACGCTTTTACGCGTATTCTTTATATTGAAGTTTTTACGAGTCTTTGGTTGCTGTATTTCAGTTGCTTCTTCCTGCGGTGCAGCATGCTTAGTCCCGCAGTACTGGCAAGTACCAATGCCTGTTATTTCATCATAATCCACATTTCCGCCGCAATTTTTGCATTTTGTATCATTCATATAAAATTACCTGCCTTAACCTGAATATTTCAATGTCATTACAACGCCTACAATAATAGCTATGACTATATATGCAGCGATTAATATCAGCGCGACTTTTATAAATGTCATTACTCCTTTGGAGCGTTTATCTGTTGGTGCGTAACGTTTTTGATTTGGCGCGGAAATGTTGTTTACCGTCTGCTGAAAATTACCACCCGTTTCTTGAGGGATTGCTTGTTTTGTCTCGCAGTACTGGCATGTGCCTATACCGGTCGTTTTTTCAAAGTCTAAATCTCCGCCGCAGTTTTTGCATCGTATATCAGACATATGTATTATCACCTTTGATTTATAATATATAAAATATATATTTTATATAACTAAACTTATACGTTTTGTCAATGAAATTGCTCAATTTTAATTAATCTGGCACAAAAAATGAGAGTCGTGCCTCTCATAATTAATTCACATGAAAGAATGTTGAGTTTATAGGATTTGTATCACTGTTTACATACAACTCAACGTAATACGACCCTGTGGTCCATGGTTTTTTTGTGGGGGTTATGTACGCGTAAAGATGATATTTTTCTTTAGTTAATTCTACATTTACAGTTTTAAGTATCGTGTCTCCGTAATGCCATACTATCTTAACATTAACATTTTCCTCAATTCCGTTTACCGTTGCTACATAGACGAGTTTATCAGCATTTTTATTAAATGAGCTTACAGTATCAACAGCATTATAGTTTGAGTCCAGTGCCGTTGTCATGTGGGCGTCCGACACGCTTATTTTATCTGTGCTGTTCATTCCTGCTGTGTATATAGCCGCATATATTATCAATGTAATAATAATAATGGGTATAAGTATTTTTCTTCTGTGTTTTTTTGCAGTCGTGCTGTCAGGCATATTTTGCATGCGCTGCGCTTTTTGCGCATTATTCATTACGTTAATATCTTCCGCGGAAAGGGGATGTTTGCTGCCGCAGTACCGGCATACGCCTATTCCCAATGAGGCGTTTATTTCAACATCTCCGCCGCATGCTTTGCATCTTTCAGTTGATAACATATTTATCTACCGCCTTTTTAAATTTTAATTCAAAATATATATTTTATATATTCAAAAAATAATATTTTTTAACTATAATGCCCGTTTGGGTTAAATTATTCATAAAAGATAACTGCAGCCCTTTTTATTATGGTATGTTATTTAACTTGGAAGTTTACTATATCTATCGGATCCGTATCATAGTCTATATATAATTCAACGTAATATGCCCCTGCGGTCCATTGTTTATCGACAGGCGTTATGTAAGCATAAAGACTGTTTTTTTCAGGGGTTATTTGAATATTTGTAATGTTAAGTACCGTATCTTTGCAAAGCCACATTACTTTAACATTAGTATTTTTTTCAATGCCGTTAACTGCTGCGACATAGATTAACTTATCCGCGTTTTTATCATATGTATTTACGGTATCGACAGCATTGTATTTTGAGTCCAGCGCGGTTGTCATATGAGCCGATATGTTTAATACGTCATCAGTATCATTTCCCGTTGACGCAAAGGCAACTGAATATATTATAATAGTAATAATTATAACAGGCAGCAATATTTTTCTTCTGTGTTTTTTTGCCGAGACGCTGTCAGGTATATTTTGCATTCGCTGTGCTTTTTGAGCATTATTCATTGCGTTAATATCATCCGCAGAAAGTGGCTGTTTGCTGCCGCAGTACTGGCATGTGCCTATTCCTAACGAGGCATTTATTTCAACATCTCCGCCGCATGCTTTGCATCTTTGTGTTGATAACATATTATCTAACCGCCTTTATAAATTGTTAAATTTGTAAAACAACAAAATATTTTCTGTTATATGGTTATATTATATATTTATATATACTGCAAATTACGTATTTATGTCAATGACAATACAGTATTTTTATGCCAAAATTTTTTTTACTCTTTTTCTAAAACTATTACGGCAATCTCAGGTATATTAAAAAATCTTATACCAAACGTACCGTTGCCGAGACCTCTGCTTACAAACATTTTATTGCCGTTATTTTCATATTTTCCCGTATCATATTTTGGAAAAAATTTAATTTCAGGTGATAAAAGTCCGCCTTTAAAAGGCATTCGTATCATTCCGCCGTGAATGTGTCCGCTTAATGTAAGGTCTGCACCCCAAGATGAGTAAGTATCGAAATATACGGGATTATGCGTAAGCAGTATATTATACTCCGATGTTTTTGCCCTGCCGATAAGCTGCTCTATTGTGTCTTCAGTTAATGAATAGTCATTGTTACCGGATGTTTGGCTTGATAAATTTCTGTAGTATCTTAAGTTAAACCATAAACCGTAAAGATTAATTTTTTTACCGTTTTTTATTAAAGTCGTTTTTTCATTATCAAGTACAATTATGCCGGTTTTTTTCAAATTGCCAATCATATCTCTGTATAATTCAGACGCCAGCATTTGTTCGTGATTGCCGACAATGTAATATACAGGACAAATTTTTACAAGCTGTTTTGAAAAAGAGTACAAATTTTGAAAGTTCGTATCTGCAGAATTAATCATATCGCCCGTAAGCACAATAATATCAGGCTTTTGCTTATCTATAACGCGGATAAGCCTTGAGTTATCTTTACCGAATGATTTATCGTGCAAATCCGAAAGCTGAACGATTTTATAGCCGTCAAAAGAAGCCGGAATTTTCGTATCTTTTACCGCTACTTTAGTAACGCTTAAAAAGGTATTGCTAATTACAAATTCGGCAAATATTAAAAATATAATTATTAAAAATATTTTAAATCCGATCATTTTACGTTTTCTTCTTTTTTTCATTTATGTAGTAATCTTTCGCAAATATTTTTATAGAAATAAAATTATAACATAATTAAAAATTCGTTATATTAAAATTTATTATGTTTTTTTAAAAATTTTTCCGCTTTTTTAACAACCGTAACCCTGCTGTTATTTAACTGTTCTTTTGCAAACTCAATAATTTCTTTTTTCATTGAAGACGTTTTAAAATACTCATCAAAACAGTCAAGCATATGTGAGTACAATATGTTTTTACATTCTTCTGAAGCATCGTCTTTTATATAATAAGTATAATTTTTTATACCCAGCAGTTTTTTTGTTATTTCTTTTTCAAGCTTTGGTTTACTCAAAATTATTTTATATGCGTTTTGTACGACATTAGCGGCTGTTATCATCGCAGGAGATGAAAGGTATGAAAAATATTTTTCAAAAATATTATCAAATTTATTATCCTCATCAACGCAAACAATGTCGGATATTGATATTATCGCTCCCCATAAAATAAAATTGTTATCGCTGTCTAAAAGAGAAGTTAATCTGTCAAAATACGGATACAATGCTAAGGGTTCTATATCGCTTATTATACGAATTGTTTTTTCGCAAGTAAATTTAATGCTGCTTTTTTCCGCGTTTATTATGTCAAAAAGCATTGTAATCTGATCGGGATTATTTATACATTGGTCTGCAAGTTCGAAAATGTCAGGCTTTGTTTTGAGCATTTCTTTAAATTGCCCCGTTTGCATCTTCATAATAAACCACCACAAATTAATTTATTAAATTATTTAATTAATTTATATATTATCATATTTATAAAAATAGTATTAATTTTTTCCATATAATGTACTTAAAATGGATAAATTAATACTTATTTGCTTAATGCCGTCTAACAAATAAGTCTTTTTTGCGTAAGATTTTGCTTTCTGGTTTTTAATTCTATAATAAAAAAATAATCAAAAAATGAATAAATTTAATGTATATGGTAAAAATATAATTGTCACTGCGATTGCAGTGTAAGAAGCAGACCTTATTCGTTAATGCTTAATTGCTGTACTTGAGGTCTGTTTCTTATTTTTGAAATTTGTTTGATTTTTTATATAAATATTATTGACATTTTCTGTAAAAAATGATAAATATATATTAGAAATTAGCACTCGCCAAGATAGAGTGCTAACAAAATAATATTATAAAGGAGTTGTTTATCATGGCTGGTTTAGTACCTTTCAACAAAAGAGAAACAAGTTTATACAGCAATGGGTTTGACAATTTTTACAACATGCTCGATGACTTCTTCAACGATGGTTTTTATTTAAGAAGAAGTCTTGCGTCCGACACTTTTAAAATAGATGTTGCCCAAAACGAAAAAGAATATCTTATTGAAGCAGATCTGCCGGGCGTAAAAAAAGAAGAAATTAATATGGATATGGATGACGGAAGGCTTACAATATCAATTCAAAGAGAAGAAAGCAAAGACGACAGCACAAAAAATTACATTCATAAAGAAAGACGTTACTCATCTATGACAAGAAGCGTTTATTTGGCGGACACGATTGGCGACAACATAAAGGCAAAATTGGAAAACGGCACATTGAGTATAGTTGTTCCTAAAAATGAAAAAAAAGAAAACAAACGTAAAATAGAAATTGAATAGCACAGAATAATTTAAGATAAAAGCAGATTTTATATCTGCTTTTATTATTTTATAAATTTATTTCTTTATTTTATATTTATACAAATTTCATATATAATATAAACTACTATCTTATAACAATATAGAGGCAGGAATAATTTTGTTTAAAAAAATAATACATAAATTTAAATCGGCTACAAGGCAAAAGAAAATAATTATTTCTTTATGCGCAATAGCTTTATGCTGTATTCTCGTTGCGGCGGGCATAACAATAAATAAATACTGCGAAGGCATAAAAGCCCGTCAGGAAGCGCAAAAAATGCTTGAATACTACAATAACACGGTTGACGAGGCAAACAACGGCCAAATAGAGTATGAAGGTTATGAAGTCATAGGTAAAATTATAATTGATAAAATAGACTTATCGCTTCCTATTATTTTTCCATATAGCACAAAAGCTTTAAGCACATCCGTTTGCTATTATCAGGGCGCGCTTTTGGGACAAGACGGAAATATGGTAATAACCGGTCATAACTATGCAAGCGGAGCGCATTTCGGAAACCTTGATAAGCTAAAAATAGGAGATAAAGTCTCACTTCAAGCCCCCAACGGGCAAAAATATGAATATACTGTTTATAATATTGAGATTATAAGGCCTGATGATAAAGCCTCTTTGTACAAATATGAAGGGCAAAGAGCGCTAACGCTTTTAACATGTACAAGCAACGGTAATAGAAGATTGCTCGTAAGATGTAAGATAGAATAAACAAGCAGAGAAATCTGCTTATTTATTTTTATAAATATAATAAGATATAATTACAGATATTGATATTATAATATAATAAAAATAAAAAAATATTTACGGTGATTATGATGAGTATAAATCATTTGGAAACAAATATAACAGTTGACGAGTTTATTGGCAGGTTTAAAAGTCAAATTCATCAATTAGCTAATAATCCTTTAAATCTTAAAGAATTTTTCTCAAAAAACGTTAAATATTCATTTAAATATCATTCCGTCGATGCAACTATCGGGTGGATAAGAGATAATAAATTTATGTTTTTTTATAAACCAAAATATATTACTAACAGCTCCGCTACAGTTATGAGAGGGTTATTTTATGAAAAAGACGGGTACTGCCATATAGACTATAATTTTTCAAAATTTTATGAAACTATGGTTTTTGGATGGTTTTTTATATTATTTTCATTATTATCTGCATTAATTATTCTATCGTCAGATCCTTCTTGGGTTGTGATTATTCCGATTTCTTTTGTTGTTTTCGGATATATGGGCATTTTTTATAAATCAAAAAAAGAATGGAAAAACTTGTTGAAATACTGAAGTCCATTGCTTTAGTTAATCAAAATGAAAATAATATATAAAGTGATTATTATAAAAAAGGGGATTGGTATTAACCAACCCCTTTAATTATTTAAGCAAGTTCAGATTCTGAAATAACACCTTTTTCAATTGATGTTATTTTCAGTTCTTCGTAAAATCCTGCAAGTGATGTGCTCATGTAAGGTCCGACATAAAATAATTGCAATAAACCGAATGTAAGAGCACTTAACAGTATCCATCCCAAGAAGCTGAGGTAAAATACGAATAAGTCAAGCTTATGTCCGTTCATCATTCTCATTGATATTTTAAGGGCTTCCTGCGCTTTTACATTCTGACTGTCCGCAAGTATGTATGGGGTCATTGCGTAAGAAAATGATTTAATAATTCCGGGTATGATAAACAGAAGCGACCACAAATATACAAATAATACCATCCATAAATATCCGCCTAAGTTTCTGCCGAAATTTTTAAAGCCGTTATTAAACATAACGCCTATATCGGGGCTTTCCGTTCTGTAGCTTAATAAAAAGAAATAGTTATACCCTATAATCATAGGTCCTACGATAATTAACGCACCTATTCCCGCTGTAGCAGCGCTTACGCCTGATAATATTGCGCCGTAAATTACTATAACGGCTACTTTCATCCAATAATTGCTTTGAATAAGAGCTTTAGAATGCTCTTTTATTTCCATTCTTGTTTTCATTAACCAGCCTCCAAAAAATTTTGAAATATAATGTTAAAATTATAACATAATTAGAGTAATTAAAATATTTATTTTATGAATATTTATAAAATTTTAACATTGCAAAAAGTTATTGTTTAATATTAAATATATAAATATGGTTAAGATGAAAATATAGCAAAAATATAAAGCTTTAGAAGGTGAAGAATATGGATATGTCTGCCGAACAATATATTTATTTAATAAAAGAAAAAATAAAGTATGAAAACAGATTTTTTATAGATGAAGAATTTAATAAAATACTTGATATACTTTGTAACGATAAACAATTAATAACAAATATAAAGGAAGATACTATTTTATATCGCGCAAGAATTTATAATAAATCAGATAAATATAAAAAATATAGAAGTGATTATAAAAAGGACGAAAAATTTTTCGGTTTTAATGCAGAAGAATCATTTGTATTGAAAGATAAATCAAAAGTAAAAGACGGAAGATGCAATCCGAGTTTTATACCATATTTATATACATCTAAAGATATTGAAACTGCTATTAAAGAAACAAGGCCATATGTATATTCAGTTGTAAGTGTGTCTGAGATTAGAGTAAAAGAAAATTTAAAATTATTAGATTTATCGAAAACTTATTCAATTGACTATGATAAATGGATATTGCAGTTTAAACTAGATATTAATTTGGAAATTAGCCTGCCATATCATGAAGGCGGTGATTATCAATTATCTCAATATATAAGTGAATACATAAAAAATAAAGGTTTTGATGGGATTATGTATCGTTCCGCATATGTATCTATTTCAAAAAAGGTATTAGAAGAAAAAGGTGTTAATATAACCGTATTTAACTACAATAAATGTGAGTCTGTAAGCTCTGAATTATATCGAGTTGATGAAATAGAAACAACATATGAATCATTAAAAGGCTGAAAATAGACTAAATATATTTACTGCCTTCCCTAACGCTCAGTTTCGATAATTTGTCATTATACCTGTTTATAAAACCCCTTACCCAGTCAGGGTTTGTTTTGCTGTACTGCCTTAAGCTCCATCCGATGGCTTTATTTATAAAAAACTCGTTTGTGCCGAAATTATTGCATATAATTTTTTCAAGCAGTCCAGCATCTGTTTTTTCTTTTAAGTTAAGCTGGCAAATAATTGCCGTACGCTTAAGCCATATGTTATCATCCGCGCTCCATTGCAGCATTGTATCTTTAACCGAGGGATATTTTATTAAAAGCGTTCCGAAAATTCTGTTAAAACTGTCAACGGTGTCCCACCATGATTTTGTTGTAATCAGATTTTTTAAATTGTCTATATCTTTATAGGTTAGATATTTGTGTTTGCGCAATAAATAATCCACTGCTATATACTGCAGCTCGCGATAGACGCATTCCCAGCATTTAAACACAAATTCCCAGTCTATTTCTTTTGATTGTTTTTCCTGTTTAAAATATTTTTCAAAAATCCCGCTTCTTGCCGCGCTTGGCAAACCTAAAAAATCAAATTGATTTTTCATATAAGCGCTCATCTGAACGGCCTGCGTTATATCTTTAGCATCGATTATCTCGTTAAATAAATCATCATACCACATATGTAAGACCTTAAATCAATCGCCCTGACAGCGGTATTTTTCCATTTCTTTTTGCGCTAGTTTGTTTGTGTATATTGATTTGCGAAATACAACAAAACGGTCGTATAAAAATTCTGTTATTAGATTTGTAAGCATTGTACCAAACAATACTATATATTCGTTCCATCCGGCATTAGTTAAAGCCTCTCCCCACCAAGTGGAGAGAGGTGTGAATACGCAGTAAAATGCGGCGACCAATAACATGGCTTTTGGAATATTGTTTGCCGATTTGAAAGTGTATCTTCGGTTTACCGTAAAATTGTATAAAACGCTTAAAGTAAGAGCTATAAGATAACACGGCCAATACGGCATGTTTGTTTTCTCGTTTAAAATAGTAAAACTGATTGCCTGTATAATTCCTGCGCTGCATGAGAATGCAATAAATTTAAAAAATTGTATGGTATTCTGTTTTCTGCTTAAATTTATATTTTTGTTATTTTCCACTCGGGTCTCCAAATTTTAAGTTACTGTTATATTCTCATTTTAATATAAATATAAAATAAAATAAATTAATTTATCAATAAAATAAAAAAACATCGGCGCCAACCCTCGCCGATGTAAGTTAAGCACAAGTTATAAATAAATTTATGAACGCACTTGCCGCTTCCGGCTAATAGTATACTATAAAACTTAAGACATGCTTAATTAAAAAAAGCCGGTAATACCGGCTTTTTAAGAGAGAAAAATGAGAATGCTTACATAATATTTAATTTAATAGAGAGTTTTTTGGATTGATTTATATGATGTTTATTTGCGGTAAATTTACATACGGGAAAATATTATGTAAGAATTCTTTGCAGATTATATGAAATTAATTTAAAAATGTCAAGGTGAATTAATATATTTTTATTAAGCAATTCATTCATAAATTAATATAAAAAATAATAAAAAATATAAAGAACAATTTATAAAAGAGGTACATATGAAAGAGCCGAATAACACGTGCTATTTATGCAAAGACAGAAAAGAAAATTGTCATTCTGTATGCATTTCATATATATTGTACAGAAAAAATTATGATGAATATAAAAATATAATAATAAAAAATAAAAGTAAAAATTATTTGCTGATAAAATAATTTTATAAATCTGATAAATCAAAATTATAGCCCAGGAAATAATTGGATATATACATTAATCAAAAATCATTTAACAATTTATGTGCCGCAAAAAGTTTTGTACGGCTTATCCGATTTTTGCGGCAGTGCGCAGTATTCACACTGGCTCGCATTATGCGAATAAGGTTTTGCTAAAATATCAATAAATTTTTTTATTTTACTATAGTCTTTATCATTAACAGCTGCATCAAGCGCTTCTTCTACTTTGTGATTTCTCGGAATTATTGCGGGATTGGAATTTTTCATCATAGTTTGTGACATAATGCCGCTCTCGGCCTGCCTTGATAATCGTTCTTTCCATCTTATATTCCATTGTTTATATTCATCGCTTTTAAAAATATCCCCGTTATCGTTTTTATCAAATGTCAGAGTAATAAAAGTATTTGTATAATCCGCATCGTACTTTTTCATCATATCAAGCAAAGTAAAAACAAGACTTTCATCATCTTTTTCGTGATTAAATAATCCGAGCTTTGAACGCATTATCGCCATATAATTCTGATGATACATTTTATCAAATTCTTCTACTGCGTCATTTGCCATAGCTTTAGCTTTTGATGCATCTTCATCAAGTATCGGTATTAAAGTATTTGCAAATACGCTTAAATTCCACTTTGCCGCTATCGGCTGGTTTTTATACGCGTATCTTCCGGCTGTATCAATAGAACTGAAAACAGTATCGGGATTATATTCATTCATAAATGCGCAAGGACCGTAATCTATAGTTTCTCCGCTTATAGCCATATTATCGGTGTTCATAACTCCGTGAATAAACCCGACAGACTGCCATTTCGCGATTAAAGAAGCCTGACGCGACACAGTTTCTCTAAGCAGATATAAATACGGGTTATCAAAATATTCATGTCCCGCAAAATGACGGGCAAGAGTGTAATCGGCAAATGTTTTTAATTCATATGTTGCCGCGGCGTAAGCGGCATATTCAAAAGTACCTACTCTGATATGGCTTGAGGCTGCTCGCGTTAAAACAGCTCCGGGCAATATGGCATTGCGATAAACAGGCTCTCCTGTAGTAACAACAGCAAGACTGCGCGTTGTGGGAATGCCAAGCGCGTGCATGGCTTCGCTTATAATGTATTCGCGAAGCATAGGGCCTAGCGCCGCTTTGCCGTCGCCGCCTCTTGAGTATGGTGTTTTGCCTGAACCTTTAAGCTGTATATCAAATACTCTGCCGTCAGGCGTAGTGTGCTCTCCCAAAAGCGCAGCGCGCCCATCGCCTAAAATTGTAAAATATCCGAATTGATGTCCCGCGTACGCTTGCGCTATAGGCATAGAATTTGGCGGAAGAGCGTTGCCGCAAAGCTCTGCAGCGCCCTGCGGCGCATTAAGCTCATTAAAATTAAGACCCAAAGCGTCCGCAAGACAGTTATTAAAAAGCGCAATATCAGGTGCTCTTACAGGCGCAGGTGTTACGTTTGAATAAAATATTTTAGGAAGAGACGCATAAGTGTTTGATAAATTCCATCCTTTTTTCATACAATCTATTCACTTCTCCCGATAATAAGCTTGTATTTTAATTTGTGCCGATAAAGTTTATTTACTGTCATTATCTTCTTCTTCATCATATAAGTCAAACAATATATCTTCAAGCTCATATCTTGCATGATCGGCATAATCATAAACAATGTCCAAAAACTGATATATGGTGTTATAATCTTTTACCCATATTTCGGTGCTTGTGCCGTACATATTTTCATTACTGCTTTCAAGCTCGTCTTTGAGCATATTTAAATCAGGTTCTTCTTCATCGCAGAACATATAATCGTCAAGCAATTTGTCAAGCACTGCGCATACTTTGTCGAGATCGTTTAAAATGCCGTATAACCTCATATCGGTTAAATCGGTTACTTCGCATTCTTCTTCAAGTTCATTCTCACTATTTGTTAATTCAATTTCATTATCCAAATCTTTTTTCATAAATCTCTCCTTGTATATTATTTAAATTATTATTTTCATTTACATATTTTTATATTTAACTAATCTTTGCCAAAATTTTTTATAATAATAATTTTTTATTTCATCTATTTTCCTGTAGATATTCAGGTAAAAAAAGCATATAATAAAACAAACATATGTTCGAACATGAGGCTGCTATGGAAAGAGTTATATTGCATTCCGATCTAAATAATTTTTACGCGTCTGTTGAGTGCGCATATAATAATAAGCTTAAAGATAAGCCTGTCGCGGTGTGCGGCGACGGAGAGAAAAGGCACGGCATTGTGCTTGCCAAAAATTATATCGCAAAATCATGCGGAGTAAGAACTGGAGAAGCTTTATGGGAAGCGAAGCAAAAATGCCCTGACATAGTTTTCATAAAGGCAAATTTTAACAGATATATAAAATTTGCTGAAAAAGTAAGAAAAATATATTCTGATTATACCGACAAAATTGAAGATTTCGGGCTCGACGAATGCTGGCTTGACGTTACGGACAGCAAAGTTTTCGGCAGCGGCGAGGAAATCGCCGGCATAATAAGACAGCGCGTAAAAACAGAACTCGGCTTAACTGCGTCAATCGGCGTAAGCTACAACAAAATTTTCGCAAAACTCGGAAGCGACCTTAAAAAACCTGACGCCACGACTATTATTACAAAGCAAAACTACAAAGACGTGGTTTGGTCGCTGCCTACGCGTGATTTATTATATGTCGGCAGGCAGACTGAGGCGAAACTGAAAAAATTTTTCGATATAAGAACGATAGGAGACATTGCGCGCGCGGACGTGAAACAACTAAAAAATAAACTGGGCTTATACGGATATACGTTGTGGGTTTTCGCGAACGGATACGATACTTCTTCTGTAAAATTCAATTACGATAAACCGTATATAAAAAGCGTTGGCAACAGCACAACTACCCCGCGCGACCTTGTCAGCGATGAAGACGTTAAAGTAACTTTATACTTGCTGTGCGAAAGCGTTGCTTCAAGACTGCGCGAGCTTAATTTAAGGGCTGCGACTATTCAGATATCAGTGCGTGACAATAACCTGGGATGGTATCAGCGGCAGAGCACGCTTAATTTTCCTGTATGCGTATCAGACGCGATATTTAAAGAAGCGTTTACGTTATATAAAGAAAATCATCCGTGCGGAATGCCCATAAGAACAATAGGGGTGCGGGCGAGCAATTTGATTGCGAATAAAGTTACGCAGATATCGTTTTTGCCTGATGTTAAAAATCAGATTAAAAATGAGGAGCTGGAGCGCACGATAGATAAAATACGCAACAGATACGGCTATTACACCATACGCCGAGGGCTGATGTATGAGGATAAAGTTTTATCTGACCTAAACCCTAAAGAAGATCATCTTATTCATCCCGAAAGCTATTTCAGGTAAAGTGGTTGTTTATCAATATTTATATTACTATATTGAATTAAAGTAATTAATAAACTATAATTATTTATGTTAAATCATAGTTCAAGTGTGAGAGATTTGTTTGCAGGCTAAAGTTATGAAGTTTAATAGAATTATGGTTTAAACGTCTTATGAGATTATGAGTGATTAAATGAAAAATATAATATCGTCAAAAGAAATAATAGATCAGTATATTGAAAGTCTTCTAATAATAGAAAAATCAGACTTATCAGGAGAGTATAAAATTGGTAATAAAGAAGGGAAAAAAGTAATAAAGCTTTTTAAACTAATAGAAAAAAATATTAACCTAGCAAAAGAAATTTTACCAGAGCTTTTTAAACATGAATCTTGTAAAGTAAGAATTGCTGCAGCAGCACATTGCTTATCATTAAAAATATTTGAAACAGAAGCTGTAGAAATATTAGAAAGAATCTCTAATCTACAAATAAGATTTTTTTCATTTGAAGCTAAAATGACATTAAAAGTTTGGCGTGAACAGGGATATTTAAAAGTATATCCAGAGCAAAAATTATAAAATTAAAACAATTAATATATATATTAATAATAGGCATACAAAAAGCTTGATGATGTATGCCTGTTTTTATTATTAATCATTGAATTACAATAACTAATATAATATAATAATTATTGATATACCATCATTATTTAAAAGGCATGAATAAATGAAAAAATATTTTTTGTTTTTACTAATTATTTTAGTAATTACAGGCTTAAGCTTTTTGACAGTACCTGACATAAACGCGTACGGCAATGAAGAGTCTGTTAGCTACACAAATCCGATGGGATATAGCCGAACAAAAGCAATTGAATACACGGAAAATTTTTTTAACAAGCGAAATAATCAATACTACGGTTATGGGCAGGATTGCGCTAACTTTGTCTCTCAATGCCTGTATTCAGGCGGCATTCCTATAAACTGCAATTGGTACTCCTATAAGATGGATGATTGTTTTTTCTATTGCGGGGACGTGACAATAACATGGAGCAGAGCTCCCGAGCAGTACGCTTATTATAAAAAATCGGACTATAATTACAAACACTTTTCAATTAAAAATATATCGGATATTAAAGACGCGATAAAAGAAGGCGTTCAAGCCGGAGATTTAATATACTTTGATAATGACAAAGACGGAACAGTTGGCCACGCCGCAATAATAAGCAGAGTTGATAGCGGGATGATATATTATACCGCACATACTTTTTCAAGATATAACCAGCCGCTTTCAAATTATTTTAAAACGGGAAATAAAGGGCAAATCTACATTGTTATGCTAAAGGATAATGTTTAGGTAATATTAAAATTAATAAGAGGTGGAATTATGTATATAGATTTGTTTTTTACTGTATTGCTTATAATTTGCGCAAGTATAATTATAAAAAACAGAAAAAATATTAATTCGCTGTTTTTAAGAATTAAAAAACATAAAGTTTGGATAGTGATTATCGCTATAGTACTTATTAGTTACAGCGTAATGCTTATTGACACAAGCAGTGTAATGAGGGAAGTCAGGGACGCCTTTTTAGGTAAGATTGAAAGTTCAGAAAATATAGGAGGAGAGATAAACTACTATAATTTCAATTCGGACTATCCAGATGAAAAACTTGGAAAAGCTGACCTGACATTAATTAGATTGTTCACGCTGCATAATTTTCATGAGGGGTATATAGGGGCTTATTATAGCTATGCCGCTTATGATGAGGCGGGCGATTTGATTACAGGCTCATGGCGCATTCCAACTAAATGGAAAATACATAAGGAAAATGGAAAATGGGAAATAACTGATATATATGAAGCACCGTAATATGTACAATGCTTTTTATGTTTGATGAAATTCCTATAAAAAATGGAATATAAAAAATGGATATTTTAAATTGGTTAATGCAATGGTATGAATCAAATTGTGATGGCTATTGGGAACATTTATTTGGTGTTAAGATTGATACACTTGATAATCCTGGATGGAGTGTTGATATTGATTTAGTTGATACACCATTAGAAAATAAACCATTTAATTTTGAAAAAAATAATACGGAAACTGATTGGATTATTTGTCGTATTGAAAATAACATATTCAAAGGAGACGGGGATCCATCAAAATTGGGGGAAATACTGAAAATATTTAAAGACTGGGCAGAAAGTAATTAATAAAACTTACATAAATTTAATTATTCTTAATTACCGTTTAATAATTGCCAAATATTGCAGTTTGCGAATTTTGTTATAATTTCATTTAAAATTTCGGTTATCATTGAAATTTGTCAAATATGAAATATAATAAAAGAGTAGTCATTTTTCGGAGGGCAGTATGGATTTCACATCGACGAGTTCGATAATATTATATATAATCTTTGCCGCGGCGCTGGGCGGCATAGTTTATTTAAGAATAAAAAATAAACACACTTTTCAAATTGAGCAGTCCAGACTTAAAAATATTCAGCGCCTTAAAGAACACAACTTTTGCCTGCAGAATATAACTCGCGTATTTTATAAGGACAAAGAAGAAATTGCCGTTTATTTTGACAATGCAAATAAATGCTTTGCGGTTGAGACAATTGATTATAAAAATAAAAAAGCCCGTATTGAAGGCGTTTTTCCGTTTAATAAAATAATCGGAGCGGCTTTAATTGAAAACAGAGAAATAATAAACCAGAATAACTTAATACCGGGTGTGGAAATTCGCAAGCTGTACGCCGTTAACGGCGGCGCGGATAAGAAAAGAAAAGTTAAAGCAAATCATGTTAATTCAATTGCTATAAAACTTATATTTGACGGCATAAACAAAGCTTATTTAAATATAGGCATATTAAGCCATAACATTAAATCAAACGATGAAAATTATCTTTATTATTCGCAGATTGCGCAGGAACTGTATGATATTTTTGAAAAAGCGCTTTTAAGCAATTGGGTGGAAAAAGAAAATATTGTAATAGAAGAAGCGGAAGATCAGACGGAACAAGCGCCGAGAATTGAGCCTAAAGTTGAGAAAAGTTATCAGGACAAGCTGTGGGAGCTTAATAATTACAGACAAAAAGGCATTGTAAGCGAGCTTATGAATTACAGCAAAAAAATAAGAGACGAAGATTAATTAAGAAAGTTTTGATTTATAAAACAAATCCCTTCAAACATTTTTGTTAGCCGAAGGGATTTTTAAAATTATATGATAAATAATAAATCAGAGGTTTATTAGAATGGAAAATCAGTTTGCAAGAACGGAATTGATATTTAAAAAGCAGGGAATGGACATACTTTTTAATTCGCGCGTTGCAGTGTTCGGTATAGGCGGCGTAGGGGGATACGTTGTTGAGGCTCTAGCGCGAAGCGGAATAGGCGCTATAGATTTATTTGATGATGATAAAATATGTATTACAAATATAAACCGCCAGATAATAGCTACACACAAAACTGTAGGCAGATATAAAGTGGATGTTGCGAAAGAACGCATACTCGATATTAATCCGAAAGCGACAGTTAATACTTATAAACTATTTTATATGCCAGATACCGCTGATCAAGTGGATTTA
>Ga0228535_1002257_pt1 | contig 19902 bp, 17 predicted proteins | sample SJ1metagenome_FD_168457 | JGI IMG/M metagenome (GOLD analysis project Ga0228535, IMG submission 168457) | Enriched culture of PCE-dechlorinating microbial communities from Ithaca, New York, USA - SJ1 | ecosystem: Engineered > Modeled > Simulated communities (microbial... > Unclassified | place... | reverse complement strand
CAACGACTCTCCCCTTGTCCTCCACGCAGAGTTGGCCGTCGGGGAACCTCTTGATCATTGACTGGTATTGTTCCAGGGTCCATGAACCTCCCATAGTGGGGTAGACGTTCTCCATGATCTTTTTTACCGCGTCGAAGTCTTCGGGAAGCAGAGTTCGCAGATCCAGTTTATGGTCGAACCGGTTATCTTTTTTCATTTACCCTGGTTTCCTTTCACTGATATTTTAGGATGAAAATGAAAAAGCAGAAATTGCGGGGTAAGAGATCATTTTTGACATTGACTCAATTAAACTACCTACCCTCAAATAATTAACGAAAACCTTTTTTGAGGGCTTCAAAAACCCCGCAAGACAAACCCCTGTTTCTTGACAAAAAGTTGAATGTAGTTAAACTTAATAGCACAACAAGAAACTTTGAGAGCCTTTCTCCCTTTTTGTTGAAGGGCCTTCTTTCACTGTTTCATGGCATTATAAAGGATTCCATCCTGGATCTGAAAAGCGTAATTCAGACAACAAGAAATTTGAGGAACTCTTGCTGGAGTAAAACCGGCAAGAAACTGAGCATTAAATATGCCTGAAAAAGGAGTGTAGAATATGTCAACTGTGCTGCTGCATCAATCCGACGTGAAGAGCCTTATGAACATGAAGGAAGTTGTCGACATCGTTGAAAAGACCTTCCGCGGTTTCGGGGAAGGAACCACGATCAACCCGACCAAAGTCGGGCTCGATCTTGGAGAGACAGCCGAATTTCCCCCATACGAGGGATTCATGAATGCAATGCCCGCCTACGTTGGTTGGCTGGATACAGCAGGCATCAAATGGGCCGGGGGATTCCTGGGTGAACGCAGGAAAAAGGGCCTGCCTTATATCACCTCCCTTATTCTCCTGATCGACCCAAGAGTTGGAAACTTCAAGGCCGTAATGGACGGGGAATGGATTACCGCCATGCGTACCGGTGCACAGACCGCCGTTTCCCTGAAGTATCTTCACCAGGGTCCTTCTATCCGCCTCGGGCTTTTCGGGGCCGGAGGCCAGGGACACACACAGACCCAGGCGATCGCCGCCGTATTCGACATAGAAGAGGTCCGGGTGTTCGACATCAACCATGAGACAGCGTTGAAATACGCCGAGAACATGAAGGGTGTCGTAAAAGGAAAGGTGACCGTGGTGGATACCCCCCGGGATGCAGCCTGGGGCGATGCAATAGTCTGTGTCACCCAGTCAAAGGAAAAATTCGTAAGAAATGAATGGATCGCCCCTGGCACGAACGTTTTCCCCATGGGCTCCTACCAGGAAGTGGACGACGATTTCATCCTTTCAGCCGATCGGGTACTGGTGGACCATATCGGGCAATGCCTTCACAGGGGTGCTTTGAAGGAACTTGTCGAAGCGGGAAGATTCCAGGAATCGGACATTGATGCCACCATAGGGGAAGTGGTTGCTGGAAAGAAACCGGGACGGCTCTCCGTGAATGACCGCATTCTTTGCATCCCCATAGGCACGGGCGCCATGGACATCGCGATAGCGACAGTCATTCTTGAAAGGGCCAGGGAGAAAGGGCTGGGCGGAAGTTTCGATTTCGTATAGGGAGCATGAGACCCGCAGGGTTATCCTGCTGGTTTTCCTCTAGGAGTTCCTGGGGACAACTACCAGGATAGCGGTGCATCTCTGGGAACCGATAGCCCTTCCGCCGTGAGGAAGGCTTCCATCGACAAAGAGGCAGTCTCCCGGTTCCAGCTCGAATCTTCTTTCACCGCAGAAAAACTCGAGCCGGCCTTCGAGCACGTAAAGGAACTCTTCGCCGTCGTAATTGAAACCGGGTGAGGTGTGGGGCTCGGGAAGAGGATTATAGGTCATCAGGAATGGGCTCCAGCTCTTGTTCGGCCAACGGGCCCCCAGGGATTCGAAGGAGTATCCATAGGGAGTTTTCCTGCTGGACTGGGGTCTTCGCTCTTCCTTTCGAACAAGAAGGAACCTCATCTCCTCGGCTTCCTTGAGCAGTTCGCTGAGGGAAACCCCCAGGGAGCGGGCTATCTTAGCGTAGGTGGAAATGGGGGAGCTGACCTTGCCGTTCTCGATCTTTGAGAGAAGGGCCTTTGACAGACCAGTGTGCTGCGCCAGGGTGTCCAGGGTCAAGCGGTCCTTGCGCCTCAGACTCCTGACCCTTCTGCCTATCTGGAGATCGATGTCGTTACCCTCGTAATCGAGAGAGTTTCTTTCAACAGCCTCAGGCATCAGATAGCCTCCCTTGAAATATTGAGGGTTTGTTGAATGATCGGAAACTGATTTTACCATTTATGCGACGTTGAGAACACTGGAAAAGGAGGAACCTGCATTGGAAGAATTCATTTTGAGAAAGATCAGTATTCGGGAGGTTAAAACCGGCGAGTACACCGAGGTGAAAAAGGGATGTTTGACCATCAACATTGATGACCTTGCCAAAACCCTTTTGGAGGACAGGCATATCAGGAGCGTGGATATCCGGCTGGCGAGACCAGGCGAAAGCATCCGTATAATCCCTGTAAAGGATGTCATAGAACCTAGAGCAAGGATCACCGGACAGGAAAGCCCATTCCCCGGGGTCTTTTCCGACCCACACATCGCCGGCGAAGGGATCACCGTATCCCTTGACGGAGTGTGTGTCGTGACTACAGGGAAAATTGTCAACTTCCAGGAAGGTCTTATAGACATGTCAGGCCCGGGGGCAGAGTTCTCCACTTTTTCACGGAAGAACAACGTGGTTCTTGTCATCGAACCAACGGATGGTCTTGGGAAACATGAGCATGAACGGGTGGTAAGGATGGCAGGCCTCAGAGCTGCGGCCTTTCTGGGGCAGGCCGGGATCTTCGCAGAATGGGACGAAGAGCTAAGGGTACCAGGGCAGGACCTACCTGACCTTTACGGGGCCGATCCTTCTCTTCCCAGGGTTCTCTACGTATGCCAGGTGATCGCGGAAGGACTGCTTCACGACAACTACATATACGGACTGAACGCCCAGGGAAGCCTCCCCGTCCTCATGACTCCCGGAGAGGTCCTTGACGGATCCATTGTCAGCGGCAACTGTGCAGCCCCCTGCCATAAACACACAACCTATCATCACCAGAACAACCCCATCGTTGGAGACCTCCTTAAGGAACATGGAAAGACCCTTGTCTTCCTGGGGGTTCTGGTGACTCCAGTAAAGACAGCCCTTGTGGAGAAGGTCAGGATCTGTACCCAGGCCTTCAAGATGGCCAGAATGCTTGGAGCCCAGGGTGTGATCATTTCCGAGGACGGTGGAGGGAACCCCGAGAACGACCTGATGCTCCTCGACCGGCTTCTCGAAAAGGCAGGAATAAGGACGGTACTGGTAACCGACGAATATGCCGGATCCGACGGAGCTTCGCCCGGCCTTGCCGACAGCACTCCCGAGGCTGACGCAGTGGTCACTAACGGGAACGGCAACCAGAGGGTCATCCTTCCCCCCATGGAGACTGTTCTGGGCTGCCCCGAGTGCATTGACCGCATTACAGGAGGCCATTTCGGAAGTCTGAGGCGCGACGGTTCCGTAGATATGGAAATTGCCGGGATCATGGGAGCCACCAACGAACTAGGTCTCGAGAACCTTATGACAGTCGCAATGTAGGAGGGAGAACAGATGGCTATCATTCGTGCAGTCCACTACCTGAACCAGTTTTTCGGACAAATCGGCGGTGAGGACATGGCAAACCTTCCCCCCCGCATTATCGATGGACCCGTCGGTTTTGGAGCTACCATAAAGGCCGCTTCCGGAGGCAGGATCGAAATCGTACGCACCATTATCTGCGGCGACAACTATGCTGCAGAGAACATCGAAAAACTGAAAGAACTGGTTCTGGAATGGGTTTCCGGATCATCACCGCAGCTTTTCATCGCGGGACCTGCATTCGGGGCGGGGCGGTACGGTATGGCAAGCGGATCCCTCTGCAGCGCCGTGAAACATGAACTGGGGATACACGCTGTTTCAGCCATGCATCCCGTCAACCCGGGGGTGGAACTGGCAGGCCGTGAAGTTTTCGTCATAGAGACCAGGGATTCAGCCCAAGACCTGAGAAGGGCCCTTCCCCTGATGCTTGGGATCGGTGTCAGGCTTGTTGACGGGCTTCCTGTCGGGAGCCCGCAAGAGGAAGGATACTTGCCCAGAGGGGTACGGATCAACGTCAGGGCGCCAAAAAGAGGTTCTTCCAGAGCCGTTGATATGCTTCTGAAAAAACTGGCGGGAGAGCCCTTTGAGACTGAACTACCCATGCCCACCTACGACAGGGTCCCTCCGGCGGCACCGGTGAAGGATCTGGCCAGGGCGGTAATAGCTATCGGGACCGAGGGAGGGATAGTCCCCCGTGGGAACCCCGACAGGATAGAAGCCCACAACGCATCGAAGTGGTGCCGTTACGAGATCGCCGGGGTCGACGGACTTGAGGAGGGTGACTACGAAGTTGCCCACGGCGGTTTCGACCCTGTCCCTGCCAATGAAGACCCCGACAGGGTCCTTCCTCTTGATGCGGCCCGAATACTGGAAAGGGAGGGCCGGTTTCGAAAGCTTAACGACTGGTACCCCGTCACCGTCGGCAACGTCACAGCCGTAAGGTCAGCCGAAAAGTACGGCCGCGAGATGGGCGAAGCCCTCAAAAACGAGGGCGTGGAAGGGGTGATCCTGACATCAACCTGAGGAACCGGAACGCGTTGCGGCGCAACGCTTGCCAGGGAGATAGAGCGGACAGGGCTTCCCGCGGTGATCATAACTGCCATACCACCTATTGCCCTTACTGTTGGCGCCAACAGGGTCGTACGCGGAGTGGCTATACCCCACCCGGTGGGTAATCCAGGGGAAGAACCCGCCGCAGAACTGGAGACCAGGAAGAGTCTCCTGGAAAAAGCCCTGGGAGCCCTATGCGAGCCCATAAGCGAACAGACGCTTTTTGAATGATGGAAGTATTGCTGATCCTGACCAACAATCCGATGGTCAGAGCGGAGATACAGCCCTCTCGCTGGATCGAAGGAGGTTCGGCTGACGTAGCGAAAGTAGCCCGTGACCTCGTCCATAGGGGCTGCAGGTTCCATTCACACCCTTTGGCAGGAAGCATCAGGCTCCTGAGGAATCCTTACAGAACCATGCTGTTGCTGAAAGATTCGGGCTCTCCCTCCCCTGAACATGTACGAATGGCTGAAGATGCGCTCAGGAGGCTTGAAGGGGAGGATCCTGGGGACATCTGCGAGGCCGACAGAAAAGACTACAGCCTGATCGACCTGGACCTTGCCAGAAGATCCCTCGGATCACAAGAATAACAAGAGGCCGGCCCCGTCAGGTTCAGGGGCCGGCCTCCGCAATTGACAGATGCGACTCTTGCCGTCAGGACACCTTTCCGGTCCTGGCGTATTCCTTCAGTTCGCCGGGCGTCATATCTTCAAGACCGAGTTTCTCCAGGGTGTGCCCCCTGGCCGCATAATCGGTATCGTGCAGGAAGGAAGCCAGCCTGATAACCAGGTCAGCCACGGGCATTGCCATTCCTGCTTTCTCCCCGATCAGTTTGCAGGGGACCATCGAGAAAGGCACATCCTCAGTAAGGTATCTGCTTCTGACACTGTGCCCGACGATATCCGTGTATGGGCTCTCGGGGCTGTTGACATACTCGTAGATCGTATTTGTAGAATTGCTGCCGTAGTACATCTTCAGCTGATCCATGATCGACATCAGTTCAAGGCCGAGCTTCTTTCCCGCCTCAACGCGTTCCTCGTCCATCTGCATCATCTTTTCCGAGACCAGCGGCGTGATGCCGTCCATGTAGTGCCTGAAGGTCTTCGGATTTTTCTCAATATCACCGTAGTTCAGAAGGATCGGCATGGGATGCAGGGTATAGTTGACATTGTCGAAATCCATCTCCAGAATGCTTGACGCGGGAAAGAATTCGATGTAGCCGGCAAAACAGTCGTTGATGATACCGCGGGCTTCTTCCCCTTTCCCTGCCGGGCAGGTGCCCAGCTTCAGCCTGAATTTCTTTTTGTAGACCCTGACCGTATCGAAACGTGCGATCCGGCAGGCGTAAGGCAGGCTTGAGGTCTCTGAAATGGAAATATCGGCCTTGCAGCCTGCGTCCCTCATCATTTTCCTGAGAAGGAAAGCCCCAAAGTTCCCTGGCACAATAAAAACGTGCTGCCCGTCCCTTAGATAGGGTATCAGTTTCGAGAAGATCGGTTCATGGGCAAAGGAGGGGACTACCACAAATATCACGTCCGCATCTTTTGCCGCCTTTTCCATATCCAGAGTGACTCCGGTGATCCTGCCTCCGCAGTTGATATCACCCTCGAGGAACATTTCCTTCGTCCTGTTCAGCTCAATTACATCGCCGGTCTCTTCAAGGGGTTCGAACATCACCACCGGGTAACCCTTTGCGGCGATCTGGGCCGTGAAGGCCCTGGCTCCGTTCCCGCTTCCAAGGACAGCAAACCTTTTCTGTCCAATGCTCATGCAGTCATACCTCCCTTCCTGCACCCTGGGGAAAATTACAACTCAACCCAGGTCCCTACCTTGTTTTCAATAGCCTTCCTGTAAATAAGGCGTCCTGTCATTACATCGTGGCTGGCTATACCCATCAGGACGGCTCCCCTCAGACCTTCCCTTACCGGTGCCACCTTACCGGCGCATAGTTCTCCCATGTCCGCGTAAATTTCAGACTCCACGGGATACCCGTCCTGGAAGTAAACACCCTGGGCCTGTGTCCAAAGGTACTGGTTCCTGTTGTCGCAGACAAAGACTTTCCCCCTCATGACTTCCTTGCAGAAAGCAGAGTCGTAATCTACGGCAATGCATAGAACGTTCTCCTTCATCCACTCTCTCCTGACGAATCGGTCAGGGTGTTCCACAATGGGTGTGCACGTCACTACTACATCGGCTCCCTTGACGGCGGATTCCACCGTACTCTCGGTGACGAAATTCGCCTTCGGCAATAACGGCGCCATATCCGCAAGAAAGCGTTTCGCCTGTTCAGGGAAAACATCATAGATGCGGACTTCCCTGATGTCTTCCAGCGCTTCCTTAAGGGCGGCAAGGTTAGTCCTTGCCTGGACCCCCAGACCGATCATCGACACCACCCCGGAATCCGGTGAGGCCAGGTATCTTGCGCATACTCCCGAAGCCGCGCCCGTCCTCCAGGCCGTCATCCAGTTGGCGTCCATTACGGACTTTATCATCCCGGTGTCTGGATCATTCATGCACCATACACCGTTTATGTACGGGAGACCCTTTGCCTGGTTGGGCGGATAGCCGGCAGCCCATTTTATCCCCACCGTGTCCACATCGCCGCCAACCCAGCACGGCATGGCATGGATAAAGCAATCCTTGCGGGGATGCACTCCTATCTTGGCCGGAAGTTCGCTTTTGCCGAGTCCGTTAAGCCTGAATCCTTCTTCTACAGCGTCAAGTACCTCGATCATCGGTATTTTCAGAGACTCTACATCCTTTCTTGACAGCCAAAGAGCTTCCATGGGTCCCTGTCCTCCTCGAGGCAGATTATTAATTTTCTGATACATCTTTACGGGTGATCTCTATGGTCCCCCGGTCTCCGTCGATCCGAACCCAATCACCAGTTCTTACGGCTTCAAAGGGGTCTTCTTCAAGATCCGTCACTGCGGGTATCTTCGTTACAACCACTGCAACGCCTGTACGGGAATCCATCCTTGGAAAAATGAACCCGGCCGGGGCAAGGCCTTTTAGCCTGGCTGCATGGAAATGGCTTGACCAGCCGTTGGAACCCTTCCCTCCCGACAGCACCAGGACAGCCCCTTTTATGGACATGCCTTCAAAGGGGTGCCCTTTCTCAATTACTGTGCCTGTTTCCTCGTCCAGGCCGCTCCATCCCTGGATCGTCTCCCTGCTCACCATGGCGGGCCCTTCAGAGACTCCGCCCCATACACCCCTGCCTTTAATAACAATTTTCTTCAATGGGGGGACCTCCTCTCCCATTTACCCGTCACAGCGGCTTCGATGCAATCTTCCATAGACCCGAAAAAGACTGCCGATCTTGTCTGGGGCCTGATGTAATGAGCCTGTTTCAGCGAGTCGAAGGCAAGGGATGAAGCTTCTCTCGGCCAGGCCTCGCAGACAAGCGGGCACGAACTCGTCACAAGTTGCGCTCCCGAAAGTTCGATCGTTGAGGTGTACCCCGCCCTGTCGGAAATCTCTTTTACTGCTGGAGAGGTCCATATCCAGAGTTCGGTACCCCTGTTGACCTTGCGGCCTTCCAGAACAACCGCGACATCCCTGACCTGGTCAATGGAGTAATGAGGGCATCCCAGACTCACATACTCCACTGCCGTGCCTGATCCGGTATAAAGGTCCGCCGCAGCCTGGATATCCCTGAAGGTTATGATCTCCTCCGCAAGGAATCCCTTTCCGCCGAAAGCCTGATCAAGGTCAGGTGCTTCAGGGGTTATCCCCACGATATGGCACAGCTCAGCTCCCCCGGTCGTTGCCATCGATGCAAAACATGACTTCAGCTCCACCACCCCGGGATGTCCAAGGTCTCCCGAAAGGACCGGGATGGAATGGGTCGGTGTCCTGGAACCTGTCACGTAGCCCAGCAGATCCCATTCCATAACAGTTGCCGGGGTGAACTCGACCCTGAAGTGATGGGTCCCCTTCCTGTTCGACATCACGTGATTCCCCCAGAAGGGGGTCTTCCCGCAGACCGCGGAACAAAAGGCGGCCTCTATTCCATCCGCATTTGCACAGGCACCCCAGAGAGAGTTCATAAGTACAACGGCATGGGATTCCGTGGAAACATAGTGTTCTCCCCTCCTCGGCAAAAAGCCTGAAAGGTAGGGGGTGCATGTGGCCGCAGGAAATAACCCTGCTTTGGTGAACTTCTCCAGGATCGAGCGGTTCTTCGCGAATCTTTCCCGTGGAATACCCAGAATATCCCACTTGACCGGGTCCATGGGCCCCACGTCCGACTGTGCGTAACAGGCAAAACAGTCCAGGTTTACCACTTCCGGGGAACAGAGGAGCATCTCCGAGATCACCTCGTCGATGTCGTCGGAAGGGCATGCATCCATGTAGAAATGGGCTCCAGCAAACAGGTGCGCCCTGGTTACGTCGCAAAGACGCTCCGCTCCCAGCACCCTGGCATAATCCACTATGAACTGGAGGGCCCTCATTTTCAGCGGACCCTCTTTCCCATCCAGAACAGACTTTTCCGGATCCGTCAGCCTGATCAAGGATACGGCCTCCCTGCCCCGTTCTAAAGAGGCAACCGGGTACCGACCCCGGTCTCGAGGGCTTTGCGGAACACCGTCCTTGCGACCATCATGTCCTCTACGGCCATACCTACATTGTTCCCGACAATGAGTTCTTTCGGGTTCTCCCGGCCTTTCCTGAGGCCTGCGGCCACTTCACCGGTCTCTGCGTGGATCGTGGGGAGACCGTCCGGATAGTAACCATAACCCTCGAACAGTTCATGCTCTTCTATGCTGTCCACAAGGTACTTGTCTGCCCTTTTCATGGTGGCGTCCTCGTAAAGGGAATGCATGTCGCACATCAGGAGTGTTTGTCCCTCCTGTATCCACGAATCCATAATACGAGGTTCAGGTTTTGAGGTTATCACCGTTGCGGAGGCAACTACCTGGGAAGACCTGACCACTTCCTCGATGGATCCTGCCTTGACTATCCTTGCAGTTACGGCCGGTTGCAGATCGGAGACCAGCCTGTCGGCGGCATCCCCGAAGATATCGTAGACGTAAATGGTTTGCAGGCCGTTGAGAATATTCTCGATCATTCCCACATGGGCTCTTCCCTGGACTCCGCATCCGATCATTCCGAAAGTAGAGGCATCAGCCGGAGCAAGGTGCTTCGCTGCTATGCAAGTCACGGCCGGGGTCCTTTTCTCCGTTATCCATACGGCATCCATGACGGCCAATGGCCAGCCGCTTTCGGGATCGTTATAGACCAGGAGACCTGATGTCTGGACCAGTCCGAACCTTTCCCTGTTGGAAGGGAAACAGGAAGCCCATTTGATTCCGCATGCGGAATAGCCCGGCAGATAGGCAGGCATCGCGTGCATGAGAGTATCTTTCAGCGGGTGAAGGCCGATCTTGGCGGGCATTTCTGCCTCTTTCCTGCCGTGAGCAACGAGAGCCTGTTCCGTAAGGGAGAGGATCTCAACGTCAGACAGGCCGATGTTCTTCGTCTGTTCGTGGGTCAGGTACAGTATTTCCTCTCCGATCCTGAGATGCCCTTCAATCCATTTCCTCTCAACTTCACCGCTCATCTGAAAAGATCGCCCCTCTCTTTAATTTTCGGCATGCTCGCTACCCATAAGCACATCAAGGATGGCCGGGTCGACTCCCGCCATCCCGGGGTCAGTAATGATCCTGAGGTTTCTCATGGTCTCCGCCAGCGATCCGCCTACCAGCCCGTTCTTGTCGGGTACTCTTGCTCCTTTCATCGCGAGCCATGCTGACTGGACGGCAACCCCCGAAGACGTTGCCATTTTCAGCGAACATCCGAATTTTGCTCCATCGCACAACATCCCGGTAAGGTTAGCCAAAAGAAGATTGACGGCAGCTTCCATTTCATCTTCACCCCCGCCCAGAAGGCTGACAACTGCCACGGCGGCTCCAGCCCCGGCAGCTATCGAACATCCGCAATGGGGGGTGAGAATACCTGTATTCTCCTTTATCAAACCCACAACAAGAAGACCGAGTGCAAGGGCCCTTACCAGCTGCTCGTCAGATGTTTCCAGTCTCTCGGCAGTTGTTCCTGCTGTAAGGAAGAAAGTAATGCCGTGGTTCCCGCTGCCGAAACAGCCATATATGGGGACGTTAAGACCGGACATCCTGGCATCCGCGGCAGCGGCCACCTTCAGACGGACATCGTTTTCAAGGTCGTCACAGAGGAAACCCGACCTCCGCAACTCGGCAAGATAATTCCCCAGGCCAAGGCCTGGAGCAAGGGAAACTCCGGCCTGGGCAGCCTTTTCGTTCATCTCCACTGCTTCCTTGAGGAACAGGAGGTCTTCCAGGGGGGTTTTCCTGACCAGTCCGTTCATCTCTTTAAGTGACATGGACCCGATATCTTTCAGGAGGTCGTCTCCATCCTTTTCCTCCTCTTCAGCAATGGAAAAGACCGTTTTGCCATTCCTTGTGACTTCTGCCAGGCGGTCATGGGCATGACGCAGCAAGGCCGTTGCCGAACCGGCATCGGTCTTTACTTCGGCCATGACGTAGATCCCCTTGACGTTCTCAGCCACATTGAAACTGATCCTGCACTCCTCCAGGAACTCCCTTGCAGGCTCAAGATGGGATGCTTCCACACCCTCGAGGAGTCGAAGCCCCTTATCAGGCTCACCGAAAAGTATTCCAAGGGCAATGGCCAGATCCATCCCGCTCTGGAGAACCCCCGGAATACCCACGGAAAAGGCATCCTTGTATATGTTCCTGTCCATTGTCATGGAAACAGATATGACTTTTCCCGGAACCTGCCGGTATGCCGTGGACGCCGCAAGGGCGATCGCTACAGGATCTGTACACCCGACAGTAATGAAAACATGACGCTTCAGAACTTCAGACATTAGTCCGGCATTCATGATAAATCACCTCACACCCAGCACCAGGTTCGGAAGGGTGGTAGCCAGGGCGGGGACATAGGTCGTAAGCACAAGCGTCGGGAGCCATGCGAAAAGCAGCATCCACATGGTCGGAACAAGCATTTCGTTTATAGGGGCGTTCCCGACCCTTCCTCCCAGGTATAGCAGGGGAGCTGCAGGTGGGGTGATATTGCCCATCCCAAGGTTGACACCCACGATAGCGGCAAAATGGACGGGGCTAAACCCCAGTTGGATAACGATAGGGAGAAGCATGGGGGTTGAGAGAAGGACTGCGCTGACGTCATCCATGAGCATGCCCATGATTATCATGAAAACGTTTAGCATCAGAAGGATCGCATAACGGTTCGTAGTGACCGAATAGAGAAGGTTGAGGATTTCTCCGGGAAGGTCCTCCATGATGAACAGCCGACTGAGGATCATTACCGCGTAAAGCATGACCATGATAACCCCTGTTGTGGTACCAGATTCTACGAGGACATCCATGAACTTTTTCCATGTGAGCCCCCTGTAAACCCAGAAACCCACCGGTATGGAGTAGATCACGGCCACCGCTGCGGCCTCGGTCGGCGTCATTATCCCACCATAGATACCTCCCAGAACAAGCATGGGCATTACCAGTGCTGGAAGGGCTCTCTTTCCCCTCATCCTGAAAAGGCTCATTTTCTCGGATGAAGTCATGGGAGCGACAAGGACAAGGTTCTTGTTGTTCCTTAAAAGGAACATGTTGATCAGCGAAAGCAGGATCGTAAGGATTATGCCAGGTACGACGGATGCCAGGAAACTGGCCAGAACTGACTGGTTACCGACCCAGGCATAAAGGATCATGATAGCGCTGGGCGGTATAAGCATTCCCAGGACAGACGCGTTTGCAAGCAATGCAGCCGAATGACCTCTTGGATACCCTGCTTTCTCCAGCCTCGGGAACATGATGGAACCTATGCAGGAAAGTGTCGCGCAGGCACTTCCTGTGATAGAACCGAATACAGCGCAGGAAACTACGGCTACCACTCCGAGTCCACCCTTGACCCTTCCGACAAAAAGATCCACCAGGTCCACAAGTTTGTCGCCAATGTTACCCCTTTCCATGATCCCTCCCGCCATAATGAAGAGCGGGATCGCAAGGAGGACAATAGTGCTCATCTTGCTGAAACCGTAGGGCAACAGGAAGCTGGGGGAATAACCCCCCATAAAGAGGAGGTAGGTGGTCGAAACGAGGAAGGCGAACGGAACAGGAACGCCTATTAGAAGGGTCAGGAAAAGCAGGATCAGCGAGAAAACGACCATCGTATCGACTCCTCTCAGCGGCTTCCTTCGGTCTTGATGGATCCCTGCCCGAAGTGGCCCCGCATTGTTTTGATATCAGCCAGAAGGTCTACAAGAAAATAGAAGGTCATAATTATCATGCCCAGGAAAACCGCCGTGTAGGAGACCACCATGGGGATCCTCCAGACCGGGGTTCGGGCACTCATCTTCACTCCGAACATGAAGAAGTCATATCCCCAGTAGGAGAAAAGAAGACTGAAAATGAAGGTGATCGAGGAACTGAAGACAACGATCACGGATTTCATCCTGCCTTCGGGCATTGCAACGGAAATTATGTCGGCAGTGATGTGGGAACGCGTATAGCTTCCGTATGCCCCTCCCATGAAGTAGAGCCAGAAGGCAAATATGACCACTATCTCCTCCAGGCCATAAAGGTCTGTCTTGAATATGTATCTCAAAACCACCGTTGCTCCAATAGATGCGACGACGAAAAGGCTTGATACGATAATGACAAACCTCTGGAACCTGAGAAGAAGATCCCAGAAGAAATTGTTGTACTTTACCGGATGCGGTTCTTCGTAACCACAGATCTCTGTCACGATACCCTCTCCTTTCTGTCACCTTCGAAAGGGACAGGGTTTTCGAAGATACCGGTGCGGTTTTCACCGTTGGACAAACGGAGAAAACCGCACCGGCCCTGTTTGCGTAACCTTTAAGGCTATTTAACGTTGTAGGCTTCCATTAGTTCGTCGATAAGCTCTTTCGTAAGGCGCTTTTCAAGTTTGGGCCATGTCACCTTGCGGGCGTTTTCTGCAAGATCTTTTAAATCCTCTGCTGTATACCAGTAGCTTTTTACACCGTAATCCTGGAGTTTATCGAAGAATTCCCTGTCTTCCTCCTCGGAGATCTCCAGGCTTTCCCTTGCCGCCCTGGCACAGGCCTCTTCGATGATCTTACGGTCCTCCGGGCTCATTTTCTCCCATACAGCCTTGCTCATAAGATATGATTCAGTCTCGACGTAATTATTGATCTGATAGTAATACTTAAGAACATCGCGGAATCCCTGGTAGGAATGGACAGGGGAACCACCCGTCCATCCTTCTGCAATACCGGTCTGCAGGGCGGTGTAAAGTTCCGCATAAGGAATTGAAACAGTCGTATAACCCATATCCTCTGCACCAATCTTGAAGGTGTCCATGGGGGGGACCCTCAGGAGAAGTTCCTTCTTGACGGCGGGATTAAGGATCTCTTTGGGTTCTTTGGTCAGACCAAGTCCACCGAATCCCTCAACGTTGAAGCCCATGAACTTAACTCCAAGGTTGTCATGAAGCTCTACCATCTTGTTGAAGAGCCATCCACCCGCCTTGAAGACCTCCTCTGCTTCCTCGTAGCTACCCATAAGATAGGGAACGTAGATAAGCTCCAGTCTTGAATCGAACTGGCTCGGTATCGAAATAAGGGCCATATCGATGGTTCCACGAATAAGTTCTTCGTAGACCAGGGTGTAGTCACCCAGCTGGCTTGCGGGATATGTCTTGATCTCGATCCGTCCGTTCGTAGCCTCAGCAACCCATTTGGAAACTTTCTGCATCCCGAGCGTAGATTGGTGATCAGCGGGGCTCTGACCGGCCATTCTAAGAGTTATCTCGGCCTTTGCCTCCAACGGGACCGTCCAGGCTCCAACCAGGAAAACAGCCATACAAACCGACACAAAAAGGGAAATGGACAATTTTACACTCTTTGACATAGGTTTTTTCCTCCTTTCAGTATTGGAACAACCCACTAGAGATCTCTCTTCCAATAGACTTTGCTGCTTCGATCTTACGATATGTTTTGCCCCCTCTCATTCTCGCTAAGCCTTGGCTTACGCGAATTAATGACCTGTACCTTACTATCCCTGGAGTCTCTTCAGACCGAGTTTTTCAAGAGTAGCTTCTGAGGGAACACCATTTTCCGTCCATCCCCTGAAGCGGTAATATTCATCCAGCTGCTTTTCCAGGTCAGGCAACGTATCGGCGGATTCACCTGTTGCCCTTGGCTGTCCTGTGATCCTTTCAGGAAGAGTGTCGTCCTTCCTGTTCATCCCGAGGGCCTCGTTGTAAAGCCTCTTCAAAGTGAAGATCCTCTCCCCTGTCCGAAGCATCTCGTCGGTGGATACATCCCAGCCTGTTACCATTGAAAGCCATTCTGCCAGTTCCTCGACCCTGGTCCCAACGCTTATCGCGAATTTGCATATCTTCAGTGAGTCGGCAACAGCCATCAGATCCTGGAAACGGGCTGTCAATGTCCCTTTACCATCATCAGCCTTTCGGTCCTGGACTGTGTCGTACCCGAACTCCGGGAATACCGCCGATCTCTCCCACGGGTAAGTGAAACTTGAAAGATGGCATGCCCCGCGCGGAGAAAGAGCGTAACCGGAAGCAAGCCCCTTGAAACACCGCGGATCATGGGCGGGAAGTTCCATCCCCTTGGAATGGATGGCGAACTGGTCGGCCCCCTTGCCCAGTCTCTCGGCGGCTTTCCTGGTTCCCAGACCAAGCAGTTCTCCTACCCCTTCCTTTTTGCCTATCAGGTGGATCAGGTTCAGCATGGCGTCAGCATCGCCCCAGAGAATCTCCATGCCTGCCTCATCTTTTGTCAGGATGCCATGTTCATAAACTTCCATGGCAAAGGCGATGGTGGCTCCAGTCGAGATAGTGTCAAGTCCGTAACGGTTGCATAGCTCGTTGGCTTTTGCCAATTTTTCAAGATCGCTTATCAGGCAGGAACTGCCAAGCATGCCCAGGGTCTCGTACTCGGGCCCGCCCATATCCAGACCGTCAAGATCGACGACCCTTCCACATCGCATGGGACAGGCTATGCATCCGTAATCGCCGGTCAGAAGCGCCTTGGCCATCTCCTGGCCGGAGATAACCCTGGCACCCTCCGGCCAGGAACCCTGTTTCCAGTTTCTTATCGGAAGGTCACCCAATTTTTCGGCATTCTCCATCCCACCGGCGGTCCCGTAGAGTTTCAGGCCCGCACCCTTCTCTTTCAGCCTGTTGTTGGTTTCAATGATAGACTTGTTCAGTTCGTCACGCCTGGCAAAGGAGGGGAGCCTGGTACCCTTGGCAACGATAGCCTTCAGGTTCTTCGAGCCCATTACCGCACCAAGACCGCCACGCCCCGCAGCTCTTGCATGAACTCCGTCGTGCAATATGCCTGCCATCGGAACGCATTGTTCTCCTGCCCGGCCTATGCATGAAACCCCTATGCCCCAGGGCATCTCTTTCGACAGGATCTCCTCCGTTTCGAAAGTGTCCTTTCCCCAGAGGTGCCTGCCATCGGAGAAGGATATGTCCCCGTCTGCTGCGACCAGTACTACAGGATCCTTAGACCTGCCCAACAGGATCAGGCCGTCAAAACCTGCTCTCTTTAAATGAAAGCCGAAGCTTCCGCCGCAGTCGGCCTCCCCGAAACAGCCCGTAAGGGGGGATCTTGCCAGGATCTGATGCCTCCCCGAGGTCGGGACGCCTGTCCCCATGAAGGGGCCAGTCATATATATAAGTGGGTTTTCTGGGCTTAGCGGATCGTGCGCGGGAAGACCATACCTGGTAAGGTAGTAAGTCCCGAGACCAGACCCACCGATATACTTCCTGGCCAGATCTTCATCGAACTCCAGTCTTTCGACCTTTTTATCTGTAAGATCCACCAGTGCAACGACGCCGTGGTAACCGTGCATCTGCATCACCCCGCAATCTCCGTGAGAGTCCCGTCCCACATCGATCTGACAAAAGCAAGACCTTCCTCCGGGCTCATCGGCCTTGGATTGTTAACCCTGTAATATTTGGCGACCAGGTCCTCGGCGTAACGGTCTACGTCCTTTTCTGCAACGCCGAGCTCCTTGAGGCTCGAAGGAATGCCCACGCTGGATACTAGTTCCTTGAAGCGGACTGCGACTTTTCGCCCTACCGCTTCGGAGCTTCCGGAGGGATCCACTCCAGCCAGAGGGGCTATTTTTACAAGAATGGGGGCAATGTTTTTAAGGTTGAACATGAAGGTATAAGGGAGAGATAGACCACATCCTAGTCCATGGGGGGTTCCGGAGTCGATGGTCAGAATGTAGGAAATGCTATGAGCATATAGACCTCCTCCCTGGGTATAGGACATCATGCCGAAAAGAGAGGCAAAGGACATGTAATAGCGTGCCTCGAGATCGTTGCCGTCTGCAACTGCCTTCTCAAGGTATTTAAACACGTATTCCACGCACTTGAGTGTGAACGTCTCCGTAAGAGGGTTGGTTTTCCCGATCATCCCCTCCACTCCGTGGGAAAGGGCATCAAGTCCCGTGCAGGCCGTAACCTTGGGGGGCATTGTGACCGTAAGCAACGGGTCCACCAGGGCTATTGTTCCGTAGACCAGAGGGTTGCCGATGAAAAGTTTCTTGTCTCCTTTGCTGGTCACTATGTAGGGGCTCACCTCGCTCCCCGTCCCTGATGTTGTCGGAACAAGAATACAGGGAAGCCCCTCCCCCTCCAGGGGGGTACCGGTCATGTAATCAATAAGTTCCCTGGGGTTGCCGGGAGCCAAAGAAGCCGCCTTCGCCACATCCATCGGGCTCCCCCCTCCCAGGCCTACGACTACGGAGAAACCCTGTTTCCGGGTGAGGTCCTGTACTTCCTGACAGGTCTCAAGATGGGGTTCTGGTTCGACATCATCAAAAACCTGAACAGAAAAACCGGCTTTTTCAAGCGGGTCAACAGCGAGTTTATGGATCCCCAGCTTGACCATGGTCTTATCCGTTACCAGCAGGGCCTTACCCGACCCCAGCTTTGAGGCCTCCTCTCCCAGGGTCTTGACAAGACCGAAACCAACCGCAAGCTTCCCCTTCCCCTTGACCCCGACGGTCCTGAATTCGGCAGGGTTCTTAAGTTGACCGGGAACCTGCTCCAATAGCGATTCGTAATCCATATGTCGCACCCCTTTTCGTTATCAGAATCCTTTGACATTTAAAGTACTTCTCACTTTACCTGTCTTTACTGTATTGAACAATGTAAAAATGGCACGAACTTTATTTTTATTCTTTCAATTTCTTGGTCTTTTAGTCCAAAAGGTGTTATTCTTCTAATCATACTGTGGATTAATTCCCCCAGGACCATTGATCCATTTTTCTCCATACATAAAAGCAAAAAAGAAAATCAAATGACCCTTTTTTCACATAGTTTAAACTGAGGGAAAATTAAAACCATTTCGCAAACTGTTTGTTTTGTACAAATTACTATAGAACGTTTTTTAAATACCTTACATAATTTTGGGAATAATAAGCTAGGGGGTAACTTTGCCATGCTCCTCAATCTCGCCATTGAATTTGCGAAATCCACCGGTGAGCTTATCGGGAGGAACCTCATAATCACCGATGAGAACGGAATAGTCATCGGCTCCGATGATCCCTCACGCCTTTCAACTCTTCATGAGGCATCGTTGGAGGTCATAGAAACCGGACAGGCGAAAAGTCATGACGAAGTCATGGCAGGCAGAATGATAGGGGTCAAGCCGGGGATAACGCTTCCCATCGAATTGTCCGGGAAGGTGATTGGGACATTGGGGATACCCGGGAATCCTGAAGAAGTGACTGTATGGGGAGGATTAGTAAAAAGACAGCTTGAAATATTTCTCAGGGAAAAGGCTTACATGCAATCCCTTTTCCTCAGGGAAAGAACACTCCAGAGTCTGATCCAGGAAGTGGCTGAGTTCGATTTTGAAAAGGACAACCCTTTCCTTCTCCAGAGGAGGGTTTCTGAACTGGGTTTTAACCTTGAGACTCCTCATCTCGTAATGCTTGTCGATCTTTACCATTTCGGAGAAACAACTGACATGATCAAGAGCCAGACCTTCGGGACTCTGATGGATGAGGCTGAAATGCGTATCCAGTCGGTCAAGATCCAGGTCCTTTCAGCCATAAAGGATGTCTTCTCGAACCCAAAGGATATATCGATGTTCCTGGGGGAGGACAAGTTCATCATCCTCAATAACCTGAAGAGCACCGTGGAGGATATTGCCGTTTTGAACGACGCTCGCGGAAGGTGTTGCAAGCTGCAGAAGATCCTTGAACAGCAAGGTGTCAGGACATGTATCGGCATGAGCGACATTTCGCGTGATATTTCGCAGCTGGGACAATCATTCAAGGATGCTCAGAGTGCCCTGAGGATAGGAAAGAGCCTCTATAGAAGCCCCGGCTTGTTCTGGATAGGCGACTTTATGACCGAGGATTACCTTATATCGACTGAAAGAAAGACCCGGAAACGATTTCTTGAAGCCAACCTGGCGCCACTCATACAACATAGGGACAGGGAAGATTTGTTTGACACTATCCGGTGCTGGTGCGAATCAGGTTTCCGACTGACCGAAGCGACAAAGTGTCTGAAAGTTCACAAGAACACACTTCTCTATCGTCTTGAAAAGATCCGGAGGATCACAGGGGTTGAGCCCAAAGATTTTCGGCACTTTCTTCCGCTCTACCTTGCAGTTGTTACTTCTTCTCTTGAGGGCCAGTAGACAGGGTTGTCAACTCAGGTAAAAACCCATTCAGCGTTGGTCGGATCGCCTTTCCAAAACCCATTCGATGAAGACCTTTCAACTTCCGGGTCGAACTGCCTACCGGCGCACCGTCGAAGTTCGGCTCAGGCCTCTTCCCTGCTCATGACCTTCCTGTAGACCTTTTCCAGACCAAGGACATCCACCCGATCGAGCAAATGACCCCTTCAATATAATAAACGCAAAACGTTGCAGTTTCTTCCCATGAACAAGGACAGGTCATCAATACCAGGTTTATTGCTAATTGATGTTTTGGCAGGCATCTGCCTGGGTCGGGGAAAACGCCTCTGAAAGAACATCACTGCCACTCCTTAAGGAAGGAGTACCATGGTGCAGGAATTACCCCATATAACGTAATATCAATTTCGGACCGCTGAGGTTTGGGCTTATTGCCGGACGTCATTCAGAGATGGTTCAAAGAAGCATTGTTGCTATTCGACCATCCGGTAT
>Ga0228535_1002256_pt1 | contig 19911 bp, 18 predicted proteins | sample SJ1metagenome_FD_168457 | JGI IMG/M metagenome (GOLD analysis project Ga0228535, IMG submission 168457) | Enriched culture of PCE-dechlorinating microbial communities from Ithaca, New York, USA - SJ1 | ecosystem: Engineered > Modeled > Simulated communities (microbial... > Unclassified | place... | reverse complement strand
CTGGTTCCGCACAAATCTCGACATGGATTTCAGGTCTGCGACGGTCATCATCAACAAGACACCCGTCCATACACCCAAGACCGCCGAGCTGCGTCTCCTTGTACGGCTTGCGCGCGAGCGCAGCACCGAACTCGCCACCCTGCTGGCGGAAAGCCAGAAAGTCATGGCGCGCTTTGCCTGCGAACTGGTCGAATGCCTTCAGATTCCGCTCTGGGTTTCAGGTCTGGGCGAACTGAAGCGCGGGGGCATCTTCAGGCCATGGGCCGAAGAGCTTCGCGCGCGCTGCATGGAGGCCCCAGCCTCTGTGCGCGGGCAGATCCTGCTTTTCCGGCATTTCTCCATGAACCAGTTCGCGATCGAATATTCCAATGCTCTCCGTGATGAGGAAAAACTCGCCGCGCCGTCCGACCCCCGCGCCACGCTCTCTCTCCTCGAACGGATCGGCACAAAAAACAGGACCGCGATACTCGGTATGTAAGAGGCCCGCGATAGGACACTTGAGACAGGGCACTGGGCCGGGAGCGCTCCATCGGAGCGCCCCTGTCACTTTTGCACTTCACTCGCGGGGTGAGCCCCACCGAGGGGCTCTGCCCATACGGCGTCCCGGCGCACTACTGATTGCGCGCGCGGGGCTGCTTTACGCGCAGATACACCTGCTTGCCCGGGACCATCGGGTTTGTCCGCTCATCGATCTCGAACAGGTTCGTCGCCTTGATGAGTTCGCCGAGCTTGCGGAAACCGTAGTTTCTGGGATCAAACTCAGGCAGACGGTTCGCAATATAGGTGCCGACTTCCCCGAGGTAGGCCCAGCCGAATTCGTCGGCAGCCTCGTCAGCCGCGCTCAGGAGCAGGGTCCTGAGTCTTTTGTCACTCTTGATGTCGGCCGGAGGCGCGGCACCTTTCCCCGATTCTTTGTCGGGGAGGTTATCGCGCTCTTCGTCCGATTCGCTGACATTCGCCTGCAAAATTTCAGTGTAGATGAACTTGTCGCAGGCGGCGACGAAGGGTTTCGGTGTCTTTCGCTGGCCAAAGCCGAGGACGAGCTTGCCATCCTCGCGGAGACGGGCGGCGAGCCTCGTAAAATCGGAATCGCTTGAGACGAGACAGAAGCCGTCGAGATTCTCCGTGTACAGAAGGTCCATCGCATCGATAATCATGGCGCTGTCGGTGGAATTCTTGCCTGTCGTATAGGCAAACTGCTGGACGGGCTGAATGGCGTATTCGAGAAGCCGCTCCTTCCAGCCGCGAAGATTGGGGTTTGTCCAATCGCCGTAAATGCGCTTGACGCTGGCAATGCCGTATTTCGCTATCTCCGCCAAGAGGCCATCGATGATGGCCGGCTGTGTGTTATCTGCATCGACGAGGACCGCAAGTTTTAGCTGCGGATCGGTTTTCATCAATAATCTCCTCATAACATGTTATTGCACGATCAGTATTTGAATATCGCATACGTTCGTGCCTGTCGGGCCGGTTTTGAAGAGCCCGCCCACCTTTTCAAAAAAGGCGTAAGAATCGTTTTCGGCCAGAAAAATCGAGGGATCGAGATCGAGCGCCTGGGCGCGCCCGATGGTTTTCGCATCCGCGAATGCTCCCGCGGCATCGGTGGGGCCGTCATTGCCATCGGTGCCGGCCGAAAGGAAGACGACTCTTCCCAGCGCGGAGCGCAGGGCTCGCGGGAAATGTGAAAATTCCCTGAGCACCGAGAGCGCCATCTCCTGATTCCTGCCGCCCCTGCCCTTGCCGCGCAGAGAGACTGTCGTCTCGCCCCCCGCGATGATGCAGGCAGGAGCGGCGACGGGGATTCCATGCAGCACAATATCCTGGACAATCCCGGAGAACACTTTGCCGATCTCGCGCGCTTCGCCCGATATGCGGGTTCCGATGACGAGAGTGCCATAGCCCAACTCCCTGCCTGTGCGCTCGGCCTCGAGGATCGCATGAAAATTTGTGCCCACGAGCATTGTCGAGCATGAATCGAAAATCGCATCTCCCGGTTTCGGGGTCTCGGGGCGCGCGCCTGAAAGCCCCTCCTCTGTCGCACGGACAACAGTTTCCGGCAGCGCAGCGAAAAGCCCGAAGCAGTCGAATATCGCCTTGACGTCCCGCCATGTGCTCATGTCGGGGACTGTCGGGCCCGAGGCTATCACATCGAGATCATCGCCCATGACATCCGAGAGCACGAGCGACAGCGTCTGCGCCGGGAAGAAAGCGCGGGCGAGGAATCCGCCCTTGATCGCGGAGAGATGCTTGCGCACCGTGTTGATCTCATGAATCGTCGCGCCGCAGGCGAGCAAAAGCCGCGTCACCTCCGCCTTGTCCTTAAGAGAGAGCCCCTGCGCCGGCGCCGACAGAAGAGCGCTCCCCCCTCCCGAAATAAGCACGCAGACGAGCGTCCTACTGCCAAGCCCCTCCCATTCCCTCACCTGGGAGGCGAGAGCGAGCATCTCTTGCCCTGCCAGAGCCGAGCGCTGATCGGGCACGGGGTGCCCCGCTTCGATGACGTGAATTGATTGTGCAATAAAGACTTTTTCGGTTTGTGGCGCGAGACGGAGCGGCTGTCCGTCTTCAGGCGCCTTTGTCACTACAAGCCCCTGCGAAACTCGCTCGCCCAGGAGCGAGACCAGGCTGACCGTCATCGGGAGAGCGGCTTTCCCGAAGGCGGCGATCACTATGTGCTCAAACCGGGAGAGGTCGTACTTCCGCGTCAGCTGGCCATCTGACGCGCTGAGCACCGACCCCTCGAGCGACAGGCAATACGAAAAGAGTTTTTCGGGCATCACGCGATCCACTGCGGCATGAAAAATCGTCTCGGCATCCACGCGCAAAGCCCCGGCACTTTCCTCCATCACATTTCCCTTACCTTTTCTTTTGTCCGCGATCGATCGCCTGTCGGCAGAGCTCCGCATTGCGTGCCACCTGGATGCTGTGTGAAAGCTCAAATGCCTGCGAGAACAGGGGCTCAGCCTCGGCAGGCAGTTTAAGCGCATTCATATAGATCGAAGCGGCATTGTTGAGGGCCGGCCAGTTCGTCTCATCCAGGGCAAAGGATTCCAGGAATTTCTCGATGGCTTCCTGATGGGATCCCTCTTCTCTCAATCCCTCTGCCTGTCTGAAGAGCTCCATCGCCTTCCTTGTACCGGCATATCTCTTTTCGTCTTCGCACATTGCGAGCCGTTTCTCCATAAGGCCCCTCATGTGGTGCGCCGCGCCACCCTCAGCGCATTCGGGCTCCTGAAGCGCCAGCCGATAGCGGCGGGCCGCCTCTTTTCTCTTTCCCGTCGCGTAGGCGAGGTCCGCGAGGGCCGAATGCCGGTAAAAGGAAGCGCCATATAATTTCTCTTCCCTCAACAGATAGCGCTCCGCCTCTTCGGGACGCCCTTCGGCCAGCAGGATGACGCCGAGGTTTCTCAGCACGCGGATGGAGGTCGGCTCGGACTGTTCGAGCTTCCGGAACCAGTGCTCCGCTTTCTGATAATTGCCCGCAACATAGGCATTGAGGCCGAATCGCTCGCAGAGCCCTGCATACCATTTGTTCATCGGCACAGCCTACATCAATGAACGAACAAGGACAATATGAAAACGGCGACAAAGGCCACAACGCCCTCTACCGCTGTGGCGGAAGTATATGCCTTGTAGGCCGTATTGACAGACATGCCCGAAAATTGCGAAACGACCCAGAAATACGAATCATTCGCGTGGGATACGACCATGGAACCGGCTCCGATCGCGATGGTGGTGAGGGCCGGATCCAGGCCAAGCGACTGCAGAAGCGGCGCCATGATGCCTGCGGTCGTCACGATGGCCACGGTCGAAGAGCCCTGGGCGGTCTTGAGCGCGGCAGAGATGATGAAGGGCAGGAAAATTCCGAGCTGCATGCTGGCCATGTTCGTCTTGATAAAGTCGGTTATCGGGCTGGCCTTGATGATCTGCCCAAAGGAACCTCCAGCGCCCGTGATGACCAGAATTATGGCTGACGCCTTGATTCCCTCTCCCATCCAGTCCGAAATTGCATTTCCGAATTCGCCCTTCTGGACGAGCAGCAGAGAACAGAGTACGCCGATGATGAGCGCGGTCACCGGATCGCCGATGAAGGACAGGAAAATGCGGAAGTCGCCATTGCCGAATGGCTTTGAAGGGAACTCCGCAACGCTCTTCAGAAGAATCAGCACAATGGGGAGCACGATCGGCAGGAACGAGAGGAAGGTGCTGGGCAATTTGCCGAATTTTTTCACGATTTCGGAATAGCTCTCATGGCTTTCCGGCTCAATCTCATATTTTTTGGCAAATTTTGTCGCCCACAGCAGCCCGGCGAGGGAAGCGGGGATGGCCGCGATCAGACCCAGCAGGATCACCTTGCCGAGGTCCGCTCCCAAGGCGCTGGCCGCGGCGATGGGGCCGGGGGTTGGCGGCACCATGGTGTGGGTCGCATAGAGGCCTGTGGAAAGCGCCACCGCCATGACGGCCATCGAGATGCCCGATTCTTTTGCAAGAGCCTTGTTGAGAGGATTCAGAATGACATAGCCTGAATCGCAGAAAACAGGAATGGAGACGATATATCCAGCGATATTCATGGCGAGCGGAGCCCGTGACTTGCCGACAAGCTTCAGGATGGCCTGTGTCATCGAGAGGGCGGCGCCGGTCTTCTCGAGAATCGTGCCCATGATGGTGCCTGCGACGATGACAATGCCTATACTGGTCAGTGTCCCGCCGAAACCATTCTTGATGCCGGTAATCACATCCAGCGCGGGAAGCCCGATTGCAAGGCCGAAGAGGAAAGAGACGCCAATCAGCACAAGAAAGGCGTTCATCTTGAACCTTCCGGTGAGGACGATGATGACAATTACCGCCAACAGCAACAAAAGCAAGGAAACCACACCTGATACCATACATGCCTCCTGAAGACAAACTTACCCGATATTGAATGCGCAGACAAGAATCGAATCATTGTCCCTGCTTCATCGACAAGGTGAGCTCGACAGGCAGGTGGTCGGAATATCCCTCGCTCCCCTTCCATACAGAGGGTGTGCCATCCGCATCAAAGAGCATCGGAGCATCGGCGACGCCAAAGCCTTCGTATTCCACGCCTTCCCCGTCGTGGAGCTCTGCACTGAGGAAAAAACTGTCGAACTGCTCGCGCTTCTCATGGAAGGCAATACTGAAACTATCGGGAATCTCTGTCCACGGGTTGTAGAGTACTAGTTTTTCAGGATTTGCAAGTTCCTCCCATGCCCCGGAGACGCAGAGTGGCTCACCTTCCGCCGCAGATGGAGGCATGCCGATACCGGAGGGCATAATCGCCGTCGGATACGACCTGCCGACCCGAAGGTATTCGTCGGGCGATTCGTTGAAATCGCCGCACACGACAATCGGCAGGGAAGGCTTCTCTGTCTGCACCTCGCGGATCCTCTGGGCCAACAGCTCGGCAGCGGCTCGACGTCCGGCTTCCGTCTCCTTCTCGCCCTCCGATTTGGATTTCCAGTGGCACACGAACACTGCGATCCGCTCCGCGCTGCCGAGCTCGAGCTCCACTTCCAGAATATCCCTCAGAGGGCCAAAGCCCCATGCGTCCACCACCGAATGCGTGTGCACTGCCACGATCGGAAACCGCGACAGTATGCCGGTATGGATGATGCTCTCATCGGGCCCGCTTATGGCCCAGTAGCGGTAGAATCCCCTGCCGAAATGCTCCGCGAGGTCCGCAAGCACTTTGGGGTTTTCGATCTCCTGCACGCACAGGATGTCGGGCTCTCCGGAGCGCCGCGCCCCCTCCGTCTCCGACACGGACCTGACGGCCTCTACCGTATTGGCCAGCCGCTTCGCATAGAGTTCTTTGCTCCACGTGCCCTTCGACGGCCTGAACTCCGGATATTCTTTTCCGCTTTCCTCAGCATCGAAGAGATTGTGGACGTTGTAGGACACAATGCGAATTTCCTCGCCCGTTCCCGGCAGTGCAAGCGAACACCTGCAGCCCACCGCCAGCATCGCAATCGCCGAAAGAACAAGAAATGCCGGATGCACCTTCCCTCCTTTCCCATAGGGAAGACGCATGCCGGCATGCTCCGCGCTTCAAAATCAGGCGAGTTCGTTCTTTGACAAAATGACTTTTCCGATCAGCCCATACTGCGAGGCTTCGGACGCATTCATCCAGAAATCCCTGTCGGTGTCCTTCGTGATCTTTTCGAGGGGCTGGCCAGTCGCTTCCGCGAGGATTTCATTGATGCGCACGCGCGTCTTTTCAAGTTCGCGGGCGTGAATTTCGATCTCGGTCGCGACACCGTTCATCCCCGAGAGGGGCTGATGGATCAGATATGAGGAATTGGGCAGACCGAAGCGCCTGTCCTTCGGTACGGCGATCAGAATGAGCGCCGCCGCGGACGCGACGAGGCCGATGCCGACTATCCTGACCGGCGCTTTTATAAAGCGGATCACGTCAAAGATCGAAAATCCGGCGTACACATCGCCTCCCGGCGAATCGACGAGGAGCGTGATGGGCTCATCCGAAATGCTGTCGAGCAGCAAGAGCTGCCTGACAACTTTTTCGGAGAGGTCTTTATCGACTTCGCCGACGAGAAGGACTGTCCGGGTTTTGAGAAAGCGTTCGCTCAAGGGTTCTTCGGGCCGTTTGGCTTCGGTTTCGGCAGTCTGCGGCTCTGCTGATTTCATCGTATATGACTCCTTTAATACTCGATTGAATAGTAATGATTTCGGGGCCAGGCGGCAACGGCGGTAACCATGTTGCCCATCTGTTTATTATATATTAAACTCTATATGTTAGGCCGCAGTATGGCTGAGCATGACTGCCCGAGGCGGCGCCCTCAAAAGCGCCCGTGACACTACGATATCAGGAGGATAGCATGCGACACGGCACCGTTTTCCGATTGCTTTTCTCTGTATTGATACTGTTCTTTTCCGCCGGATCGGCCTTCGGCGCCGAGGCCAGGCCCTGGTATGCGGCGCGGCTTGAGGCCCTCGGTTTCTATGTCTTCGACCAGCCTTTCGAAGAGCCCAATTTCAATGTCGCCTCTGTCGATGGAAAAATGAAGAGCCGGCTTTCCGCAAAAGGGAACATCACGCTCCTCAATTTCTGGGCCACCTGGTGCCCGCCCTGCAAAGAGGAGATACCTGCGATTCAGAGACTACACGAAATCATGAAGGGTGAAAAATTCGAAATCATGGCTGTCGACCTAGGCGAAGCTCCCAAGAGCGTCAAGTCATTCCTGGAACAGAACAAAATCACCTACCCCGTCTATGTCGATCCCAAGAACAGCCTCGCAGGCCTCTATGCCTCGCGCGGCATTCCCACCACCTATATTCTCGACAAGAACGGAAAGTTCATCGCAGGCTTCATCGGCCCCTTCGACTACGACAATTCTGAATTCGTGAGCATAATGAAGGAACTTGCGCGGAAATGAATCAGCCTGACCTGATCGCAGCCCTGGCCGCGGGACTCGTCTCTTTCATCTCCCCCTGCGTCCTTCCGCTGCTCCCCGCATATCTTTCGCTCCTGTCCGGACTCACCGTGAAGGAGCTCTCCGGCCGGCAGCAGAAAGCCAGGCTTCTGGGGACGAGCCTGATGTTCTCTGCGGGTTTCACGCTCGCCTTTACGGCCCTGGGCATCGTCTTCTCCGGAGGAATGAACTTCATCGGCGGCGGCACTTCCCGGCTCTTCGGGAAAATTGCGGGCATTGTCGTGATCGTGCTCGGTCTCAACGTCATCTTCGATTTCATCCGTATTCTGGACAATGACGCCCGGCTCATCCGGAAATTCGCAGGCAGGGGGCGGGGTGAAGTCAACGCATTCCTGATGGGCCTGGCCTTTGCCGCAGGCTGGTCTCCGTGCATAGGGCCGATTCTGGCCTCGATTCTGCTTATGGCGGCGAGGGAGGCGAACGTCGGCGCCGCGGTCCTGCTTCTCGTCGCGTATTCCGCCGGCTTCGCAATCCCTTTTGTCGCGAGCGCACTCTTCTTCGAACGGCTCTCTCCCCTGCTCGGCTTTCTCAAAAAACACGGCAGGGGGGTGCGTATCGTCTCCGGCATGCTCCTCGTAGCCTTCGGGATCGTGATGCTCCTGGGCTCCGTCTCGCGCATCCCGGCCATCGCCGCGCAGGCAGGCTCTGCCCTCCTCGACTTTGAGGCCGCCTCGCCGCTCGCATCGCGCCTCATCGGCGCAGCCTTCTGGCTTTTGTTCGCAGGGCTTGCCCTTCACAGAATATTGAGGCGCCGCAGGGCCGAAGGAGCTGCGCCCCGGATGCAAAAACCGCCCACAACCGCATATGTCTTTCTGGCCATCTTCATCGTTCTGGCCGCCCTCGAACTGGCTAATGCCATTAGCCTTCTACATCTTGTCGGCGGCTGGCTGACATTCAGCGGGCTGTAGCGCGGAACAGTGTGCGGCGCAGACGCTCGGCCCAGACGACGGCCAGCGAGAGCACAAGGCGCGGCACCATGAGCCAGAACACCGGGGAAAAATTTCATGAAGTCAAATCGATTCTTTTCTTTTGACAGCTTATAATAGCCCAGCCTTGGAAGCGATCGAAAGCGCCCCCTGAACTGCGAGTTTTCGAACTTCCTCTTCGTTCCTGATAATAGTCATCTCTGCGTCTTTTCCCTGTGGAGTCTTCCTAAATAGCGTCTCAAACAGTCTGCATCGTTCTTCCAGCCCAATCAGGAACACTCTTTCACCAACCTCAAATCCAAATTCGGGAAAAACATCGAGGACTTTTAAGTCATCCACGACGATACAGGCTTCAAGAAATCGTTTCCTCACCCGCCAGTCGGTCCACATGAGAGTGTCCATGAACCGTGGTATAAGAAAACTTCGAAGCAGTCCATGGTCGTGAACCACCTCATCTGCAAAAATCGAAGCTTTTTCCAAATTATCGCGCAGCAAATCGGGATTTTCGATAACCTCATCTTCAGGCCCCGGCACAATAGATTTTGCAATAACTGAATCAGTTGCAAGACTCTCATACACCTGGCCCGAAAGGGTCGTTATACTGCCTAAAATTCTGTCCTGGCCATCGATGGCGATATACTTTGTATGGGAACTCAAATTCACCACTGTTGTAGGGACACCTCCCCCATACAGGGAAATCAAGCCCATCATCTGGGTCTCTTCTCCCCGCATAAAATCCAGAATTTTTACATCGGACAATGGCGCCCCACGCCGGGGATCCGGTCGATTTTTTATTCCCCGAACCAGGTATATGTCCACGCCCATTCCAAGCTCTGAGCTCCCAGGAAGCAGCACAAGGCCTTCCGCCAATTCATCAAGGCCTATAGGGGCAGGTTGATGAGGCAGCTCCATCAGACCGATCTCAGAGGTAATCATGCCGGACGACATGATGAGTTTCAGATCAGATGCAGCTATACCCGAAGCAGACACAGCCTTCCCAAACAGATCCTTTAGACCTTTTTTCAGAGGTTCTCGGGTTCCCGACGCTGCAGTGTCTTTCACCCCTATCTTCGCAGATACGGCGGCAATTATCTGGCCTCGAGCATCTACAATACTGAATCGCGAGTTCGTCGTACCACAATCGATGATGCCAATACACTTCATGCCGTGCCTCAGAGAACTCCAAGTTCAGCCAATGATTCCTGCAACTCTTTTTGGGCGCTCTGACTTGCCGCTAAAAACGGCGACCGTGAGAAGCATTGCACAATGCCGCGAATCGAAAGCATTGCATAGACCGCCTGCTGCGTCGAACCTGCCAAATACATCAACTCTCGTATCTTGTTCACAATGAACTGCGTCTTACAGGCCTTTTCGTAGTCGTTCTGCATGCCCTGACGATGCAATTCTGTGCATAATTCAGGGAAGGCATTTGCGAGACCCGGAATGAATGCCTCGGCACCCAATGCACGCGCCGAAAGCCACATTGATTCTGTACCGAGTACCACATCGAAGCCGTGGGGCGACAGATCTCTTCGGTATGATGAGAATTTAGAGATATCGAACGTCGCGTCCTTCACACCTACAATTCCCATATTCATAAGCCTTACCATCGTTTGCATATCGATCTCATAGCCAGAGAATCGGGGGTTGTGATAGACATAGACCGGATAGTCTTTCGGAACCGCAGCAAGAATAGCCCTATAATATTCAATAATTCCTTGCGGGTTATGATGAAAATAATAAGGCGCCACTGCACTCACTGCCAAGGCTCCAATACCCGCCGCATGCGCAGAGAGTTGGGCCGCTTCTCTCGAAGATGCCGCTCCGCTGTGCACAATCACCGGCACTTTGCCAGCAGCAAACTCAATAGATTTTGCTGCCACCTTTTTTCTCTCATCGATGTCCATGAGTGGACCGGAACCATAAGAACCGCACACGAAGAGTCCATCGACATTACCGGTTAAAAAATGAATCAACACCTCAAGGGCATTGTAATCGACATCGCCATTCTCTTTAAAAGGAGTGACCATCGGAGGTATGACACCATAGAGCTTCATTGAATTATCCTTTCGTTAAAACTTGAGAAATGAAATCCCTTGCCGGGATCGTGTCAGACGGGCAAGTGCAGCATCGCCTCCCCTGATTGCCAACGCAGTAAAAAGGATGTCAATGATAGTAATCTGGACCATTCTTGAAACCATCGCATCAATACGGTAGGCAATTTCAAAAGACTTTACCGCAATACAGACATTGGCGATTTCCGCAAGCGGAGAATCGGACTCTCCCGTGAGTGCAATAACCTTGGCAATACCCCTGACTTGCTCTACCTGAAGCACGACATCCCGGGACTCTCCTGAATAAGAAATCGCAAAGACGACGTCACCTTCTTTCGGTTCAGCGAGGATAAGCGCATTCACGTGGGCGTCAAGCGAAAAGTGGCAATCAATGCCGAGGCGCGAGAGCTTTACAAAAAGGTCATATGCGGCGACTGCAGAGGTGCCGTAGCCAAGGATTATCACGCGCTTGGCCTGTTCAAGGATATCGACGGTCTTTTGGAGCACTGCGTCATCTATAGTGTTATTGTTTTCCTCGAGCACGTGCATGCTCGACATGAATATCTTTTTGCGTATGGATGACACATCATCGTGGACTTCTATCTCCGTCGTCATGTCGGGCCTGTGGAAACTGCTTCCCGCGATCTGTGTAGCCAGCGTCACCTTGAAATCGTGATATCCCGAAAAGCCAAACGAACGGTAGAATTTGACTATCGAGGCTTCGCTCTTGGCGCCTGTCTGCATCGCCAAATGCGAAATGGACATGCGCACGACATCCTGAGGATGTTCAATGATGAATGATGCTATCTGCTGCTGGATAGGAGGCAGAGTATCCAAGCTGTATTTTATTTCAGCGAGAATATCCACAGGTATAGATCGTGCCGACGCTGTCATTCTATCAACCCCATAGCTTTGAATTCCTTCAAAGCTTTATCATAAACCTCTTTTGTTATATCAGTATATGGCGCTCTCGGATATCCGGGGTTGAGCCCGCGCATTCTGAGCGCTGCATAGGTCATGGTCAATGTTGGTCCAAGCTTGAGCACATTCCTCACTCTCATGACATCGAGCTGTTTTTTTGCGGTGCGCCGAGGATCGCCCTGTTTCCAGGTCGTATAGAAATCCTCCAGAAATTCGGGGAATACATTCGCGAGACCGGCGATGACTCCTGCTGCCCCGGCGTCGAGGGCCGCGGCAGCGATAGCTTCTGTGCCAACAATAAAAGTAAAGCCTGGCTGTTTTACGGCAAGAATATAGTTGTAAAAGTTGACCAGATCGAAGGAAGAATCCTTGACGCCACCGAGTCCGTCTTCGGCGAGAATGCGGAGGCTTTCAGGGAGTACCGGGTTGCGCGAAAGCTCGGGGTTATTGTAGACGAACACCGGGATTTTCACCGCCTTGATCAGCGCCCGGTAATGTTCGATAAGCTGGGCTTGGCTGTAGGCATAATAATAAGGAGGAATCGCTCCGACGGCATCCGCTCCGGCCGCTTCGGCGTGCCTTGCAAGGTCGACAGCTTCGGCCGTGGAAGGGGCTCCCACATGAATAATGGCAAGGGCATTGCCTTTCTCTTTGATCACGATCTCGGCGACACGCTTTCTCTCTTCCGAAGTCATCAGAGGTCCGCTTCCGTATGTTCCGCAGGGATAGAAGCCCTGCACATGTTTCGATAAGTATCGAATGAGCTCTTTCTGGGCACTTTCATCGATCTTGCCATTTTTATCAAAACAGGTGATAACAGGCGGGATGATTCCTCCGATTCTGGTTGACATACAATCCTCCATAAAGAAATTTTATCACATATTACACTATTTTGCTGATTTTTGCAATAAAATAAAAAAATTTTTTTATTGACGACTCCAAAAACTCATGCTACTCTAGTCCTATCGAAACTCAGGAGGAGATGTTTATGAGAAAATTCATACTTCTGGCAGTCGTACTGTCACTTGCTGCGGGGTGGCCCTTGTTCGCGAAGGATCCCGCATATCCGACAAAACCGATTACCATCATCTGCCCGTGGTCCGCAGGCGGCGGGACCGACAACACGGCGCGATTCATCGCCGGAATGCTTTCGAAGGAACTCGGCGTCCCCGTCAATGTGGTGAACAAGACTGGCGGATCGGGAGCCGTGGGCCACATGGAAGGCGCGATGGCCGCACCCGATGGTTATACCCTCACCAATATCACATTCGAGCTCAACACATTCAAATACCTCGGCTACGCAAAACTTGTTCCTACTGACCTCATGCCGATCTTCCAATTCAACGAGGATGCGGATGCGCTTTCGGTGCAGGCGAATTCTCCTTATAAAAACGTAAAAGATCTCCTCGATGCAATCAAAGCCAAGCCAGACGGCACCTTTCTATTCTCCGGTTCCACCATCGCCTGCTCCTGGGACCTGCCCCGCGTTCAGATGCTCATGGCCGCCGGGATCAATCCCAAGAGAGTAAAATTCATTCCAACACAGGGTGGCGCAGCTCCTGCCATCACTGAGCTGCTTGGCGGCCATGTTGATGCAGTCGTATGCAGCTACCCGGAGATCGCACCGCAGGTTGAAGCGGGGAAAATCAGAACCATCGCCGTGTTCTCCGATGAGCGCGTTCCTCTGTATCCCAATATTCCCACCCTCAAGGAACAGGGTATCGATGTCACCGGTGGCACCTGGCGCGGTTTCGCTGTGCCACTCAAGACACCGGACTATGTAATAAAAACACTGACCGATGCACTCAAGAAGATCACCGCAAGTCAGGAATTCGTCGATTTTATGAATAAGAGCCAGTTTGGTATCAAGATCCGCGATCAAAAGGAATTTGCTCAATTCATTAATGATCAGTTCAAGACGCTCGAAGGCGTTATGGAAGCCGCAGGCTATCTGAAAAAGTAATTCTGCTGATGTATATATCCATGGGGCGGGAGAAAATTCTCTCGCCCCAACAATTATCCAAAGTGAGGAGCTGCACTTGAAAATCACTCGTGAACATGTTGTGGGGCTCATCTGTATAGCGATTTCAATCGTGGTTCTCTGCATTACCCCTTCGTTTCCAGCAGGACAAGAAGGAGTAAATCTTACCGGCCCCGCATTTTTCCCTAATGTGCTGGCTATCGCCTACATTATTTTGGGTCTTCTACAGCTGATCTCAGCATTCAGGGCACAGGCCAAGGCAGGAAAAGGACAGGAGAGCGCTACAAAGGAGCCACAGCAAAAAAGGAGAATCGCCATCACATTGGAATTCATAGTCTTGATGATCGCGTATATCATATTTTTCGTACCCCTCGGTTATTTGGTTTCCACAATTCTATTCTTGTTTCTCCTGATGTGGCTTCTCGGGCTGAAATGGTGGAAAGGTCTGCTGTATTCCGCCATATATACAGCAGTTATTTATCTTATCTTCGGCATGCTTTTTACTATCGGACTGCCTGCCGGAATACTTGGCGCACTGGGGATTTAAATTATGATACAAGCTTTTATTACTGTATTCAGTCCAAATGTTCTTATCCCATGGGCCCTTGCAATGGCCTTGGGAATCTTCATCGGAGCTATGCCGGGCCTCACCGCGACCATGGGAGTGGCGCTCATCGTGCCGCTCACTTTCCACATGCAGCCCATCGCAGGCCTCGCGATGATTCTGGGTTTGAGTTTCACCTCTATATTCGCAGGCGATATTCCCGCGACTTTTATGAGAGTCCCGGGTACGCCCGCTTCCGGTGCGGCCGTACTCGATGGTTTCGAGATGAACAAGAAGGGAAAGGGATCGCTCGCGATCATGCTTGATCTTTATTGTTCGACACTCGGGGGCCTTATAGGAGTCGTACTCCTTATCACTATATCACCGGTTCTTGCAAAATTCGCGCTTCAATTTACGCACTTTGAATACTTCTGGCTTGGATTGCTTGGACTTTCGATGAGCTCAGTGATCACGAAAGGTTCCAGTATAAAGGGCCTCATCTCAATGGCAGGCGGTCTGCTTCTGGCAATGATCGGCATCGACGTATCCACCGGGTATCCCAGGTTCACATTCGAGAATATCAACTTGATCTCTGGCATCAACTTCATCCCTGTCATGATCGGACTCTTTGGAATATCCCAAGTGATCAGGGATATTGCATCCGCGTCGCAGGATACGCTGTCCGGAGCCGCAGTTGCCGAAACGAGCCGCGCAAGCCCGAGAGAAGTACTTCGGGTGATGGGAAGGCATAAGAGAGTCATCGCCCAGAGTTCATTGATCGGCACATTGATCGGAGCACTCCCGGGCGCAGGCGCGGATATCGCCGCTTGGGTTGCGTATGGATTCGCAAAAAAGACATCAAAACATCCAGAGTTATTTGGTACCGGATATGAAGAAGGCGTCATCGCCCCGACCACGGCGAACAACGCTGCGCTTGGTGGAACCTGGATTCCAGCGCTTGTATTCGGCATTCCTGGCGACACTATCACTGCGATTGTGCTTGGAGCTATGCTGATGTATGGACTGAAGCCAGGCCCTCTCGTCTTTACGAATAACAAGGAACTTATAAATCAGATATTCGCGGTCGCGCTCTCATCGCAGGTTTTCGTGCTCATTCTTGGATTCCTCGGGATCAAAGCCTTTTCTTATTTCTTTAAGGCTCCGCGAAATGTCGTCCTCGCTGGCATCACGGTCTTTTCGTTGATCGGTGCGTATGCGATCCGAACAAGTATATTCGATGTATTGATTGTCATTATTTTCGGCATTATTGGCTATTTTATGGAAAAGGTTGAAATGCCGCTTTCTCCTCTCATTCTGGGCCTTGTGCTTGGACCAATGATCGAAGACAATCTGCGAATCGGGCTCATCAAGACCGACAATCGCTTCCTGCCATTTCTCACAAGGCCGATATCGGCGGTGTTCGCGCTGATTCTCGCGGTGACCTTCTTCTATGAGCCGATCCGGAAGCTGTTGGCTCGAAAGCATACGGACTGAGTACCACATGTGGGATTTTCTGTCGTTCGGGGAGCCGCTCGTCGGATTCTATCCGTCGCGAGCGGCTTCTGTTGCCGATGATACGCCGCTGATAAAAACCTGGGGAGGAGACACATCCAATTTTGCCATCGGAGTTGCGCGTCTCGGGCATTCAGTGGCTTACTTAACAGCAGTCGGCGATGATCCTTTTGGAAAAGGTTTTTTGACTCTATGGGGCAAAAATGGAGTCGATACTTCCCGCGTGATCCTCGATCCAATCCGGCGCACTGGCCTGTATTTTGCTTCCTTTGAGAATGGAAAGCATTCCCTCTCTTACTATAGAGAAGGTTCGGCTGCATCAGCCATATCTACAAGAAACATAGACCAAGGCATCACAGACGAATTTAGGATTCTCCACCTGAGCGGCATCAGTCTTGGAATAAGCAGATCGGCCTTGGAAGCTGGGATGAAAATGATGGATATCTTCCGAAAAAAGAATCGGAAGATATCCTTCGACATCAATTTCAGGCCAACTCTCTGGCCATCGGCAACGCAGGCTTCTTACATTCTAAGTGCTGCCATAGCTGGTGGTGTTGATTATCTCGAAATTACAGATGACGAAATGCGTGCACTCGAGTGGGGAAAGTCTCTCCAAGAGCTCAGATCAAGATTTCCTGCCGTTGGTTCAATATTGCTAAAGCGCGGGCCTGAAGGAGCTTCTGTCTATGCCGATGACGACTATTTCTCCGTGCCCGCCTTTAAGGTCAAAGTGAGGGACACTGTCGGAGCTGGGGATAGTTTCGATGCAGGTTATCTGTCTGCGACACTTGATGGCGCAAGCCCCAGGGAGGCCGCCCGTTTCGCCGCTGCGACAGCGGCACTCACCTGCACGGGGACAGGGCCGCTCGAACGAATGCCGTATAAAAAGGACGTCATCCTGTTTCTCGGCGGCTTTGTACAATAATACTCTTAAGCGACCCCCGCCTTCATTAAACGACGGAACAGTGTGCGGCGCAGACGCTCGGCCCAGACGACGGCCAGCGAGAGCACAAGGCGCGGCACCATGAGCCAGAACACCGGCAGGCCGATCGCGGCATAGAGCACCGTATCTTCGAAGAGCGAATGGGAGATCGCGGCGTGGTGGTTGAAAAGGTCCCCCTGCTGCAGGCTCATGAGCCCCTCGTCGCGCGCCGCCTTGATGACACCCGCCCCGTACGCGTAGCCCACGATGTTAATTACAATCCACAAAAAGCTCATCGAAGGATCGAGGCCGAAAATGCGCATGAGCCATCCGAGCCAGCGCGAAAGCCACTCCATCAGGTTGAACTGTTCGAGGAGGGTCTGGGCGAGCATAAGTATGAGAATGTAGAGAACAATGCGCCCCGTGAGCTTCAGGGTGGAAATCGCCCACGCACTCAGCATTGGCCAGAAGGCGCTCTGGGACACGGCGCCCGAAGCAAAGAGCTTCACCTCGGCAAATGAAGGTGGAAGGACGAGGTTGAGGATGGCGCCCGCGAGAATCGCCACGCCGATGCGCAGCAGAGCCATCTTGGCGGCCGAGGAACCCAGCGACTTCATCACCGTCGTCTCGACGACAAGGTTGTGCGAGATGAGGCACATCACCGCGAGGATCGTCGCGTCGTGCAGGCTGAGATTCATCGAGCTCATCACTGCAATCGCCGAATAATTGTTGAGGAGCGCGCCCGAAATGTAGACGAGCGCGGCCTCCCCGGGCAGACCGAGTATCCGCATGAGGGGATGCAGCACAAGGGCGATTTTCTCAAGCAGTCCGCTCCAGCCGAGAAGCGCCACGAAGAGGCTCACCGGCACCATGATTTTCAGAAGAAACCAGGAGGTGTCGAATGTCCGCTTGAGCCACGTGCGTCCGATGAGTTTCAGGTTTTGGGCAGAAAAGGTCACAGTGTCGCTCCTCGGGCTGCAAGTCTGGAGATGAGGGCTGAAAAACCCCTATCCTTTGCGAGAGTGTGAAGATCGACTGACATCCGGTATGTCCAGTTTGTGGCGAGCATGGTGCCGGGCACATTGATCCTCTCATCGCGCGGGTCGGACTCTCTCCATTCCGGATGACAGGCGAGGAGGTCCTGCACGGGATATACCGTCGCGATCGAGAAAGAGAGCGCCATCGCGCGGATGAGTACCGCGGCGGCGGCAGTGTCGAGAATCTTGGGCGCCTCGGCGGCGCTTGGCGGTTCTGCCACAGTTTGCAATTCTGCCGCACTTGGCGGCGGCTGTTCCGCCCCCGCGTTCTCGCGCCCGCAGTCTTCGAGCAGGGAGCGCAGCAGCGCATCGTGCTCCGCCATCTTTGTAAACATGGCCCAGAGCTGCGGCCGGTCTGCCTCTTCCTCCCACCACTGGCGCATGTTCGTCGAGTCGTGGACAGAGGTGCAGGCGACCGACAGAGGCTCATACATTTCGAGCGGGATATAGGGCTGGCCGGGGCTCTCCCATCTCCGCTCCCAGCGAAGCACCCGAAGCCCGGGTATTTCCATCTCCCGCAACACCTTGGGGACACAGGGCGGCACGGCGCCGAGGTCCTCCGCAAATGGCTGCATGCCCGTCGCCGACACAAGCATCGACAGCAGATCGCGCCCTCTCTTTTCCCATGTATCGAGGGATGCCGCCGTCAGCGCGGCGGCCTTTCCCTCCAGCGCAGCCTGCTCCTGCGCACCCAGGCTCTTCCAGCTCGTCGTGTCGTGATAGCTCCACTGGAAGACGTACTGGTCAGGCTCGACCTCATAGAGGGCCCTGTCGATCCACCAGTCGCCCATGCCGCGCGCATACTCGTCCAGGCTGTGGCCCGCCTCCGGGAAGTCCCGGCGCAGGTCCGAGAAGAGCGCATAGATATCCGCCGTGCCCCGGATTTCCGGATTAAAGAGGAAAAGCGGCTCTTCCTTAATGCGAACGAAGCAGGCCGCGCGCAGGTCCTCCAGGCGCCGCGCAAAGGCTGTCTTGCGGTCGTCCGTGGGCTGCGCAGCGCCGACGCGCTCCGCCATGGCTGTAAATGCATCGAGGCATCGTTTCTCGGAAGCCTGAATTTTCCACTCAGGGACGTGCGGCTTCGAGAGCCACCTGATGCGCTCGTCCGAAAAGCCGAGGGAGATCAGCTCGGGGCGGCGCATGCGCTCGGAAGGCTCGAAAGCCCCGATGTAGGCATCGCTCTCGGCGGCACTGATGGCCCATATGCGGAAAAACCCGAGTACATGATCGATGCGGTAGGCTGTATAGAATCTGTCCGCATAGCCGAGGCGCTGGCGCCAGAATGCATAATCTTGGGCGCGGAGCGCGTCCCAGTCATAGAGGGGGAAGCCCCAGTTCTGGCCTCGCGGCGAGTACATGTCGGGCGGTGCGCCCGCCTGTCTGTCGAGGATGAAAATATCGCGCTGGAACCAGACGTCCGCGGAATCTTTGGCGAGAAGTATGGGGATGTCGCCCATGATGTCGACGCCCATATCCCTCACCGCCCGCGCCGCCCACTGCAGCTGCTCGCGTGCGAGGACCTGAAGCCAGAGGCAGAATCGCGCTTCTTCCGCAAACTCGGGATTGAACCAGAGCGCTTCGATATCCGCGGGAGAGACGGTTTTCCATTCGGGCCACTCCCACCACGGGGCAAGACCGAATTTCTCCTTCAGCGAAACAAAACATGCATAGGGCTTGGCCCAGCTCTCCCGGGCGGCGAAGGCCTCCGCGAGCGGGCTGCAAAAGTCCTGGCTCGCGCTCCATGCGGCACGGAGCGCGGCGAGCTTTGCCCGCAGGACCGCTTCGAAGGGAACGCGCGCACTTTTCCCGTATTTCCGGTTCAGTGCCTGCTCCGCGCGAACAAGCCCCTCTGCCGCCCTGTCCTCGAGCGGTACGCCCAGCGAGTCCATCGTCTCCACAGTCTCGGACAGGGAGATATACAGGGGATGCAGGGCAAAGGCACTCAGGGCCGCATACGGCGAAGTGCCGTTTCCTGTGTCGTTGAGCGGCAGAAGCTGAATGAGGGAGAGACCCCACTGCTGCGCAAGCCTGCCGAGAGGCGCCAGGTCCGAGAATGTCCCGCAGGCGGCGGTTTTATTCCTTTTGAGGGCAAGGAGCGGCACCGCAAGCCCCGCAATTCTATTTTTTTCGTGGATGAATTTCATGTCCGGCTCTCCTGGTTCCACAGGATGCGCAGCGATTCCCTGAGAGAAGAGACGCCCAGCCAGGGCGGAACGGACTGACCGGTTCCAGGCCCTGCCTTGCCGGCGCGCGCATGCGGCGCCTCCTCGCCGGGCAGGGCGGCCTTCGGCCCCACAATCCGCACGAATCCAAGCTGGCTCGCGGCTTTCGCGCGCCGCTCCATCGAGAGGACAGGTCGGACTTCCCCGGCAAGCGAGAGCTCGCCCGCAATCGCCGACCCTTCGGGCAGCGCCTGGCCCGACCTCGCGGAATAGAGAGCGCAGGCGAGAGGAAGATCGACCGCCGGCTCCGTGAGCCGCAGGCCCCCCGCCACGTTCACATAGATCTCCTGGCTCGAAAAATCGAGCCTCGTCTGCTTCTCGAG
>Ga0228535_1002254_pt1 | contig 19919 bp, 18 predicted proteins | sample SJ1metagenome_FD_168457 | JGI IMG/M metagenome (GOLD analysis project Ga0228535, IMG submission 168457) | Enriched culture of PCE-dechlorinating microbial communities from Ithaca, New York, USA - SJ1 | ecosystem: Engineered > Modeled > Simulated communities (microbial... > Unclassified | place... | reverse complement strand
GTACATCAGTATCCCCCAGCGACCTTCGTTGAGGTAAAGGTTCAGCCCCATGACTGACAGAAAAATCAGGGCCACCGAGAGGACCCTGCGGATATTTCCGCGCCCCATGTTTCTTACAAAGTAGCAGGAAAGTACCAAAAAACCGAGGAAAAGCGACAAGAGACCCGACCTGCTCGTCGTTGAAATGAGCCCCCAGAACACCACCGAAAGAAGCGCCGCGGTCAGGAGCATCGTACCTCTTCTGCCCTTCCCAGCCGAGAAGAAAAGAAACGCTCCGTTGAGGCCCCCCATGGCAAGCCAGAGGGCAAGCATATTCTGCTGTCCGGTGTTGGCGATATAATGTCCGGGAGTCGGAAGGATGAGGGGCAGGACGTGATTGGCGCCCCGTACCTGCAGTTCGGCAAAGACGACGCTCAGGGCGCAGTTGACAAGCGATCCCCAGAGGACTGCTCTCAGCAGCCTGCGGTCAGCAAGGAGAACTGCCAGTATATATGCAAGCCAGAGCGAGGCGAAGAAAAACCATTCCCTGAAGAATGTCTCAGGTGAACGGAGCCCCGACCAGAAGGGCTGCATGGTGACATAAAGAAGCAGGATGAGCCAGACGAAAGCGAAGCCGTCGATCCTGAACGATGTGCGCACTGCGCCTTTCACTGCGATCCTGATCCCGGCAGCGATCCCGCAGAGTGCAACCGGTACGAGGGCGACTGCCCATTTTGCCAGGTGCAGGGTCGAATAGAAATAGGGGCCTGAGAACACAAGGTTGGGGAGAACAAGCGAAATGAAAAAAAAGACGACGAAAAGGCCCCCGGGAAGAAGAGGATCCTTCACTTCCACGTTTTGCTCGATCGTACGGGAATCATTCATTCCCTGTTCCTCCTCCCGGCCCGCAGGGGCCGCATCCCGCGAGGGGCGTCATTTTTCAGCCGGCCTTCTTCCGCCGCAGATCTTCTTTCACCCTGCCGCAAACTTTTGCAACACTTTCACACTACATCAGTAGGATCGGTCGGCATTCACGAATCTCGTATATTCCCTCAGGAAAACGAGTGATATTTCTCCGGTGGGACCGTTTCTGTGCTTTGCAAGGTTGATGAATGCCCTGTTGTCCTCTTCCTCGCCGGGAACCCCGGCCTCGTAGTAGCCGGGGCGATACATGAGGAGTACCGTATCGGCGTCCTGTTCGATGGCGCCGCTGTCGCGGAGGTCCGAGAGCTGGGGTTTCTTTTCGTTTCTCTGCTCCACGGCCCTCGACAGCTGGGAAAGTGCGATAACCGGAACTTCGAGCTCCCTGGCCACTCCCTTCAGCCCCCTTGAAATCTCCGCCACTTCCTGCTGCTTGTTCTCGATGCGCCTCGAGGAGTTCATGAGCTGGAGGTAGTCAACGACTACAAGGCCAAGGTCTTTGTGTCTCGACTTGAAACGCCGGCATCTCGCCCGGAATTCAAGGGTGGAAAGCATGGAACTGTCGTCGATATATATGGGGGCTTCCGCAAGGCGGCCGGCTGCCTCGGCGAGAGATTCCCAGGATGACTTGGGGAATGAGCCGTTTCTCAGGTCGTGGATATTGATGCGGGCCTCGGCGCCGAGCATCCTCTGGACGAGCTGTTCCGCACCCATTTCAAGACTGAATATAAGAACCGGCCGTCCGGCATTCTGTCCTCCGAACTGGGCGATATTGATCGCAAAAGCGGTTTTTCCCATGGAGGGTCGGGCGGCAACGATATTGAGGCTTCCCGGCTGGAATCCTCCCACAAGGCGGTCGAGTTCGTAAAAACCTGACTGGAAACCGGTAACGTCCTGTTCCGTGCGGTTGTACTGCTCCTCGATCTGGAGAAACGCCTTTCCGAGGACTTCCCCTACGTGGCGGAAATTTGTGGTATTCCGTTTCTGGGCTATTTCGAATACCGCCCGCTCCGCCTCCTCCAGGACTTCGTCCACATCGAGCTCCTCGGAATATCCGAGCTTCACAATGGTATTGCCGGCGGAAATGAGCCTCCTGTGGATTGCCTTGTCACGAACAATGCCCGCGTGGTACTCCACGTTTGCCGTGGTGGGCACACTGTCTATGAGGGAAGCTACAAAGGCCTGTCCGCCGAGGCGTTCGCTCTTCCCCTGGCGGCCGAGTTCTTCAAGAAAGGTGAGAGGGTCCACCGGCTTGTCCCTTTGGGCCATTTCGTAGACGACCTCAAATGCCGTCCTGTGCCCCATGTCGTAAAAGTCCTCCGGCTGGAGGATCTCAAGCACGATATTGAGCGCCTCCCTGTCCATGAGACACGCACCGAGAGAGGCGCGCTCCGCCTCCGGAGAGACGGGGGGAGTCCTGTCCCATGAAGAGAGAGAGCTCATCATTCGCTTTCAACCAGCAGCTTCATTTCCGCTTCTACGCCGGGATAGAGCTTAACGGTAAAAGGGTAGGAGCCCGTCTGTTTAACCGTTTCCGGCATACGGATGTCCCTCTTGTCAATGGATGCAGAGTACTGGGAGCTTAGTTTTTCCGCCACGGCCGCAGCGGTGATGCTGCCGAAGAGCTTGCCCTTCTCCCCCATGCTGGCCCTGACATGAACAGTCTTTCCGGAAATCCGTTTCTGAAGCTCACGGGCCTCTTTCTGCAGTCTTTCCTCTTTTTTCTTTTTCGAGGCCTCCCTGTCCTTCCATTCCTTGATCCGTTCCGGGGTCGCCTCCTCGGCAAGGTTGCGGGGAAAGAGAAAATTCCGTGCGTAACCATCGGTTGTTTCGATCATTTCTCCGGCAGCGCCGATCTTGTTGACATCCTGCTTCAATATGACTTTCATTGGGTACCATTCCTCCTGAGACGGGTTCGCAGATCGAGCCACATGTCCGCTATTCCTGCCATGACAGCGGCTGTTGAAAGAATAGGGACCAGAACCACGACTATTATAACAAGGGTACGGAAAAAACGCCCCAGGCCCCGAAAAACTCCCGCACCCTTCTCAAGGAAATACCACAGAAGCGACAATCCCTGGAAGAGAAAGAGAAAGTTCACCAGCATCCTCACATTGGTCCCGATCCTCAGGGCGATATTCAATCCGCCGGAGGAGGAACCGAGAAGGGAGAGGAGGATGGATGCAAGAAGGGCGCCGAATACGCTTTTCGGGAACCGCCACCTGGAGAAGGGGGGGAGAGGAGGAAGATCCAGACCTCCGACACGCTTCAGCACGAATCCGCTCACAGTATAGCTGAGATAGCAGTCGAGGGCGGCGGCCATGGTCAGTATTGTGGGAAAGATGACCGGGAGAACCGCAATTGCCTGTGAGAACTGCTCCCTGACCGATGTGAGTGAATCCCTGGACATTCCTGCCGATTCGTAGAATGAGAAAATCCGGTCCACCATGGCCTGCACTTCCATGCTGTCGAGCTGAAAAGGATTGATGCCGGTCACCTTCGCTGCGATCACCATGAGAAGCAGCTTGCTGGCGAGGGAAAGGAGTATGCCGTACATCATGACTTCCACACCGGTGGAAAAGCGCCTTGCAAGGAACCCCAGACCGACTCCCAGTACACCGAACCCGAGGAAAAAAAAGAGCGACGAAAGGGGGCCCAGGAAAACCGCCACCAGTATCGTTGCGATCGCCAGGCCCAGTGATGCTTTTCTTGCATCGTGACGAAGTCCGAGGATAACGAGGGGAGCCGGTGCCAGGAGGGAAAACGCTGCACCGACAAAAGGAAGAAACTGGGCCGCAAGGAAGAGGATCACGGCAAGCCCTGCAAGAAGTGCCGATTCAACGAGGCTTCGCGTCGGCGTCACTATTTGTCCTCCTTTCTCTCTGCCTGGGTGTTCATCAGAACTCCGGCAGGCCGCACCAAAAATTTCGGAGGAGAAGCCAGGCTCCTCCCCCGAAAGGAACATCACTTACACTGTATTCCCTACTCCACCGAGAAGGGGAGGAGAGCCATGTATCTCGCCCTCTTGATCGCCTCGGTGAGCTGGCGCTGATGTTTTGCACAGTTTCCCGTCACGCGGCGGGGCATGATCTTTCCCCGTTCGCTCACATATTTCCGCAGTTTCTCAACGTCCTTGTAATCTACGTGCTCTATCTTGTCCACGCAGAAGAAACATACCTTCGGCCGACGCTTTCCGCCTCTGCGTCCGCCCCGTCCTCCCGGGCCCCTGCCCTCGGACCGGCTGTCGCCTCTGCTGTCGCCTCTGCTGTCGCCTCTGCCTTCGTTCCTGCCTTCGTTCATAGCCATCGTTCACTACCCTCCTTTACCGGTTCACTAGAAGGGGATATCCGCATCCTCTTCGTTCCGCACCTCGGAAATATCCATGGGAAAATCCTCGTCAGACGCACTGAAGCGCCGGTCCTTCCGGATACTTTCACCGTAGCCCTCATCATCATCGAAGGAACCGCCGCTTTCCTGGCGCTTCGACCCGAGGAAGGTTACACCAGAGGCCACAACGTCTGTGGCGTACCGCTTGCCCGAGCCGTCTTTCGCCTCGTAGCTGCGGACCTGTATCCTGCCCTCCACCAGAACAGGGCTTCCCTTCTTGAGATATCTCTCGCAGTTCTCTGCAGAAGGTCCCCAGACAACAACGGGAATGAAGTCAACGCTTTCCTGAAGCTCTCCGTTTTTGTCCTTCCAGGTGTTGTTCACCGCCACCGCGAACCGGGCCATGGCTCTTTTGTCCACCGAGTAGCGGATCTCCGGATCTCGGGCAAGATTGCCCATCAGAATGACCTTGTTGAATCCTCTTGCCACGGCGCTGCCTCCTTATTTTTCGTCAAGACGGACTGTCATCTGACGATAGATATTCGGGCGCAGTCCAAGAACACGGTTCAATTCAAGGAGCTGGTCGGGGTTGAGCGAAAAATTGCATAATGCGTAAAAACCTTCCGTTTTTTTCTGGATGGGATAGGCGAGCCGCCTTTTCCCCCAGAAATCCGTCTTGGAAACTTCTCCTCCAAGACTGCGCACGACCTCTTCAACTTTCGCGATCTCCTCTTTCGGATCCTCAAGTTCGGCACTCGCAAGCACCAGCATTTCGTATGGCCGCACGTTCATTCACCTCCTCCCTGTGGTCTTATGGCCTCTTCTCTCCGAAGAGGCAGGGAAAAACTTGCCACGGAATTATACCCTATTGCTTCTTCCGAGGCAAGGAATTCTTCTGAACTTCCAGCCTGAACACCCTCTCCCCGGGAAAAGTAAGGTTATACTGCTCCCTGGCCAGGTGGGCAACTCCTTCAGGCGTGCTGTAGAACGACACCTTTTCCCTCAGCTCCTGGACTGACCTGCTCATAGAAACGAGTCTCGCCATCCGTTCATCGGTAAGGGCGGTAAGGCGGGCGATTTTTCCGAACTCGAGAAAGAACTCGGTTCCCATTATAGCCGCAAATAGCCCGAGAAAGGCCGCAAGAAGGATCCATCTCAGGCGGAGCACGCTACATCCTCTCCGGAGCAGTCACGCCCAGCAGGCCCAGGACAGAGGCGATGACATTCCCCGCCGCCTTTACAAGAAGAAGCCGGGCTTTCATGACCGGCTCTTCCTCCCCGAGAACCCGGTGTGCATTGTAGAATGAATGAAAATCACCTGCAAGGTCGGAAACATAATTTACCAGCACATGGGGAGCAAGTTCCCCCGATGCTTTTTCAACCTCCCCGGGAAAATCCCCAAGGCGGGAGAGAAGCTTCTTTTCCTCGTCGGTCCGGAAGATATCTCCGGTAACGCCTTCGGCCGCCGGAACATGGATCCCTCTCGATTCCGCTTCCCTCAGTACGCTGCATATCCGGGCATGGGCGTACTGGACATAATACACGGGGTTATCGCTGGAAGCCTGTTTGGCAAGCTCCAGGTCAAAATCAAGGTGGGAATCGTTCCTGCGCATGACAAAGAAAAATCGGGTGGCGTCCACCCCCACTTCATCGATGACGTCGCGAAGGGTCACAAACTGGCCCGATCTCGTCGACATGGGAACCTGCTGCCCGTTTCTCAGGAGATTGACAAACTGGATAAGAAGGACGTCCAGGTCTCCCGGATTTCTGCCGAGAGAGGCCACCCCCGCCTTCATCCTCGGAACATAGCCGTGATGATCGGCTCCCCAGATATCGATCACCCGGTCGAATCCCCTGTCGAACTTTTCCTTGTGGTAGGTGATGTCCGAAGCAAAGTATGTGGGTACACCGTTGCTTCGGATAAGGACCCTGTCCTTTTCATCAGTGAAATCAGTGGACTTGAACCAGAGGGCCCCTTCATGCTCGAACGCAAAGCCGTGGTCCTTGAGTGTCTGCATTGCCGAAGGGACAAGATCTCTTTCGTACAGGCTCTTCTCGGAGAACCATACATCGAAATGCACCCCGAAATCGGCGAGGTCCTTCCTGATAGTGGCGAGAATAGTGTCGGCGGCGAAGGTTTTAAAGAACTGGAGGCTCTCCCCGGGAGAAAGAGCGGTAAACTTGTTCCCTTCCCGCTCACGAACAGCACCGGCTATGTCATAGATATAGGCGCCTTTATAGCCGTCCTCGGGAAACGGCGCCTTTTCAGGCATCCCGGCGAGCTCAAAATACCGCGCCTGGGTCGATCTGCCCAGGATATCCATCTGGAGACCGGCGTCATTTATGTAATACTCCCTCTGGACATTCCAGCCTGTAAACCTGAGGATGTTCGCGATTATATCTCCCACGGCGGCGCCTCTGCCATGTCCGACGTGCAGGGGGCCGGTGGGGTTGGCACTCACAAATTCCACCTGCACTCTTTTGCCGCCACCGGCGCCGGACGATCCGTACTGTGGTCCCTGTTGCAGTATTTCAGCAAGAACTTCCCCCATCCAGCGCGCGGAAAGAAAAAAATTAATAAATCCGGGACCTGCTATTTCTACCTTTTCAAGGTAGGGATCTGATGAAATTTTCGCCACCAGTGAGGCAGCAAGGTCCCTGGGCTTCTCGCCGAATACCCTGCTCAACTGCATGGCACAGTTCGTTGAAAGATCACCCTGCCCCTCTCTTTTAGGCTTCTCAAACGCTATTTCGGGCAGGTCGGGCGAAACGCCCTTCTCCGCCGCAACTTCCCGGAGCGCCCCTTCGACGATACGCCGAAGGGTTGCCGCTGCATTGCCCATACTTCCACCTCCACAAAAATCTCTTGTGCTTGTTTATTTTACCCGCAGGGGAAGGCTCCGCCCGGCAAAGTCCATCCATCTCCGGACGGACTCCGAGAGACTCCTCCCGACACTGTCAGTAATTGCGTCCACGCTCAGGACTATCTTTGCCTCGATCGCGACCGTATTCCGTCTTTTGTTGTGATACACCGATTCTTCGTAGCGCACCCTGTCAAGGGACCGTTTGACCGTAGAAGGCATCATGACGATTTCAGTCTTCGGGGGAAGCTGGATCGTGAATTTCTGTTCCACGACGAAGGGGAAACTCATCCGGTATTCATCTGAAAATCCGGCAAGCTCTTCGAGCCAGGAAGGACTCACCGATGGAAAGGGGACGAGCATGGCACCAGCGTTGACTATGGCCTGGCCGGTTTCTGCCGGAAGGGTGACCTTCCACCCGTATTTTATGGGCGATACGGTACCTGTTTCCGGAGCATATCGAAGGCCCGGGAAGAGTTCGGATGCCATCAGCTGCAGAGAATCCTCGTCAGGCGTTCCTCCTGGAAAGAAAAACCCGGCCCATCCGTTCCTGATAAAAACATCAGCCTTTCCGGAAAGGGCGCCGTTCGCTTCAAGAGAGAGTGTCCATTCGATGGAAAGCCGATGTTCTGCTGCAGTGCTTCCCGCAATGACACCTCCGGAAAGACCTGTTTCGGATAGAGTGTATACAGGCTTTCCCCAAAGGAGGGGAGGAGTTTCTACCGGGCTTCCCCTTCCCACGTCACAGTAGAAGGGTGAGATCCCCTTGAAATTGAGTTCGAGAATAGGCCGTACCACTGCAGACTCCACCGCCGGGTATCCCTTGTCGAGAGGATATGCTGCAAGCCAGTGCAGCCTGCTTTCCCATCCGGCTTTCCGTATCCATTTGTTGAGCAGAAGAACTTTTTCCCAGCCTGTCCAGGGTCCCTCCGGGGGAATATCCCTGCGGACAAATGATGGAGGTACGGCCACGGGGAAATCAGGTGTTCCATTCATCCACTGGATGAGAGACTGTCCTGTTTTGATGCTGCTTCCCCTGTTTATCATGGACTGAACTTCCGCCGGGGGATTTGGGACAAGAACGGCGTCATAGGCTGAAAGTCCCCGGGCAAGAGGCTCCGTTCCCTTCCTCGTGCTGAAGGAAATGAAATCCCTGGCGTCGCTCTTCAGGCTCCTGCCGTCCCAGCCGGGGCTGTTTATCACCCGCCAGGAGAAGCGCTGGACGAGACCCTCTTTTTCATTCCTGACGTCTCCGGCGCCGGTCGACGTGGTCTGGAGCTCAAGTCCCCCGGGGACGTCAACGGTCACTCTCAGTTCCCACTGGGGGATCTCCTCGTTCACCCAGAGGAAGTCTTCAAGAGCAAAACGCTTGGGGAAAACCTCCTTCACCAGGAGAACAATAATGAATTCCTCGCGAATGTCAGGAAACAGGACTTCCAAAAACGGAATCCCCCCTGACTCCGCCTTTCTTGGAAGAACCGGGCTTATGATCCGCCCCGATCCGGGATCATACAGCGAGGCGGAAAGGACCTCAGCGGATCCTCCGTCGGGTATGGGGAAGTTCCAGCGGGTCCAGCGGTCCGGTATTCCCCTTCTGGCGAGGATCACCCTCGTTGTGGTCCTTGTCATGGATCCATCGGCTCCCAGGGAGTATTTTGCGTCCTTCAGCCACATGATCCCGGTGCTTCCCGGATGGTCTGTAAAATACGGGCTTTCCTGGATCATCCTCGGGATATTCAGCGCAGGTTCCACACCGAGGGCCTCATTGCCGTTCAATACTGCACATGCTGCCAGGATCCCCATGAGTATAAGAAGGAATAAACGCGGGTTGAATCGCTTCCGTACGTGCCCCATACTCCAGTCCCCTTTCCTTTTCCGCCGCACAGGCGTTACTTGTTGGCTCCGCAGCAGTGTTTGTATTTTTTCCCGCTGCCGCACGGGCAGGGATCGTTCCTTCCTACTTTCGGCCCCTTCTTCACAGGCCGGGGGGCACCTTCCCCCCGCGGAGCAGGTTCTTCCCCGGACCCGGCAAACGGCAGCACGAACTCCCTGCTCTCACGTCGTTCTCTTTCGGACAGCCGGGCGCCCTGATCCGATACCACCCGGACCCTGAAGGCGAGTTCGGCAATCGACTCACGTACCCGCTCCATCATCCCCTGGAACAGGTTGTAGGACTCGAACTGGTATTCAAGCAGGGGGTCCTTCTGGCCGATAGCCCGCAGTCCGATACCCCGCCTGAGTTCGTCCATGGCAAGAAGATGGTCCTTCCAGCCGTTGTCGAGGGTGTGAAGGATCAGGAACCTGAGAAGAGCGCCCCCCTCTTCCTCTCCAAGAGCCTCGACCTTGTCCCGGAATCGTTTCCGGATCTCTTCCTTCAGTCCGGCGGCATTTTCGAGCATGTCGCGGATATTGTCCACGCCGTCAGTCCAGGGTTCAAGCCCGGGGCCGAAAACTGCCTTAAGCTTCGAACGGGCCCTTGCGGGGTCCGCCTCCCCTTCCTCGGGAAAATATTTTTCGATGGTATCATCGATCACTCCCTCGATGATCTCCCAGGCATTATCCACCATGCCGCCGTCCCCGAGGATCTGCTGCCGCTGGGCATAGACAGCCTCCCTCTGGCGATTCATTACGTTGTCATAGGCGAGGAGCTGCTTCCGTATGTCGAAGTGCATTTCCTCGACCTTTTTCTGGGCTGATGCAATAGCCTTCGTCAGAAGGGGGTGTTCGATCGACTCCCCCTCCTCCATGCCGAGTTTCTCCATTAACCCCTGTATCCGGTCTGAACCGAAGAGGCGGAGAAGGTCATCTTCAAGAGAAAGGTAAAACCGGCTCGACCCCGGGTCACCCTGACGTCCCGACCGCCCGCGGAGCTGGTTGTCGATCCTCCTGGCCTCATGCCGTTCCGTGCCGATGATCTTCAGACCTCCGAGGTCCGTGACTTTTTCCCGCTCTTTCCGGCACTGCTCCCGAAATTTCTCCAGGAAAGACGTGTACCGCTCCCTGTCCTGCGCCGGATCGACGTTCTCCTTCCGGAGCTCCTCCTTCGCGAGGAACTCGGGGTTTCCTCCCAGGATAATGTCCGTCCCGCGTCCTGCCATGTTTGTCGCCACCGTAACAGCCCCGATATGCCCCGCCTGGGCGACGATCTGGGCCTCGCGCTCGTGATGCTTGGCGTTCAGCACCTGGTGGGGGATCTTCCTGGCTTTCAGCAGTTTGCTGAGCCTTTCGGAGCTTTCAATGGAGGTGGTTCCCACAAGAACGGGGCACCCGGCTCCGTAGGATTCCTGTATCTCGTCGGCAACGGCGGCGAATTTCTCCCCCACCGTCCTGTAGATAACATCAGGATAGTCAGCCCGGATCATGGGCATGTTCGTGGGGACGGTGACCACTTCAAGGCCGTAGATCTCCTTGAATTCCTCGGCTTCCGTGGCGGCGGTTCCCGTCATGCCCGCAAGCTTCCGGTACATGCGGAAATAATTCTGGAGGGTGATGGTCGCAAGGGTCTGGCTTTCCCGGCCCACCTTCACGCCTTCTTTGGCCTCGATGGCCTGGTGCAGCCCGTCGGAGTACCGTCTTCCCACCATGAGCCTTCCCGTGAACTCATCGACGATGAGGATCTCTCCGTCCTTCACCACGTAGTGGACGTCCCGCTGGAAGAGCACATGGGCCTTGAGTGCCTGCACGATACGGTGGGCAAGGTCGGAGTGGGCGGCGTCGGAGAAAAGATCCGGCATTTTCAGGAGGTCTTCGCACCTTGCGATACCCGCCTCCGTCATGGCGACGTTGCGCTCCTTCTCGTCCTTCTCGAAGTCCCTTCCCTCCCGGAGCTGGCGTGCGATGCGGTCGGATACGGTGTACATATCCACGTTGTCGTCGGAGGGACCTGAAATGATCAGGGGAGTCCTTGCCTCGTCTATGAGAATGGAGTCAACTTCGTCCACGATGCAGTATGAATGGCCTCTCTGGACAAGGTGTTCCTCGGCGACCGCCATGTTGTCCCGAAGATAGTCGAAACCGAATTCGCTGTTCGTTCCGTAGGTTATGTCCGCCCTGTAGGCGGCGAAACGCTCCTGCTGGTCCATGTATGCGTAGATGACTCCGACGGAAAGCCCCAGGAAGGAATAGATCGGCCCCATCCAGTCGGCATCCCTCCTGGCCAGGTAGTCGTTCACCGTCACTACGTGCACGCCGCGGCCCGAGAAGGCGTTGAGCACAACTGCAAGGGTGGCCACGAGTGTTTTACCCTCGCCGGTCTTCATTTCAGTTATTTTCCCTTCGTGGAGCGCCATGCCCCCCATGAGCTGCACGTCGAAATGGCGGAGCCCTATGGTTCGCCTGGAGACCTCCCGAACGACTGCAAATACTTCAGGGAGGATATCGTTTCCATCCTCCCCTTCCCTGAGGCGGGCACGAAACTCCTCGCCTTTCTTTCTGAGCTCTTCGTCGGAAAGGGCCGACACAACAGGTTCAAGGCCATTGATCTCTTCAACCACAGCGCTGTATCTTTTCAGCGCCCGTTCGTTGGGATCGAGTCCAAGAGCTTTTTTCAGCTTATCGAGCATATCGTCACCTCAAAAGAAAGATCAGCCGCGGGCGGATTTCAATACCCCGGCCTGCACACCCGGCAATTATATGCTCTTCACGTATGCCGGGTCAAAGTATTTCGGCCGATAACGGACGGCTCAGCCCGTGAAGAGCTTTTTCCCTTTTATGAGGTAGTCCATTCCGGACCAGACGGTAAGGAACATGGCGGCCCACATGACGTGGATACCGAAGGGAAGGTTGAAAATCAGCATGGATATTGCCACGATCTGGAAAACCGTTTTTATTTTTCCTCCCCTGGAAGCAGGGATGACAACTCCTTCGGCTGCGGCCACCATCCGAACTCCCGTGACGATCAGGTCTCTTGAGAGTATCACGACCACGATCCATGCAGGGATCCTCTGCAGTTCCACAAGAGAGATAAGAGCGGCCATAACGAGGATTTTGTCAGCGACCGGGTCGATAAATTTCCCGAGGTTCGTTACCATTCCTTTTTTCCGGGCAATGTAGCCGTCCGCCGTATCGGTGAGAGCTGCAAGAATGAAGACGGCCCCGGCGAGGAGATCTCCGTAAGTAACCCTGAGATCGAGCTCTTCCACGGTATATACCGCGTATGTGAATTTAAAAGTGAGAAAAATGAGGACGAGAGGCGCCAGAAACACTCTCAGAAGGCTCAATATATTGGGTATGTTCCAGGTGATCCTTTTCACGGCACGCTTCCTCCTCAAGAATGTATCTTATTTTTCCCAAGTGTAGTCCATGGACCGGAAAAGGGCAACGGGAAGCACTCCCTTCCTTTCCCGGCCCGGACTATTTATCCGCCCAGGTACGCTTCTTTCACCCGTTTATCCTTCAGCAGATCCTCGCCCTTTCCTTCAAGGACAATGTTTCCCACCTCGAGAATATAGGCATAGGAAGCGATCTTCAGGGCGGCAAAAGCGTTCTGCTCCACCAGGAGCACCGTTTTGCCCAGCGAGTTTATCTCCTCTATTATTTGAAAAACTTCTTTTACGAGAAGAGGAGCCAGGCCGAGAGAGGGCTCATCGAGCATGACAAGGTGGGGCCGGCTCATGAGCGCCCTGCCCACGGCAAGCATCTGCTGCTCTCCGCCCGACAGGGTCCCTCCTTTCTGCCAGGACCGCTCCTTCAAACGGGGAAAAAGTGCGTACACATGGTCCCGGTCACGTTCTACGCCTTCCTTGTCCGTCCTGATAAAGGCACCAAGCTGAAGATTTTCCTCCACCGTGAGGTGAGGCAGTATGCGCCGCCCTTCAGGACTCATGGCGATGCCGAGCTTCACCATCTCCTCGGGGGCCTTCCCCACAAGGTTGACCGGTTCTCCCTCCGGGGGAGTGTACACGATACGGCCCCTGATATTTTTTACGAGCCCGGCCACCGACCTGATGGTACTGCTTTTTCCGGCGCCGTTCGCGCCTATGAGGGTCACGATACTCCCTTTCGGAATGGAAAGGGAAATGCCTTTCACCGCATGAATGGCTCCGTAGTAAACGTGGAGGTCTTCAATTTTCAGCATATTTCACGTACTCCTCTCCAAGATAGGCCACGATGACCTTCTCGTTGGACTGAATCTCGTCCGGGTTTCCTTCGGCTATTCTTACCCCGTAGTCAAGGACCCAGATATACTCGCAGACGCCCATTACAACCTTCATGTCGTGTTCTATGAGCAGTATTGTGATCCCGAACCGGTCGCGGATACTCTGTATGAAATTCATGAGTTCCCTGGTCTCGTAGGGGTTCATCCCTGCAGCCGGTTCGTCAAGAAGCAGAAATTTCGGGTCAGTTGCCAGGGCTCGTGCTATCTCCAGCCGTCTCTGGGCGCCGTAAGGAAGCGATCCGGAGTTCTCGTCAGCAAGCTGGGCAAGCCCTACAGCCTCGAGGAGCTTCATGGATTTCTCCCGGATTTCCTCTTCTTCCTTTCTGAAGAGAGGAAGCCCAAGGGGAGCCATCCACCATTTCGCTTTTCTCCGGACATGACATCCGATCATGACGTTTTCGAGAACTGTCTCATTGGAAAAAAGCCGGATGTTCTGGAACGTTCGTGATATTCCCTCCCGGCACACCGTGTAGGGAGGCAGCGAAGTGATGTCCTTTCCGTCGAAAAGAACGCGCCCCCCGGTCGGCTTGTAAAAACCGGTGATTATGTTGAACACGGTCGTTTTGCCCGCTCCGTTCGGTCCGATGAGCCCGACGATTGATCCCCTCGGCACATCGATGGAAAAGTCTCTTACGGCCGTAAGGCCTCCGAAGCGCATGGTCAGGCTTTCTGTGCGCAGAATGGGTTCAGGGGCTGTCATTCCGTCTTCCCTCCCCCGGCAGGGCGGCCGAAAATACTGTTCCAGGAAAATTCCTTCATACCCATGATCCCCTCACTCCGGAAAAGGATGATCAAAATAAGCGCCAGCGAGAATATGACCATTCTCATTCCCGGAATTCCCGGGATTTCGAACGATCCTATGATCAAAGGGTTCTCAACGATACGGAGCCATTCCAGCAGGACCGTGATGACAACGCTGCCGATGAGACTTCCGGTAATGGAGCCCAGCCCTCCTGCAACGGTTATCATGAGGACATTGAACGTGAGGGTGAAGACAAACATCTTCGGGTCTATGGTTGTAATGAGGCTTCCCATGAGAGCACCGCCCACTCCGGCGAAGAACGCACCCACAGTAAAGGAAACGACCCTGTAGAAGAATGTGTTTATCCCCATGTTTTTCGCCGCTATTTCATCGTCCCGGATCGCCTTGAGGACATTTCCGAAATTACTGTTGACCAGGCGTATTATGAAAAACAGCGTCAGCAGGAGCCACCCGTAATTCCACCAGAGGTTCGCGTAGTTGGGTATGCCCTTGATCCCCAGGGCGCCGTTTGTGATGAAGCTGAGGTTCGTGAGGACCACCCGGATGATCTCGGCGAAGCCGAGTGTGGCGATTCCGAGGTAATCACCGCCGAGGCGGAGGACCGGGATAGCGATGAGCAGTCCGCAGAGGGCCGCTATCAGACCGGCAAGGAGCACCGCCACGAAAAAGGGGGCCTGGATCACCGAAAGAGGCCAGATAATGGGCTCGAGGATCCACATGGTCGTCTTCTGGGCCGGGGTCAGAATGAGAAGGGCGCACACGTAGGCGCCGATTGCCATGAAGCCCGCGTGGCCGAGGGAGAACATGCCGGTAAAACCGTAGATGAGGTTGAGGCTGAGGGCGAGAATGGCGTTCACTGCGATCAGGTTGAGCACCTGGATCTGGTACCCGTCCAGGTTTCCCTGGGACCAGTAAATGAACGCCCCGAGACCCGCTATGGCCAGGCAGTTGAGAATGATATTTCTCGTCCGGGTATTCATATCTTGTCCTCCAGCTTCTCCCCCATGAGACCGGTCGGTTTCATGAGAAGGATGATGATCAGAAGAACGAAGGCAAAGGCATCACGATAGCCCGAAAGTGTGGGAAAAAAAGCCACCGCCATTATCTCGATCACCCCGAGGAACATTCCTCCGATAACCGCTCCCTGGATGGAGCCTATTCCGCCGAATACAGCCGCTATAAAGGCCTTCAGGCCCGGGAAGAGGCCCATGAAGGGGTGAATCTGGGGATAGCGAAGGGCCCACATGATGCCCGACGCGGCGGCGAGGGCGGAGCCGATGCCGAAGGTGATGGCGATGATCCTGTTCACCGACACGCCCATGAGCCTCGTGGTTTCGATGTCCTTCGATATGGCCCTCATGGCAAGCCCGGGCTTGGTTCTGTAGACGATCCAGAGGAGCCCGAGCACAAGGAAGAGCGTCACTACGGGGACGACGATGGCGAGAGGCAGAATGCGGATCTCGCCGATTTTAAAGACTTTCACGAGCCAGTCGGGCCTCGATACGGGCCTGGGTAGGCCGGTGAAGATCACGATGCTGAGGTTCTGGATGAAAAAGGAAACGCCGATGGCGCTGATGAGGGCGGAGATCCGGGGAGCGTTCCTGAGGGGCTTGTAGGCGATTTTGTCCACAAGAACGCCGCAGAAGGAGCTGGCGGCCACCGCAAGAACCGCGGCCAATCCCCAGGGGAGGTTCAGCAGCGTTATGGCGAAGAAGACAAAGTAGGCGCCCAGCATGAAGACTTCTCCGTGGGCAAAGTTGATGAGCCTGAGAATTCCGTAAACCATGGTGTAGCCGATGGCGATGAGGCCGTAGAGAGATCCGAGTGTAACTGCGTTGAAAAGATGCTGGAAAAACATGCTTCCGCTCATTAAGGTTCCCCCTGACTTCAAGAAAATGGAGGGTGGAGGCGCTCCCCCACCCTCCGGACAAAGAGGCGCAAACGAACCTTGAGCAAGGGGCTCCCTTACATCTCAGGCTCGACGGTTCCGATGAACAGCTTCTTTCCGTCCTTGATCTGAACGATTCCCACAGGGCTCTCCGCATCGTGGGTTTCGTTGATGGTCTTGCTGCCGGTGACGCCGGGGAAATCCTTCGTCTTTGCAAGTGCGTCGCGGATGGCGGCGGGTTCGGCAGAACCGGCAATCTTGATGGCGTTGGCGACAAGCATGTAGGAGTCGTAACCGAGAGCGGCGTTGACGTTGGGGTCCTTGTCGGGATGAGCCTTCTTCCAGTTTTCGGTGAAGACCTTTGCGATCTCGCTCATCTCGGTCATGGAAGGATCGTAGGGGAAGGTGGTGTGGATGAAACCTTCCACTGCGTCTCCGCCGATCTTCACGATCTCCGGGTTATCCATGGCGTCGCCGCCCATGATCTGGAATTCGGCGCCGAGCTCCCTGGCCTGCTTCATGATGATGGCGCCTTCGGCGAAGTCAGCGGGGATGAAGAGAAGGTCGGGCTTCTTGCTTATGATCTCCGTGAGCTGGGCTGTAAAATCCTGATCCCCCGAGTTGTACATGAGTTCTGACACGATCTCGCCGCCTAGTTTCCTGTAGGACTGCTTGAAGAAGTTGGCGAGTCCGACGCAGTAGTCGTTGGCCACGTCCACGAGCAGGGCGGCCTTCTTCATGCCGAGGGTCTTCACGGCATAGGTGGCCGCGCCGGCGCCCTGGTAGGGATCGATGAAGCAGGCCCTGAAAACGAACTTCTTCCCCTGGGTCACGAGGGGGTTGGTGCAGGAGGTTCCCATCATGGGAATTCCCGCCGCTTCCGCCACTTCGCCGCCCGCCATGGCGAGGGAGGAACCGTAGGTTCCGATGACAGCCACGACTTTGTCGCGCTCCACGAGACGTTTCACGGCATTCGCCGCTTCGACCTTGTCGGTCTTGTTGTCCACGACGACAAGTTCGACTTTCTTCCCGAGAAGTTCGGGCAGTTCCTTGTGGGCCATCTGGATGCCCTCGAGCTCGAGCTGGCCGCCGAACGCCACCCTTCCCGTCAGGGGAAGGTACACGCCGATCCTGATGGTATCGGCCGCAACCGCGGTTCCCGCAAGAATCAGGACAAGCATTGCCGCAAGCAGTACATTACGAAGCTTCATTTGGTTATTTCCCTCCTCGGATGTAGTTTACAGACTTCCCCGAAATTATACACAAAAAAGACGCATACAGGAAGAGTGTTTCCCATCTGCGACTGTTCGGAAATCATTCCCGCAGGCCGGACGGCTGCAGGGACGACCTCACCCGGTCCCGAAGTTCAGCCCGCTTGCCTCCGTTCCAGCTCGAGGTCCTGGTGAAATAGCCGGTGATGCGTGTGATGCCGTCCACGTCGGAACTCCCGCACCGTCCGCATTTTTCCGCAAGACCCCTGCTGACCCTGCCGCAGCTGTTGCAGATAGTGAACTCCGGACTGAAAGCTATCTGGGCATTTTCGGAGTGGAGGAATACTTTTCGTACGAAAGACGCAAGTGCTGCGGGGTCGGGCCTGTGTTCGCCCATCCAGATATGGGTGATGGCGCCGGCGGTGATCATGGGGTGGAACCGCCCCTCCTCCACTGCCTTTTCCGCAGGATCCAGTGCAAGGGAATAGGCAAAGTGACTGCTGTTGGTATAATACACCTCTCCGCTCCGGGGATCGCCCTTGACGACTTCCGCGGCCCGGGGCCAGGCCTTCAGGTCGAGCCTGGCGAAACGGTAGGCCGTGCTCTCGGCCGGCGTCTGTTCAAGGACAATGGAAAGTCCCAGTCGTTCGGAGAGAATCTCACATTTCAGGTTCATGTACTGGACCACAGCGAGTGCAAGGTCCAGGGCCTCCTTTGATTCGTGAAGCTGGCAGCCCGTCATGACCTGGACCATCTCATTCACTCCGAGGATGCCAATAAGATACCTGGCCTTGTCCAGCCGGAGGTACGCCTCTCCGTCATGCTTCATGCAGAGTACCGAAAGAGGCCCGTCCTTCCCCCGGGACAGGATCCGTTCTATGAAACGCCGCTTCTGAACATGGGCCTTCGCTGCAATTTCCATGAAATGGTCCACCAGGTCGAAGAGGGTTTCTCTTTCTCCTCCGCTCCTGTAGGCAAGCCTAGGCAGGTTCAGGGTGACGTTCTGCAGTGCACAGAAGCGAAGCTTCCAGGGTGTCCGTGCGTCAAGAAGGTCGCCTTCGTCCAGCTCAAAGCTCAGGCGGCAGCACTCTGAAAGCTTCACGGAATCGCCCCTGTCGAAAACAAAATAGGTATTGCCCTTCTCGGCGGAGAGTTCACAGGCAAGGGTGAGCATCTCGTCCCATCCTTCTTCCCGGAAGAAATCCTCCGTGATGTGGAGCAGGGGCTTCGGGAAAAAGAAAGGCTGCCCTCTGCTGTCTCCATCGAGATAAACGCTGAAGAGGGCTTTCAGGAAGCTTTTCGCCCCTGACGAATACTCTCCGTAGGTTTTCCCTGTCTCCACCCCACCCGGCCCGATGGCAGGAACATTCCGGAAATGTTTGGGCACCTCGTAATACAGGTTGATATCCGTGAAGGCCACCTGCCCTCCCCTGCCTCCGGCAAGCTGGTTGAACTCGAAGATCAGTGTCTGTGCGATCTGCCTCATCCGCTCAAAGGAGAGCCCTTCAAGATAGGGGGCAAAGAAAATGTTCACCGCGTCCCATCCTATGGCCCCTGCAAAATTGTTCTGAAGAACGGATGTCATCTTCAGCATATGGGCAAGAAGAACATCAGGGTGTTTTGCCGGAGACGAGACGCTTGTAATGGAAGGAACATTCAGCCCGTACTTCGCGACATAGGCCAGGCTCTGTCCGGAACAGTAGGGGCGGTTTACCATTCCAAGGTCATGGAGGTGTATGGTCCCCTCCAGGTGAGCTTCCGCAACATCCTTTGAGAAGACCCTGGTAAGCGCATACTGCTTCAGGGCGAGTTCGGCTATGGAGAGATTGATGGATTCCGGATTATGGGTGGTGTTGCTGTTCTCACGGTTGGGGTTCAGCATCATCGTCTCAAGGTCATGAACAGGTATGCCGATTTTGCTGTGATCCTGAAGTTTTGCGTCAAGTCCCCTCTGGAAAAGCTTCACGTTCACAAGCTCCCTCACCAGGGAGGTAGTTACCCTGTTCCTTCCCCACCGCACGAGGTCGGATTCGACCTCGGAGGCAAGTTCGCCGGCAAGGCCGGGCTCCACGCCTGCTTCCCTCACGAGAGCATCCCGTATTCTGACGGGATGCCAGGGCTGGGTCTCCTCAGAACCCAGGGCGTCCACCATCAGCGCAAGGTCGGTAGACTCCCCTCCCGGAGCAAACATGACAAGCTGCCTTCCCTGAAGTCCTTCCCTGCTTCGGGTGTTCTTTCCGCCCCGGGGGGCGGTAACGCCGGTCTTAGTTCCCACCGCCATTTTTCTGCCCCTCCTTATCCCCTATCAGGCGGGCTATTTCCTGCTGAAAACTCTGCAGGTCGGTAAACTCCCGATATACAGAGGCAAAACGGACGTAGGCCACCTGGTTGATCTTCCGCAGTCCTTCCATGACCCTCAGCCCGATCTCTGAAACGGGGACCTCCCCGTATCCCTCGGCCTTCAGGTCATCCTCGATCTTCACCGCCAGATCCTCTATCTGGTCGAGGGAAACTGGCAGCTTCTCACAGGCCCTGCCCACACCCCTGATAATTTTATCCCTGTCAAAAGCCTCCCTGCTGCCGTCCTTCTTCATCACCCGGAGCGTCCGCTTATCCTCTGTTTTTTCATACGTCGTAAACCTGTGCGAGCACTCCGGGCACTCCCTGCGCCTCCGCACCACCCTACCTTCGTCCGCCGTGCGGGTCTCGATAACCCGCGTTTCCATTGCTCCGCATCCCGGACATTTCATAGAAGGGCCTCCCCACATATAGTATAACCATGGATATAATACCCCGATATGTGGTGGTTTTC
>Ga0228535_1002252_pt1 | contig 19958 bp, 17 predicted proteins | sample SJ1metagenome_FD_168457 | JGI IMG/M metagenome (GOLD analysis project Ga0228535, IMG submission 168457) | Enriched culture of PCE-dechlorinating microbial communities from Ithaca, New York, USA - SJ1 | ecosystem: Engineered > Modeled > Simulated communities (microbial... > Unclassified | place... | reverse complement strand
GCAAAAATCACATGACCGCTGTGGGTGCCTGTGCCAGGAAGCTTACCTATATCATCTTCGCAGTACTTCGTGACCAGGTCCCTTTTGACCCGAATTTTTAGCTTGACTTTCCATAGCTGGCTACATCGCGGTAAACGAAGCGGGGCTATATAACGGACTTAATCGAATCCCTCCGTCAGCAGCCGCCAGCCTCATCAGCGGATAGCCAACTGTCTGCAGCAACCGGTTTGCAATGGAAGCTGGCGGCTGCTGCCACCTCCCTTTGGCAAGGGAGGCTTCGGGTTCGTCGTCCCCCTTGTTAAAGGGGGATGTCACCGCAGGTGACAGGGGGATTCATACCCCCCGTAGCATTTTCCCGGCAGGCACGGTCTCGCATTGCGTATGGACCAGTGTCCCCATCATTCCGCAGCTTTCCGCGCACTTCCTCCATCCATATTCAGCAATTACTGCCACCCGGAACGACGAGGGCGTCGTTCCCTACCGAGGAGCAGGAAACGGTTTAGGCCATGCCTTCAGAACCGGGCAGGCAAGTGTCCTGCCCCTGCATAAATTCAGATGTTTTTGTGGGAATGCCCTCCGGCATACTCCGCCTGTCCTGTACCTTTTCATAGCAATGACATAATAAGAGAGTTTGTCTGCAGTCTGAGCCCACCCGCCCGGTGGGCTTTTTGCTTGGCGCCGGCCCGGACCGGCACGCCCGCGGCGTCACCTTTCCCCGCTGTCCGGACATATACTGCTATTAGGTGAGCCGGCAAGGCCGGCGCAGTCTAAGATACCGGTGAAAGGGAAGTGACGCGATGCTTATTCTGGACGCCGGCCACGGCGGCAGCGACTCCGGGGCCAGGAGCCGGGACGGCAAAATCCTGGAAAAAAACCTGAACCTCGCCTTGGCCGGCAAGATTGCCGAACATCTTACGGGAATCCCGGTCACGTTCACCCGGACCGGTGATACGACCCTCGACCCGACCGCCCGGGCGCAGCGGGTCCGTGACTCGGGCGCCCGGGCCTGCATCTCCGTGCACCATAATTCTTACAACGGCACGGCCAGAGGGATGGAGACGATTCACTCCATTCACACGGACGGCAAGCTGGCCCGCCTGCTGTATAACGGCATCGCCCGGATCGGGATTCCGGGCCGGCGTGTTTACAGCCGGGCCAGCACCCAGCAGCCGGGTAAAGACTATTATTTCATCATCCGTGACACGGCGCCGGTCGAGACGGTGATCGTAGAGTACGGTTTCATCGACAGTGCCGCCGACCTGGCGCTGCTCACCGACCCAGCCGTTCAGGACGGGTTGGCGGCGGCGACGGCGGCGGCGGTCCGGCAGTATCTCGGGCTCGGCAGCGCGCCGGCGGCCGATGCCGTGGATATCGTGGTCGGGAATACGGTCATCGCCGGGAAGCTGTGGGAAGGCGTCTCGTACGCTCCGGTGCGCGCGCTGGCGGAGGCGCTCGGCTACCGGGTGACGTGGGACGGCAAGCGGGTGATTATCGGGGAGGGATAAAGAGTGAATACGGGGTTCTATATTCTGGCCGCGCTCGTGGTCGCGTTCGCCCTGGTACAGATTCTGATTATCCGGCGGCGGGGCGATATCACGGAAGCCGGCTGGCGGCAAATCAGAGAGATAATCTTCGAGACCATCAACGATATCTTTGCCCTTTACCAGGCGGCGCAAATCAGCGCGGACCGGATCACGGACGAAGTCGTCCGGATTGTCCGGGCGAGGATTGAAGGCTCCGCTGTCCCGGCGGCGGATAAGGCCTTCTGGACGGAAGCGAGACTCCGGCGGCTCATCGACCCGGTTGTCCGGGGCCTGCTGGAACACTTCCGGAGCGAATGACGGGCCGCCGGGATGAGTCGGAAGTTGTCAATGATATGGGTTGTAAACGGCCGTCCCGCGGGTCAGGGCGGCCGTTCTTTTTTATCCCGGCGGCAATTAAGGCAACGGGAAATCCGTCTTATGTCTTGCCGCCGGAGCCGATTTCTGCTAGAATCAGATCAGGATATATTTGGAAATTGACCGCCGCACGGGAAAAGGAGAATGACCGATGGAAAAGGTGAACCTGGATAAGGTAGCAAAGGGAGTAATCGACCTGCCGAGTCAGCCGGTGCGCCTGGCGGAGGCCGGCGGGCCGGAGCCGGCAGCGCCGCCGCCCGGCGTCCCGGCCGATTTGTCGCCCGAGGACCGGCGCCTCGCCGTTTATCTGGAGCTGATGTATTTCGGCAAACGGGAGCGGCGCTGCGGGAATTGTCTGGCCAGCCTTGCCGGCATTTGTCCCGGCTGGGGCTATTCCGAGGTTGACGCGGTCCGCGCCTGTATGGCGGGGGCGGCGGCGGTCGCCAACCGGCGGGCGGCCGCGCGGGGGATATCCGATATCGACACCGATGTCATCGATATCCTGTTGGAGCACGTTGCGGGCGACATCAGTGAGAACAGTAAGGAAAATTGACGGACCCGAGCCCGGGGAGACACCCGGGCTCTTTTCTTCGTTTGGGAGAAGGACTTGTGGATAAACTGTCGGTAACCCCTCGTCTACCTGTTGACAGCATGGGGATACAATGGGGACCGATTGGTTTGCCGGCCCGGCAGGAAGCGGCGGCAAGACGACGAAATCTAATTCGGAATGCGGAATGCGTAATTCGGAATTATTTTTGGGTTCCGCTAAGGCTGCCGGCGGCTGCAATGACACCGGCGCGGCGAGGCTGGCGGTCGCTTGCGCCCGGGGGGACCCTCACCCCCGACCCCTCTCCCAGCGCCGACTTCAATAGAAGATGGCTTTCTGCCAGGAGCAACCCATCTGCAATGGATGTCGGCGCTGCGCAGCACCGGCTATGCATTACTCATATCACTGGAAAGTGATGGCAGAGGTAGCCGAAGGTCAGGCAGGAAAAGGAATTGCGGCTTTGCTTCGCTGGATGGTGTTTTTACGGCCTAGTCTTGACGGCAACGTTTCGTATCGGCCGTGTCAGCGTCTCAGCCTTGGACTCAGGCGGGGTTCCCTGACAAACTCGCCATCCTTGGCTCGATTGTCGCCTCGCCGTCCATGGCTCGGCCCCGCCTTCGGCCAAGTCTTTGCCGGACACGGCACGATACTCACTAGGTGCCGCTTGCGCCTAGGCCGTGCGTGCAGATGGGGAACGAAGGAGCGAAGAGCACGGAAGACGGAGGGACGGGCGGGCGTCCCGAGGACGCCCCTACCAGTCGCTGGCGCCCGGGCCGCGGGTACATATAGGGTACGAAAACATGAGGTGCAGTCTAATAACCGTATGTATTAAGACAAAGCCTTTCAGCGTTGTGGTAAAGAATAGTTCAAATACAGGAGGGGCGGCAATGAAGAATGCGAATGCGGGCGGGAGGAAGCTGACGGTCGGCGTGAGCGGTATCCCGCGGGGCTATCATTTTCCGGACCCGGACGGTAACTGGCTGAAGCCGGAGCACCGGGAAAAGATCAGGCAAATCGCCCCGGACTGTGAACTGCGGGAGATTCCCGCCCACCGCGTGGCTGCCGCCGCGGTAAGCGGAATCGAGGTGCTGCTGGCCGAAGGCGGCAACCGCACCCATTATCCGGGAGAACTCGACTGGGAAGATTACCAGAGGTTCTTCGTACCCGGCTTGCAATGGGTCCAGCTTTGCAGTACCGGCTTCAGTGACAACATCACACCGGAAGTTCTGGACGGAAGCGTGACGCTCACAAACGCCCCCGGCTTGCACACCGTGCCCATCGCCGAGAGTGTACTCGCGGCCATGCTGGCCCACGCCAAGAATTTGGACCAACGCCGTTTCGACCAGGCGGCTCATGCCTGGCGCCAGATCAAGAACGCCGAGCTGTTCCGGAGCACGGTCCTGATTGTCGGACTGGGACGGATCGGGCAGGAGGTGGCCCGCCTCTGCCGGGCGTTTGCCATGCGCGTCATCGGAACGAAGCGGCGTGTGGAGGCGGTGCCGAATGTCGAACTGGTTTTTCCGCCGGAAGAGCTTGCGGCATACCTGCCGCAGGCTGACTATATCGTGCTTGCCGCCCCGCTGACACCAGCCACCGAGCATCTGCTCGGTCCGGCGGAGTTTGCCGCGATGCGCGATACCGCCTACCTGATTAACATCGGGCGCGGCCGGGTGGTCGACGAAGCGGCCATGGTGGCGGCACTGCGGGCGGGCCGGATCGCCGGGGCGTACCTGGATGCCTTCGCCACCGAGCCGCTGCCGCCGGACCATGCGTTGTGGGATCTGGACAATGTCCGGCTCGTGCCGCACGACAGCCATTCCTCCCCGTATATCGGCGACCGGATGGTCGATATCTTCTGCGCCAATCTGCGCCGGTATGTCCGGGGCGAGCCGCTGCAGAACATCTGCGACCCGCGGCGCGGGTACTAGCGCCGTAAAATGCGGATGGGTTTGGCTGCATTGTAAGCGTCGGGTATACTGTCTCCTTACTGTTATTCTGGGTGCCTGTCTGTCATTGCTATGAAAAGATTGACCGGGCGACCGGGCGGGACGCCGTGGGCGGCGTCCCCTACCAGGGATGCGGGAACGAATTACCCGGGCGGAACGCATGCAATGCGTTCCCTACCCTGCGGTAAGGGTAATGCAGAGCAGCCCGAGTATTCGGGTAGGGGGCGGTCTCTGTGCCGCCCCGGCAAGAATAAATCGCCGGCAAGTATTCTCAGGCCGGGCGGGTATGGAAACCCGCCCCTACAAGGGATATGGAGAAAAATTCGGGCTTTTTTCTCTTTTACTCCCCTCGATTGATACTTCTATACTTCTTGCACATTATTGGAAGATTATTGGCAAATAAAGCGGGTGGACAGGGTCGTCCACCCCTACAAACAGATTTATTACGAAGAGAACGGAAGTTAAAGGACCGGAAAATGTAGGGGCGGACGCCTCGGTCTGCCCGGCCCGCAGTGCGGCCTGCTTAATCAGTTACCCTGTCACCGGGCAGGGAACGGCGTCCCCGCCGTTCCGGCTTCCCTGCAATGCACTCACGTTTCGTTTTAAATCGTAGAGGCGACCAGCGGTTCTATCCTATTACCATCTAATTACCAAAGTTGTGTAGCAAGCAAAGCCCGGCGCTGCGGGAGAGGGGGCGGGGGTGAGGGTAGACCGGTTCTATGTACTATGGGTAATACTAACCAACCGGAGTAATCGGGTGCTTTATACCGGAGTTACTGACAACCTTGTCCGAAGAATGGTTGAGCATAAAAATAAGCTGACAGAAGGGTTCAGTAAAAAGTACAACGTGAATAAGCTTGAATATTTCGATACTACATCTGATGTCAGAGCAGCTATTGAAAGAGAGAAACAGATTAAAGGATAGACCGCGCAAGAAGAATGCACTGATTGAAAGCATAAATCCCGGTTGGAGAGATTTGGCGGAAGTTTGTTGGCGAGGGATATATGCGATGGTGTTATCAACAGAAAACTGTTTATAAGCTGTTGATATCCCGCGAGTAAACTGTAGATTGCGCGGTGATAAACTGTTTATAAGGGGGATAACCGGAACGGCCCTGCGGGCCGGACCGGTCATCCCCGGAGCGGAGTTGGCCGGGCGCGCCTATTTCCGGGCGACAGCGCAGATAGTCTTGCTGTCGGCGTCATATGCCGCGCCGGCGACATCGCCCCAAAAGTCGACCCCGGCAAAGCCGGCGCCGGTCAGATCGGCGCGCAGTTCGTCGGCGGTAAAGCCGTGATTCCAGATGTTATAGCACCGGAAGTTATTGGCTTCGACGATAACATACCGGTCGGCGAAGGTGCGGCAGGCGTCATACCGGTAAAACGAATAGAAACAGGCGTATGGCGCCGGGCTCCAGTAACCGCCGTCGCAGCAGCTCCAGTCGGTGGTTTCGGGCCGGTCCGCGTATTGGGCGGGAGTGCAGGCGTCGAAAATCAGCCGGCCGCCCGGCCGCAGGGCCTGCCGGATTTTCCCGAGCAGGGTTTTCCGGTCGGCCGGGTTCAGAACCCCGAAGTCGCAATAGATCAGCGTGACGACGTCAAAGGCTTCCCGACAGTCAAGCTCAAGATAGTTCCGGCAGACATAGTTGATCGCGAGATTATTCCGCGCCGCGCTTGCTTGCGCGTAAGCCACGGATCGCGGCGACAGGTCGATGCCGGTGACGCAAAAGCCGGCCTGCGTCAGCAGTTCGGCGTAGATGCCGGGGCCGCAGCCCAAATCAAGCAGTTGCGGCCGCCGGCGGGGATCGGCCGTCGCGGCGATCCACTGCACTGACCGGCGGACGAACGGAAGCTTTCTGGTCGCCGCCTCCACCTCCGGGTCCAGATGCGCCGCCAGCATACCCTTGGAAATGTGTTCATCGTCCCAGAACTTCGCCGGGCTCGGCTCGTACGGTTCCGGCCGCCGGCGCAAACAGCGCAGCAATTCTTCATACATCTTCTCTGACCTCCTCGGTTTAGTCTTTCTTTCCCCGTGGCGATACGCAATAAATAAAGCCGTGGATTGTTCCACGGCCAATGCACAGTAAGCGCAGATTGGTGGAACCCGAGCGGACATAATGACACGAAAACAAGCCGTTGTCTGACGGCGGCTGCTTCATGTTCAATTATGTTCCGGTCGTTTCCACAGCTCACTTACATTGCCGATGCCGCAATGTCAAGTGAGTCGGATGCCAACCCTCCCTTGCTTCGTATCGCCACGCTTCGATTGTAACGGTATCTTGTGGGGTTGTCAATACCGGAGAGACCGGCTCGGCGCGGCAACGGCCGCCTCAGTTGTCAGCGGCAAGCGGCGGGCCGGCAAAGGAAAGAAAACGGAGGGATGCGGATGGCAACAATTCTGAATTGGGTCAAATCGCTCTTCCGCAACGACCGGCTCGATTTTCTGGCGGCGGTGCGGACAAACGACGTGGCTACCGCCGCGGCGTGGCTGGACAAGGGAGTCGAGCCCGTCACCCGTGATGTGACCGGCTTGACCGCGCTGATGCTGGCTGCCGGCCGGGGCAGTCTGGAAATGGTCAGGCTGCTGGTTGAGCGGGGCGCGCCGGTGGACGAGCGGGAGGCGCGCAAGGGTCTTTCGGCCCTCCACTTTGCCTGCAGCGGGGGGTACCCGGCCGTTGCCGCCTACTTGCTTGAGCAGGGGGCAGCGGCGGACAGCCGGGACAAGCTGGGGCGGACGGCGGTGATGTTCGCGGCTGGCAAGGGCGACGCGGCAACGCTCCGGTTGCTCATCGAGCGGGGGGCGGATGTGAACTTCCGGGATGCCTACGGTAACACGGCCGTGACCATCGCCGAGGATACCGAACACCCGGACATCCGGTCGCTCTTGCTGGCAGCCGGAGCGGAAACCGTGGAGCGTTACTACCTGGGCGACAGCTGAACGGGAAAAACAGCCAGAATTTTTCGACATTTGCCGGTAAATGGAGGAAATTGGTGAGTAAATGACGAAATTTTTACGGTACTTTACGGGTATCTGATTAGGCGGTGGTAAAGGATGGACAAGCGGCCAAGCGATACAGCTTCCGCCGCACAGCGGGCGGACCGGAACGAGGTCGCGGGGCCGGAGGACGGCAATTCTCCGGGTCAGGTCCCGCGCGAGCGGCAGGAATGGTTCCGGGTGACCCTGGCGAGCATCGGTGATGCGGTAATCGCCACCGACGTGCGCGGCCACGTCACGTTCATGAACGAGGCGGCGCAGAAACTGACCGGCTTCACCGGCGAGGAGGCGCTCGGCCGTCCGGTTGCAACCGTTTTCAAAATCATCAACGAGGAAACCCGCCGTCCGGCCGAGATTCCCGTCAGTCGGGTGCTAACGGAGGGACGGGTGGTCGGCCTCGCCAACCATACCAAACTCATCGCCCGGGACGGTCAGGAATATGCGATTGCGGATTCGGCGGCGCCGATCCGCAACGATACGGGCGAAATCATCGGCGTGATCATGGTTTTTCAGGACGTCACCGCCCGCCGGGAAGCGGAGGAGGCTGTCCGGAAGATGGCGGCGGAATACGAGGCGCTCTTTAACGGCACAAGTATGCCGATGTTTATCGTGGACGGGTGCCCGGACGGGACATTCCGCTACCGCCGGGTCAACGCCGCCTCGGAACGGACGACCGGCTTGACGGAAGCCATGATTGCCGGGAAAAATGTCCGCGAGGTGATCGGCGAGGCGGCCGGGGCGGATTTTGAGCAGTATCTGAGTCGCTGCCGGGACAGCCGGGCGGCCGTATCCTACTTTGTCGAAAGAGAAATGCCGAAAGGCCGGCTGAGCCTACATGTGACCCTTACTCCTGTCTTCTACGCTGCCGGCGCCTGTCAAATCGTCGCTTCCACCCAGGATATCACCGAACTGGTGCGGGTGCAGCGCCAGCTCGCGGTCAGCGAGGAGAAGTTCCGGACGCTGTTTGAGAAAGCGAATACCGGAATCACGCTCCACCCGGTGACCGGAGCGGGCGAACTGGGTAAATTTATCGATGTGAACGACTATATGTGCCGAACTTTCGGCTACACCCGGGAAGAGTTTTTGGCGATGACCCCGGCAGAGATTTTCGCTCCCGGCGCCGGACCGGACGTGCCTGCGCTGAAGCGGGCGCTGTACGATGCAGGCAGCACCATGTTCGAAATGGACGGCCTGACCAGGGATGGGCGGATTATCCCGGCGGAAGTCAACGCCCATGTGATTACCCTGCGCGGGGAAAGTGTCGTCATGTGTCTGACCCAGGATATCACGGAGCGCCGGCAGGCGAAGGCCGAACTGGAGCACCGGTTCCGGCTGGAACGGGCGGTGGGAAAGGTCGGCCGGATTTTGAATACCGGGCGGGAGGCGGATTACCAGGCTCTGCTGGCCGTCCTCGGCGAGGCGGTCGGGGTCAGCCGGGCGTATGTTTATCATTTCCGGGACGGGCATGACTATATGGATAAGACCGACGAATGGTGCGCCTCCGGCATCCCGGCGAAGAAGGCAGTGACGCAGGGCGTCGCCGTCCGGCCAATGCCCTGGTTCAGCCGGCGCATCCTGCTACGCGAGCCGGTGGTCATCAATGATATTGAACTGCTGCCGCCGGAGGCGGCCGGAGAATATAGCCTTTACGCCTCGCTCGGGGTCAAGGCCCTGCTCTGTGTACCTTTCGCCGCCGGCGACGGTCTGCCGACCGGCTTCCTCGGTTTCGCCGACACGGAGAAAACCCGGGAGTGGCTGCCGGAAGATGTGGGTTTGCTGCAGACCGTCGCCGAAATGGTCGGCGCGTATACCGCCCGGCTGGAAGACCAAAACCGGATCCGGTACCTGAGTTTTCATGACAAGCTGACCGACCTGTACAACAAAGCGTATTGCGAGGAGGAACTGAAGCGCCTCGATACGGAACGGCAACTCCCGCTAAGCTTGATCATGGGTGATGTGAACGGGCTGAAATTCGTCAACGATGCGTTCGGCCACCAGGCCGGAGACCGGCTGCTGGCGCAGGCGGCGCAAGTGCTGCGGGAAAACTGCCGGTGCGAAGATATCGTCGCCCGCTGGGGCGGCGACGAGTTCGTCGTCTTGCTGCCGCAGACGGATCAGGCGACCGCCGCGGTGGTCGTGGAGCGAATTCGGGCGGCCTGCCGTTCGGCGGCCGCCGAAATCGTCGATATCAATATCGCTTTGGGGACGGCGGCGAAGACGGAGCCGGGGCAGGATATCCGGCGCATACTCAAAGAGGCGGAAGACCGGATGTACCGGAACAAGCTGCTGGAAGGGCAGAGCATCCGGAGCAGCATCATCGCTTCCCTGGAAAAAGCGCTGTGGGAGAGGAGTTTCGAGTCGGAAGCGCACGCACGGCGGATGCAGAACCTCGCGCTGTCCTTCGGCCGGAAGCTCAATCTCGGCAGCGTGCAGCTGGAGGACCTGGCGCTGCTGGCGTTACTGCACGATATCGGCAAAGTGGCGATTCCGGACGAGATCCTCACCCGGCCGGGCGCACTGACGGCGGAAGAGCGGGAAACGGTACAGCGCCATTCGGAAATCGGCTACCGGATCGCCGGCGCCTCGCCGGAGCTGGCGTCCGTCGCGTACGCCATTCTGGCCCACCACGAACACTGGGACGGTTCCGGTTATCCGCAGGGGCTGGCGGGCGAGGTGATTCCGCTGGCGGCCCGGATCGTCGCCATCATTGACGCGTTTGACGTCATGACCCACGATCGGCCCTACCGGACGGCGCTGCGGCAGGACGAAGCTCTGGCCGAACTGCGGCGCTGCGCCGGCAGTCAGTTCGACCCGGAACTGACGGAGCGGTTTATCCAACTCATCCGGGACGGAGAACTGACCGCCGACTGCGCGGCCGCGGCGCGGGAACTGTAAAGCTTCATCAAGGCGAAAGCAAGCACCCGAACGGGCGAAGGCCCGGCCGGGTGCTCTTTGTTTTTTGTTGTCCTTTTTTGTTTATCCTTTCCGCTTGGCCCGGAAGCGGCGGACCTTGAGCAGCGAGGCGCACCGGCTGTCGCAGAACCGGCGCGTCCGGCTGCGGGTCGTGTCGTAAAAGACCCAGCGGCATTCCGGATTGGCGCAGAGGCGCAGCCGCTCCGGGTCAAGTTCCGTTACAATGCTCGCGAAGGAGGCGGCCACCTCGGCGCAGAACCAGGCGGTGTCCGCTTGGACGGGCAGGAGGCGGAGCGAATAGTCGTCTCCGTCCGGCCGCAGCGCGCGGACCGCCGGCGCCGCGGCGAGATATCCGTTCAGAACGGCCAGTTGTGCCGCCGACAGGTGGCCGGTCGTCACGAGCGTCTCCGCCATGGCGAACAGCTCGGCACGCAGCCTGAACACAGTGGTCAGAAAGGACGGGCTGTGACAGTCCGCCGGGGGTAATTCCCATTCCCGGGCGAGCCGTGACCACCATTCCGGGTCGTAAAAGGGCTCTGCGCCGGTATCATGCGTGTTGTACCAGGCGCTGTTGATGAACGTAAGGGCAAGCAATTCCATTTCGAAACCTCCTTGCGCGGCCTTGACGGTTACCGGGGTGTGTGTTATATTTTGATTATAAACTTGTAACTATGAAAAGTCAAAAAGAAGGTTACGAGCATAAAAATGCGTCGGATGGTAGTATACAATGCATATTTATAGGATTGCCGGCTGATGGAAGATAAAATCAGGAGCATAAATTGCAGCTTTGCTTCGCTGGATGGTTTTTTCTGCGGTCCGGTCTTAGCCGCTGGCATGATTAACCCTCACCCCTAGCCCCTCTCCCACATCAGGAGAGGGGAAACAGTAGTAAGACAGGGTTCCATGTCTGTTCAGTTGTGCCGGTCTGCCTTCATCCCACATCAGCTTTATGTAAATGGGTTACTGCCTAGAGGCACCTGTCTTCATATGATACCGACGGCTGCCGGGAAAAGTCGCCTCGCCGTCCCTGGCTCGGCCCCGCCTTTAACCTTCGTCCTCACCGGACACGGCACGATTCTCACTAAATGTCGCTTGCGCCCGGACCGTGTGTGCATATGGGGAACGAGACCCGAGATTGCCGCGTCGCTATCAATAGCTCCAGCCGCCGGCCTCATTAGCAGATAGCCCACTGCCTGCAGTCACCTATTTGCATTGGAAGCCGGCGGCTGCAATGACACTGGCGTGTACGCACTACGGTAAACGAAAGGATTGGCGCGGTGCTTCCGATTCAACGGATGGGGTAATCCGGTTCGAGTCGGTAAGGATAAGATCCTTCGCTCCGCTCAGGATGACACTCTATGACACTTGACATACCGTAGGGAGCGCATTGTATGCGCTCCGCCCGGGTAATTCGTTTCCCGTATCCCTTGGTAGGGGCGGGTTTCCATGCCCGCCCGGCCTGAAAGTATTCGTCGGTGTTTTATTCGGGTCGGGGCGGGGGTGAGAACAGGTCTTCGCAGCCGGGCAGGCGTCCCGAGGACGCCCCTACCAGTTGCCTACACCCGGGCCGTGTGTGCACATGGGGTACGGAAACCAAAATTAAGCCTATCAGTATGCGGTTAAGCTGAAAACTTTCAGCGTTGTGGGCAATGAATAGAATATGAGGAGGGGGTATCAGCTTGAAGCAACTTATCGGAGAACTTCGACAGTTGGCCGGGGAAAACGGCATCGACGTACTGCGGGTCACTACCGCCGACCCGTTTCCCGATTATGCCTGGGCCAAATCGGTCCGCCGCGACCCGCGGCTGTCCCTGCCCGCGGCCCGGAGCATCGTCGTCTGCGGCATCTACATCGGCGGGCATGTCCTGCCGGGGCGGGAGCGGCCGGAACAGGGCCGGGCGAGCCGCCTTGTCCTGGCCGGTTACTACGCCGACGTGGTCGAGCCGGTGGAAAGCCTGGCCCGGCATTTGCGTGCCGCGGGGTATCGGGCGCTGACCTGCGGCGGCGGCGAGCCGGAGAAGTCCATCGTCCCTCTGAAGCTGGCGGCGGTGCGGGCCGGGATCGGCTGGCAGGGCAAGTCGAGCCTGCTGGTGACGAAGGAATACGGGACGTTTCTTGCCCTCGGCGGCATCGTCACCGAAGCCCCCCTACCGCCTGACCACGGCGAAGCGGCGAACGGCTGCGGCAATTGCAATGCCTGCCGCCAAGCTTGTCCCGTGGGTGCGCTGCACGAACCCTACCGGCTTGACTATCGGCGCTGTCTTTCGTTCACCGCCGAGCAGGCAATTCTGTCCGGTGAAGCGCAGCGGGCGATCGGCAACCGGGTCCTGGAGTGCGATGTCTGCCAAGAGGCCTGTCCCTGGAACCGGCGCCATCTGCAAGCGCCGCTGCCGACGGTGCGGACGAGGGAATTCGCGGCCGGGGCGGCGGAGTTGGCCGCCTTTTGGAGATTGGAGAAGTTGTTTGACTTGACCGAGGCGGAATACGACGCCACGGTCGGGAAGCTGCGGACCGGCATCCCGTACCCGGTGTTCCGGCGCAATGTCGCGGCCGCCCTCGGCCACGCCGGGACGGAGCGGGCGAGCGCCATGCTCCGGGTGACTGTTGCCGATCCGGACCCGGAAGTGAGCCGGGTCGCGCGGGTCGCCCTGGCGGGGCGCCTCGGCGAAGGGACGGTTTAATTCCGGTTACTGTGTTGCACCCGCCAGAACCAGTCGGCGACCAGCCGCGCCAGTACCGCGATGAGGATATAAAGTGGGAAGGAGTAGACGTAACGCCACGTGATGAGTTTATATACATTGATGTACACTGCCAGCGGCTCGCCGACAAAGGTCAGGCCGGTTGCGACTGCCGCGGTGGCGAGCAGGAAGTCGCGCCAGCGCGGGTATTTCTGGTAGACCAGCATCAGCAGGAGGGGAACGAAGACGAAGTCGACCGGATAAAGCAGGGGCGGTATCGGAAGGATCCGGATCGGGTATTCCCACAGGTGGAGGCTTGACCCGACCACATCCAGGGAACTGGCGGTTAAATTGACGACGGCGCCGAAAAAGGCGATGCGCAGCAGCCGTTGCTTGTCGACCAGTTTCCACCAGGCGAGCAGCGGCAGCAATGTCGCCGCCAGGTTCACCCACCACTGCCAGGTAAAAAGCTCGTAGCTGAGCCAGTGCGCCAGGGATAAGTCCCGGTAGAGCATGATGGCTTCGGAAAGCCGGGCTGTCAGTTCATTTTCCATAGTTTTACCGCCTTGTCTGTTATTCGCCGCCGAGCAGGCGGCCGACGCCAAGGGCGCGGCTCTTCCACAGGATACTTTCCGTTTTTTCCATCGCTGCGGTCGCACACTCGACGATCAGGACGACTTCCGTCTGGTTGCCGCCCCGCATCGCCCGGATTTGCTGCGGGCGGTGGTAATGCGTGTCCAGCAGGTATCCCAGGATACCGCCGATGATTCCCCCGTTTATTCCCCAGATTATCGGACCCCAATGCAGGACGAAACCGTAAACCACGCCGATCAGGGCAAACAGGGAGGCCAGCGCCGCCGTCCCGTCGAAGAGACTGACGCTGTCGGCCCGGTCGAGGGTGTCGAACAGCTCCGTCGCTTCCGAGCGTTTGTCGATCGGGACGGCGGTAATCATTTCCCGGGCGACGCCTTTTTTCTCCAGTTCGGTGATTGCCAGCTCCAGGGCGATCGAATAGCTGAATGTCGCAATCAGATACATCCCGCGTTCACCTCAATTGCTCGCCGGTTTTTTCAGCCGGAAGGAGGGGTTCTGGTAATTGTCCTTCAGAAACCGGGACTGCTCGACATCGAACAGCCGGTTGTATTCGACGGTGTGGACATAGGAATCGTAAACGGCAAAGCCGAGCAGGGAAGGCATGAACAGGAACCACTGAGCATCGAGCATCCGCACCGCCGCGCCGAATTGCCCCAGCAGGGTCAGATGGACTGCCGGCAGCAGCCGGGAGAAGTAGGCGCAGACAATCCACCAGGTCAGAACGAAAAAGCCGGCCGGCAGGCGATGACAATACAGATGACCGAGCCCCGGCATGAACAGCGACCAGACGACGGCGACCCACGGGTTCCGCCGGTCGAAGTAATTGATCTCCAAAACCGAAATGGCGAACGGGATCACCGGCGAATTCTCCCGGTCGGCCAGGATCGAATATTTGTTGGTGTCGACAGACGTCCGGTAACTGTCCCAGATGGCGTAGAAGAACACGCTGACATACAGCAGCAGCCATCGCTGGTTGAGGACCTGCTTTGACAATTCGAACCGCCCCGTGTAGGCCAGCATGATCGCCTCGTTCAGGTGCGATTCGTTGTTGATGACGAACTCCCAGATAATCAGCAGGAAGCCTTTGATATAGCTGCCGATGATGATGTGCCCGAAGCCGGGAAACATCATCGACCAGAACGCCGTCACCCACGGATTGCGCAGGTGCAGGCTGTTGGTGGATAAAGGGGATACGGCCGCCTTGGGGCGGCGCTGGTTCCGGATGGATTGGTTCGATTGATTCATGCAATCACCTGCCCGGAAAAGAATGGTGGATAACAGTTATTGACAGTATGCCCAATGGCCGAAAAGACTTGTATGATCAGGAATTTATTTCGAAAACCGGAGGCAGCGCCAATAAAGGAATAACGCCGGATATTGTGTAATTCTAGATACGGGAGTCTAAAGCGGTAATAACAATCATCTGCATCGTCCGTGGCAGCCTGTTCTGTACCTTTTCATAGCAATGCCTTTGCCGCAGAACGGCACACCTAAATATGAAAATGCTATTGTAATGCCAATGACAGGATGATCGGCACGGAGTAGACGGGAGCGAATCCCTCCGGCAGCAGCCGCCAGCCTCATTAGCAGATAGCCAACTGTCGGCAACAACCGGTTTGCAATGGAAGCTGGCGGCTGCTGCCACCTCCCTTTGGCAAGGGAGGCTTCCGGATCCGTTGTCCCCCTTGCTAAAGGGGGATGTCACCGCAGGTGACAGGGGGATTCATGGGCAGCACCAGGCCTGCGTCTTTTCATAGCAATGAAACCGGCGCGGTGAGGCTGGGGATTGCTTACGACCTGACCGTGTGTATAGCAGGGGGAGCGAAGAGCACGGAGAGACGGAGGCCGGGCGGACCGGGTCGTCCGCCCCTACCAGGGGATACGGGGAACAGGATACCCGGACGGAACGCATAAAATGCGTTCCCTACGGTGCGTTAAGCATACGGCAATGTCTGACCGGCTATCTGAACAGAACTGAAGGCGGTGTGAACAATGAATATGCCGGAAACGGTTTCGCACAAACCTGAATACGTCGCGCCGGGCGAGTTTTGGGAAGGCGTCAGGGACTGCCTGCCCATCTGCGCGGGCGTGGCTCCGTTCGGGATCACCTGCGGCGTGATGGGCATCACCGCCGGCCTCACGGCGGCGGAGACGGTGGCGATGTCGCTCCTCGTGTTCGCCGGGGCGTCCCAGTTCGCCGTGATTTCCATGCTCGCCGCCGGCATTACCGGCTGGGGGATGCTCGTCGGCACCACGCTGCTGGTAAACCTGCGCCACCTGGTGATGGGCGCTTCGCTCGCGCCCTATCTGGCCGGGCTCCCGCTGTCCTGGCAGGCGCTCCTTGCTTTCGGGATGACCGACGAGGCTTATGCCCTGACGATTGGCCGGATCGAGCGCGCGGGGTACAGCGCGGCTTACCATCTGGGCGCGAACCTGGCCATCTACGTCGTCTGGGTGCTGGGTACGGCCGCGGGCGCCGGGGTGGGCAGCCGGATCGCCGACCCGCTGGCCTGGGGGCTGGATTTTGTGATGCCGGCGACGTTCCTGGTCTTGCTCATCCCGCGCCTCGTGAGCCGGACCGGCCGGATTGTCTGCGCGGTGGCCGCGGTGACGGCGGCCGCCGGCGCCATGTATTTGCCGGGCAAATGGTACATCATCGTAGCGACTCTGGCGGCGAGCGCCGTCGGCCGGAGCCTGGAAGGGAGGAAACGCCGTGCGGATTGAGGTAATGGCGATCATTTTCGGCATGGCGGCGGTGACTTTCTTTACCCGGTTTGCCGCGCCCGCTTTGCTGCGCCGCACCGGAATTCCGGAATGGCTGGAAAGATGGCTTGAGCATGTTCCCACGGCCATCCTGACGGCGCTGATCGTGCCGGCGCTGCTTCTGCCCCGCGGGTATCTGGACCTGTCGCCGCAAAATCATTACTTGCTGGCGGGGATAATCGCCGCCGTCGCCGCCTACAAAAGCCGCAGCATCTTGCTGACGCTGGCCGTGGGTATGGCGGCCATGCTCGTCTTGCGCCGGGTCGGTTTGTGACCGGCTTCAGCTCCGGACGGCGCGCTGTGACAAAGCGGCCGTCGCGTACCCGATCGTCGCACCGAGAACGAGATGACTTGCCAGGGTGGCCAAGGTTGTCCCCAGCCCCAGATTCCAGACGGCCGGATAGATATCCATGGCTTGCCGCAGCAGCCCCATGATGACCCAGGCGACGCCTCCGGCCGTAATCCCAAGCGCCAGAAAATTGCCCCGGACGATCCTGCCGAAAATGTAGCCGAGAATACCGGTAATGACGACATGGACCAGCAGGGCGGCAAAGCCCCGCGTCGGGCCCGCAAACAGATTGCCGAGATTCAGATATTCGGAAAATACCCGCCGCCAGGCGGTAACCCGGCTGAACTGCGACCATCCGGCCCAAAAACTGCCTTCTTCGATGAGAAACTCGAGCAGGCCGCCGACCACGCCGCCGATAAATCCGCTTGCGCCTCTGTTCATCAGCATCGCTCCTTTTCGCGGAAAAAATTCGTAAAACCGATCTCCATTTGCCGGCCGGAAAACGGAAACGTCCGGCTGTCAGTATTATCATTCTTCCCGCTGACAAATATGCGCGACGCCGAACCGGGTTGTGGGCCGGACGGCCGGCCGGTCAGGTCTTGCTGCCGGAGCCCGGACGGCGTAACCGTGATAACAAAATATTTCGGAGAAACGCAGGTTTTTTTACCCTTTTTGGCCAATATATACTAGGAGAGGGCATTGCTGACTTATTGCTGCTTGAGACATGAGAGGAGTATTGGAAGTCCATGCCGTCATCCGAGTTAGCTAACGTTCATTCCATCCCAGCAAATCACTCTATCCGCAAGGCGCTTATTTTTTTAGCCGCCGTGTTTGCTGTCGGCTGGCTGTTGGCCCGGTTGCTGGCGCCGGCCTGGTCGGCGAACTCCGTCCTGGTGCACACGACGGCTGAAACGGTGAGCGTCTTCACATCTCTGGCCATCTTTGTCATCGCCTGGCTTACTGCCGGTGCGGACGGGGCGGTTCCGGCCGTCGTCGGATTTGGCTATCTGGCGGTGGCTGTTTTTGATGCCGGGCATCTGCTTTTCTATCCCGGTCTACCCATCGCGCCGGCCGGGCATCCCGACCTGACCGTCCGTTATTGGCTCGCGGCCCGCCTGGTCGAGGCCGGTATCCTGTATCTGGCTTATGCGGCGAACTACCGCCGCCGTTTTCATAACTACAAGGCTTTGGCGATTACCCTGGCCGCCGCGCTCGGGATAGCCGTTTTTCTTTTCATCCATTCGGCAGTGCTGCCGGTACTCTTCACCGGCCGGCAGGTCACGCCGCTGAAAATCGCCCTGGAACTGCTGGTGGTTATTCTGCTGCTGGCCGCGGTGCCGGCGGTCCGGCGTCACGCGGCGCGGGAGGGGGGACCCTACCGCGCCCTGTATCTTTCGCTGCTGCTGCTGATTGCCGTGGAAATCAGTTTCACTTTTTACACCAGTGCCGCCGCCTTTAATTTGCTGTTCGGGCACGTTCTGCTGGTAGCCCAGCGCTGCTGCCTGTTCCAGGGCGTCTTCGTTGCCGCCGTCGTGCACCCGTATCGGATGCTCCGGTGGGAAAGGCAGGATTTCCGGGATACTTTTGACGGATTGCTTCTGGGCATTCTTACCTTCAATCCGGCGTTCACTCTCTCCTATATCAACCGCCGGGCGCAGGAGATGTTCAATTGCCGCGCGGAAGATGTCGTCGGGCTTTCGCTGGAGCAGGTGACGGCGCGGTTTGAGCGGCCGGAGTTCGGCAACCGCGAACTCGGCCGGCCGGCCCTGGCGGATGGTTGCCCGCGCCGCGGCGATATCCGGACTGTCGTCGATGGGCGGGGGAACGTGCGCAAGCTTAAACTGGATGTGTACCGTCTGGAAAGTGGCCGGATCGTTTTTGTTTACACCGATGTTTCCGCGGAGCAGGAATTGGCGGTACTGCAGCTGCAGACGCAGGCGATCCTGAATTCCGTCCCCCATCTGATCCTGCTGATCGATAACGACGGGACCATTGTTATGTGCAACCGGGCGCTTACCGCGGCCGGGATCGACGCATCCCGCCTGATCGGGATGCCGCTCGCCGACTTCTTCACTTGGTTCGGTTACCGGCGGCAGGGAGCCGGACGCGGCGGCGCCCCGGCGGACGGGGAGGCCGTACTGTATGAGGCGTCCGACGCTTTGCCGGCGGGAGCCCCGCAAACCCTGTTGGTGCAGGAGTCGGAAATCCGGAACCTGGACGGAGCCAGCATCGGCCGCATCATCGTGGCGACCGACCTGACGCAGATGAAGCGGTCGCAGGAACAGACGCAGCAGCGGGAAAAACTGGCCGTCATCGGCCAGATGGCCGCCGGCATCGTTCACGAAATCCGCAATCCGCTTACCGCCATCAAAGGCTTCAACAACCTGATTCAGAGCCAGGCGACGGATGAAGTTGTCCGGGAATACGCGGCGACGGTCGAAGAGGAAGTAAACAATATGAACAAGGTCGTCAACGATTTCCTTGCTTTCGCCCGGCCCCGGCCGCCGCAATTGCGGACCCTGTCCTTAAACGGCCTGGTCGAGTCGCTGGCGACGATGCTGGAAGGGCAGGCGTTCATCCGCAACATCGGCTTTGCCATGCATCCGGCGAAAACCGAGAAACCGGTGCGGGCCGACGAGGGGCAGTTGAAACAGGTGATCCTGAATATCGCCCAAAACGGGATGGAAGCGGTGGCGGCGGTACCGGAACCGAAGCTGACCGTCGGGACGGAACTGAGCGCCCAGGCGGAAGAAATGCTGTTATTCATCACCGACAACGGGGCCGGGCTTGCCCCCGACGTCAAAGCGAAGCTCGGGACACCGTTTTTCACCACCAAAGCCAAGGGCACCGGCCTGGGTCTGAGCATCTGCTACCAGATCGTCAAGGAGCACGGCGGTCGGATCGAGGTGGAGAGCGAGCCGGGACGGGGGACGAGTTTCCTGCTCTATTTTCCGGTGCAGCCGGATTGAGGCTAACAAACGGGATCGGGCGGCTGTCGGCAGCCGCCCCAGACTGTCGACAAAATGAAAAAATGCCATTCTGAGATAGCGGAGGCCGGCGAAGAATCTTATTACGGCTGTGAAGTTAGGATTCTTCGCTGCGCTCAGAATGACACTCAATATGCGCATTACAGGGGACGCCGCCCACGGCGTCCCCTGTAATGCGCAGGGCAGCCGGCACCTCCGTCCGGATGTAGGGAACGCATTGGATGCGTTCCCTCGTATATAATGTAGTCAACCGAGTGAGCTATTTGGAAACAGATATTTGGAATTGGGGGAAGGGCATGGCCCGACCGCTAATTTCAAATATCGCGCGGTGGCATACTTGTGGTATGC
>Ga0228535_1002250_pt1 | contig 19976 bp, 22 predicted proteins | sample SJ1metagenome_FD_168457 | JGI IMG/M metagenome (GOLD analysis project Ga0228535, IMG submission 168457) | Enriched culture of PCE-dechlorinating microbial communities from Ithaca, New York, USA - SJ1 | ecosystem: Engineered > Modeled > Simulated communities (microbial... > Unclassified | place... | reverse complement strand
CTTCGGGACCAATAATATCCTCTGGCCCTTTGTACTCCTTCAAGAGCTCATCCAACACTTCCTTCGTGATAGCCATACTCTCTCCTTCTTCGAGTATAGCTGTTTACACAAAGATTTTTACAGGCTCTTCCCTTGAAGGAGTATATGTCCTCGCAGAATTCAATTACAAAAAGCTTTTAAGCCAGCTCGATAGCAGACATGTTTTGAGAATAGCGGACCGAGGTTATCCATTGCCTTTTGGTTTTAACGCGGCGGCTTCGAAAAGCCTCTTAGGCATTGGCCATTATTTAAGTGCTATATCGGTCGCTCTGCTTGTAGTGCTCTTAATGACTACGTTTGAGCAACAAAGTATCCGGAACCACTATCACGAAGATGGATTATATCGAATTATCAGTCTGTTCGAACGCAAAGACAGCTATACGGCAAACCATTCGCGCAAAGTCGCGCTTATTAGCGAATTTATTGGCAAAAAAGCAGGCTTGCGAGGAGCTGCCCTCCGAAACCTGACTATTGCGGCACTTTTGCATGATATCGGCAAAATTGGCGTTCCGGAACACATCATCGATAAACAAGACAAGCTTACAGACGAAGAATTCAAAATCATGAAAAAACATGTCAATTTAGGAGCTGAAATTTTCAGGCTGTATCCAGAAATTTCGCATTTGTCGGATATAGTTTTGCATCACCATGAGCGGATAGATGGATCCGGCTATCCGGAAGGGCTCAAAGGAGACGAAATCCCCTTTGCTGCACGAATTCTTGCAATTGCCGATGTCTACGAAGCGCTCACCGCTGACCGCCCTTATCGCAAAGCCACGTCCCCTGAACAAGCGGTCCGCACCATGGCCTCGATGCCCCTCGATCCAATGCTCTTGGAAATTGTCAAGAACGATTTTCAGGAGCTCGAAGCGATGCTAAGAAAAAAGCAAGAAGAGGCTTGAGTGCTATTGATTTGGTTTTGTATTTCGAGGCGGCTATGTCATCCATCCCTCAGCGGGCCAAAGATCTTCGTCAAAAAGGTATCGAAATTAAGACTATTGGAAGCTGGTTTTACCTATGCAAAGTAACCTCAAAATAGGACCCGGAAAAGAAACGATCGCGCAAAAGTATATTGCTTTGCGGCACAAGCAATAAAAAAAGCCAAATCCACAATCAGCGCAGGGCTCTGCAGCCTTGACAATTGAATGCATGTTGATTAGAAGAGAAATACTGCAGCCAAGAGAGGCTTGCAGATCGTACGGTTACTATTCTCAACGAGGACCGCGATGAAAATTACGCTCGAATATATTGGCTTTCTGAAAATAGAAGGCATAAAATCCGGGTCAGTTGTGGATGTCCCGGATGGGAGCACCGCCGCGTCTATTCTCGACATGTGCAAGCTCACCGGTTCGTACCGAAAATACATTGTGCCCATTATCAACGGCGAGCGCTCGGGCCATGACCGGGTGCTCAAGGACGGCGACCGGATGTTCATCTACCTGCCGGTAGGCGGGGGCTGAGCATGGTCGCGGCGAACATGCATGGGCCGAAAACGGCGAAGCCGGGTGGGCAGGCAAAAGGGGCCGACTTCCTGGCCCGCAATCCTCCTGCCCTCGAGCATATCGCCGGCAAGAGAGTCGGCATCATCGGCCTGGGCGGGCTCGGCTCGAACATAGCGATGATGCTCGCGAGGGCGGGGATCACATCATTCAGGCTGGCCGACTTCGACACTGTCTCGCTGGAAAATCTGAACCGCCAGCACTATTTCTCGGCGCATGTCGGCCAGGCAAAGACCGAGGCGCTTGCCTCCCAGCTGGAAGCACTGAACCCGGGAATTGAGCTCGAGCTGTGGCCCACCCGGATCGAAGAAGAGGACCTCGATGCGTTCGCTCAGGACTGCGACGTCCTTGTCGAGGCTGTAGACGATGCCGCCACTAAAGCGATGATTTACGCATGGTTCAGGCAGGAAAAGCGGGCTTTGTGGCTCGTAACGGCGTCGGGGCTGGGCGGGCTCGAGCCGGCAAATACCATCCGCACGATGCACCTCGCCGGGAAGGTCATAGCCTGCGGCGACTTCGAAACCTCATCGGAGAACGGCAACGGCGTCTGCGCCCCGCGCGTCATGCTCGTCGCGGCGCATCAGGCACTCGCCGTGCTCAGGACTCTGGCGGGACTCGAACTGCCAGAATAAGCGCGGACCACCTTTGGGCTTGGGCTTTCCGGATATTCGCTGGCTGCCGGATTCAATCAACATCCTTTGTGCGAACGCACATTCATCTCGCGGTTTTTGCCCGGCCGGTGCGGCTCGCCCATTTCTCCTTGATGCTCAAAAGACGCTCGCCTGCTGCCTTGAGTGTTTCGTCTTTCTTGGCAAAATGAAAACGCACGAAATTTTCGATTGTTTCCTTGAAGAAGCTCTGTCCTGGTACGGCTGCCACACCTACGTCTCTTGCCATCCATTCGCAGAATGCAAAGTCACCTTTTGCACCGAACTCCGAAACATCAACCAGCACATAGTAGGCGCCTTCGGGTCTGACATAGGAAAGGCCCGCCTTGTCGAGATATTTGAGGAACAGATCGCGTTTGCCCTGATAGAGCTTGCCAAGCGATTCATAATACGAATCCGGGAAAGAGAGCGCAGTAACCGCTGCAGCTTGCAAAGGCGCCGCCGCTCCGACCGTCAGAAAATCGTGCACTTTGCGCATGCCCTCGATTACTCTTGCCGAACCGATTGCGTACCCCAGCCGCCAGCCCGTGATCGAATACGTTTTTGAAAGCGAACTCACTGAAATAGTCCTGTCAAACATGTCGGGCAAGCTCGCAAAATAGATATGCGTATTCGGCTTGTAGACGATATGTTCATAGACCTCGTCCGTGATGACGAATGTGTCATAGCGATCGGCCAGTTTCGCAATGAACTCGAGCTCGTCTTTTCTGAACACTTTGCCGGTCGGGTTGGAAGGGTTGCAGAGAATGAGCGCCTTGGCTCCTTGCGCGAACGCGGCCTCGAGCTCTTTTTCATCGAATGAAAAATCGGGCGCTTTAAGAGGTACGCAGATCGGCTCGGCTCCGGAAAGAATCGCGTCTGCCAAATAATTTTCGTAAAAGGGCGAAAAAACGATCACCTTGTCGCCGGGTTCGATGGCCGTCAGCATTGCAGCCATCATTGCCTCGGTCGATCCGCAGGTCACCACAATATTCGTATCGGGGTCGATCGGCACGCCCATGAAATGACTCTGCTTCTCCGCCAGAGCCTCGCGGAAATTCTGCGCGCCCCAAGTCACCGCGTATTGGTGAGGGCCATTTTTAGCCGCCGCAGCAGCCGCATCGAGCAGTTCTGCAGGAGGATCGAAATCGGGGAATCCCTGGGAAAGATTGATCGCTCCGTACTTGTTCGCCACCCGCGTCATCGCCCTGATGACCGATTCTCCGAATGACTTGGCCTTTGTGCTGATGTCAGGCATGTCGGCTCCTTGTTTCTGGCAATAGAATCGGTATTGTATATCGAAAAACAATAATTGTTTCAAGATTCGGATTACGAAGAAAAAATGGGCTGCCCGACTTTCGGGCAGCCCATTTTTCAGTTCATGAACATGGATCAGTGCGCGCCTGATTATGAAACGAAAACCTCCCTGCTCTGATGGCGCATTGCATCGAAAATAGCGCTGATGAGGGTGCCCGTGGGGCTAGCGTTTGAAGCGGCGACCGGCGTCGACAGCTTTGCCTTCAAGGCTTCGATCTGCTCGGCCTTCATGCCGCCCTGAAGCAAATAGCTCTTCGCGTCCGCGGCGAGGTCCGCCTTGTCCAGGTCGTTCGTACCCGCAATGACTTTTAGCATACCAAGAACATCCTGCGAAATCAAAGTGTACTGGTCGGTTCCTTTCTTGACGCCGTAATAGTTGATGTAGCTCTGCATATAGTCTTCGACGATCTCGTCTTTGGAGGCGCCCATGAGGGCTTCAACGAGGGCGGCAAAGAATCCCGTGCGGTCCTTTCCTTCCGTGCAGTGGACAAGGTACGGTCCGTTATGCTCAGCCATAAACACAAGGCCTTTAATGACATTTGCCCTGAATTCGTCGCTTGCAAAGGCCAGGTTCATGTTGAGGAATATGACCTGGTTGCTGCCAGCGAGAGCTGCATAGTACGGCGAGACAAAATCTTTTGCCGCAAGGTAATTCTTCATATTATCAGCAGAATCCGAGAGATTGACGACAGTGCGAACGCCGGCTTCTTTTATAAGCCTGTCCGCAAAGGCTGCGCGGCCGAGCTGGTTGTCGATTGGACTCGAACTGCGGTACAGCACACCTTTCGCAATGCCGCCGAGCGCAATGTTCCGGAAATTCGCGAATACCTCATCCGAAGTATAGTCTTCGCGCTTGTTGGAGCGCACAAGCCTTCGGATCTCGTATTGTGTCAGATATGCGCCGGGCCTTGAAAGCATGATCGTGAACTTGCTGCCCACATCAACCTGCGCGACCACATTGAGCTTTCCGTAGTTGATGCACACCGCGATATTGGTCTGCCCGGGATACGCGCGGACAAGCGGGTCGCCATTATTCACATAGTAGCCATCCAGGTACGGCGCCTCGAGCACAAAGCCATTGTTGAACAAGACCGTTACCATATCTCCGAACTTGAAGCCGAGCGCGTTGAAATCGGCGATTGTGATATCACTGAGGGCATGACCGTATTTTTCGATCTGGGTCACGGTGCCGGTGACATTCGGGGCTTTGAGCACTGCGCTCGCCGAAAGCTTTACTTTGAGCGCCGCGATTTCATCCGAGGACAAACCAATGCTCTGCAAATACCACTGGGCAAATTTGGCCAGAGGCATACCAGAGATGTCGGTGCTCTTCGGAAGTCCACTCATCGCGGTAGTCAGCGAGGTCACAATATTACTGTTAGCGATTGCGGTATACTGGTCGCTACCTTTTTTAACGCCATAATAATTTTCGTAGCTCATCATATAGTCTGCAACTACTTCCTGAAGTCTGGCACCCATCAGCGATTCCAGCACTGCGCTGACAAATCCCGCACGATCCTTGCCTTCAGTGCAGTGGAGCAGGTACGGCCCATCGTTCTGGATGAGGAAGCGAAGGCCTTCTGCCAATTTCGCGCCAAATTCCGGAGCGGTCAGATCGACGCCCATGTTCAGCGCTTTTACCTTGCCAGCCTCATAGAGCGACTTGTAATAGTTCGATTTGAAGCCGGGCGCTGCGAGATACTTTTGAATGTCTGCTTCGGAATCAGACAGATTGAGGACCGTCTTGATGCCGACAGCCTGCGCAAGGGCGTCTGCATAGGCGGCGCGGCCAATTTCATTGTTGATCGGGTTGCTGCTCCGATATACAAGACCAGGCTTGATGCCCGTCGTAGCGATGCTCCGGAAGTTGGCAAAAATCGAATCGGTTGCATAGTCGGAGCGGTTATTGGTGCGCTTGAGCTGACGGATGAGGTACTCCGACAGGTAGCCGGCTTTTTCGGCCAGCCCGAAGGTCAGGGTGTCGCCGACTTTGGCGTTGTACTTGGTCGAGAAATTACCCATGTTTATGGCGACAACGAGCAAATTATTCTTCTGGTCATCCCGCACCACGAGGCTTCCGGTGTCGACATCGCTGTAGGATGTGCAAAACGGAATCTTGAGCACGTTACCGCCAATGGTCACATTCAGGACATCGCCCAGCGCAAAGCCGGCGTCGTAGAGCGCCTTGGGTTTGATATCCATGGTGAGGTTGCCGTATTTCTGTACCTCGACGACGGTCCCGGTAATGGTGAGGGCATTGTCGCCCGCAATCGCCGCCAACGGCAGGACGAACGCGATGAACACGACAGCCAAAAGCGACAAAGTAAATCTGCTTATTTTCTGCATAGTTTCCTCCGCAGAAAAGTATAGCCACTCGACCTGGAGTCTACAAGACTGACGCGAATATCTCGATTTCTATTTCCGGCTGCTGTGGCGGCCAGTCATTTCTTGCAACTAGCCTCATACTCCTCCACAAGCTCGTCCATGAGATCCTGAACCGGGACTATTTTTTCAATTCGCCAAGCATTCGCCCCCGCAAATGCAAATCCACTATCCAGATTGCCTTTCTGTGCGTTGAGCAAGGCCAGCGAAATGCAATACGGCGCTTTTTCTACATCGCAGGTGATGATGCAATGATAGGGGCAGGTGAATGGTTTTTTCTTTCCTTGCTCTACATCATCAAGAAATTTGTTGTCAATTGCCCGGCCGGGCATGCCGACAGGGCTTTTTATTATTCTCAGGTCTTCTTTGCTGGCTTCAATATACGCATTCTTGAATTTGATCGAGGCATCGCACTCGTTCGTCGCTACGAACCGGGTCGCTATCTGGACTCCCGAAGCGCCCATCTCAATGAATTTTCTAATATCAGCGCCCGTGTAGATGCCGCCGCCCGCAATGACAGGAATTTTCCTTCCCGTTTTTTCTTCAAAAGGACGGACAGCCTGAATCACTTCAGGAACAATATTTTCAAGCGCAAATGCAGGGTCTTCAAGTTGCTCTGCCTTGAAGCCCAAGTGCCCTCCGGCCATTGGCCCTTCAACAACAAACGCATCGGGCAGGTAGTTGTATCGCTCCAGCCATCGCCGTGCGAGCAAGGTAGCAGCTCTTCCCGAAGAAACAATGGGCACCAATTTTGTCGTGCTGCCATGCAAATACTCAGGGAGGTTCATCGGGAGCCCGGCTCCTGAAAAGATGACATCGATTTTTTCCTCTATCGCTGTTCTGACCATGTCGGCAAAATTGCTTAAGGCAACCATAATGTTGACGCCGAGAACACCTTTGGTAAGAGACCTTGCTTTTCGTATTTCCCGCCTGAGGGCGCGAATATTCGCTCCGAGAAAGTCCTTGAATCCATCGGGCTCGAGAAGGCCGATCCCCGCTGCCGCAATAACCCCGATCCCGCCCGCATTCGCAACGGCCGCAGCCAACCCCGACAGCGATATTCCCACGCCCATTCCACCCTGAATTATAGGGATTCGAGCTGATAGATCGCCTATTACCAATGCTTTTAGTTCTCTGCTGATCAAAGTTATCTCCTTCACGGCCACATGGAGCAATTTAGAATTGATAGCCCTCATCTGCGTGCCATATTTTGCACTATAACACTTTTTGAAATTTTGTCAAAGCATGGGCAGAATGAGGACTTTTGCACAACCTTAGCAAAGAATATTTATGCATTTTGTCACTTGTCAGGCTTTACTTCCCTGTCTATTTCTGATACATTCGCAAAAATATTCCGTTAGAGGAGGCAGGCAATGAATACGACATTCAAATCCAAAGTGTTTGCGGTCGAAAAAGTGCAATTTGGCCCGAACGAAGAATACGTGGTGCGAGGTGGTCGCCATCTGTTTCCCCTATTGCCGAAGGCTTTTGACGGAATTCGCCAGATCGGGGTCCTGGGTTGGGGAAGCCAGGGCCCTGCACAAGCGCAGAACCTGAGAGATTCGCTCGAAGGCACTGGCATCTGCGTCAAGGTTGGCCTGCGGCAGAATTCTTCGTCCTGGAAACTGGCGGAGGCTGCCGGCTTCCGAACAGAAAATGGCACGCTAGGCGAGATGATGGATGTTGCAAGAGAATCTGATCTCGTGCTGCTCCTCATCTCGGATGCAGCCCAGGCTGAGCTCTATCCGCAGATTTTCAAGGCACTCAAACCGGGCGCGACGCTTGGTCTGTCGCATGGTTTTTTGCTCGCAGTTCTGAAGATACATGGCGACAAGTTCCCCGCTAATATCAATGTCATTGGCGTATGCCCCAAAGGGATGGGACCCTCGGTGCGCAGGCTGTATGAGCAGGGAAAGCACATCAATGGGGCCGGGATCAATACCAGTTTCGCAGTCGAGCAGGATATCGACGGTAAAGCAACCGATTATGCGCTCGCCTGGTCTATTGCAATCGGTGCGCCTTTCACATTCCAAACAACGCTCGAAAAAGAGTACCTTTCGGACATATTCGGAGAGCGGGCTGTTCTGCTGGGAGCCGTGCATGGCATTGTCGAATTCCTCTTCCGCCATTACCAGGCGCAAGGCATGTCGCCGGAAGAAGCCTTTGTCCATGCCACCGAGAGCATCACAGGGCCGATTTCGAAGACCATCAGCCGCAAAGGCTTGATTGGAGTCTATAATTCCTTGTCAGAAAAAGACAAAGAAATTTTCAGAAAAGCCTATGGCGCCGCATACAGACCGAATTACGAAATCCACAGAGAAATCTACGACGAGGTCGCATCTGGCAACGAAATCCGCTCGGTGATTCTTGCGAACAAGCGCATCGAGGCAATGCCGATGGCCAAAATCGACGGCACCTTCATGTGGAAAACAGGCGAAAAAGTCCGCGCACAACGAAACGAAGCGGCAATTCCGCTGGAGCCATTTACCGCAGGCGTGTATATCGCGTGCATGATGGCACAAATCGATCTGCTTGCTGAAAAAGGCCATGCATATTCCGAAATTGTCAATGAATCGGTCATTGAAGCAGTCGACTCGCTCAACCCGTTCATGCATTTCAAGGGTGTAGCCTACATGGTCGACAACTGCTCGATCACTGCACGGCTCGGTGCGCGCAAGTGGGCTTCACGCTACGATTACATATTGATGCAAGAGGCTGAGCCCTTGTGGGCAGAGGGAAAAGGCGAGGACGAGGCGCTCATGCAGAAATTTCTGGAACACCCGGTGCATGGCGCGCTTTCGGTTGCAGCATCCATGCGTCCGAGTGTAGATATCGCAGTGCAATAATCTGGATAATATTCTCAACTTAAAGCTGTATCCTTCATGCTTCGTCGCCCACAACTGGCCCGCCATTGACACAGGCACTGATGGGTGTATGCTTACACATATGCGCACATATTGAGATATGCATATATAAGGGCGGCCCAATCAACCGACCGAAGGAGGCGCAGCATGAAGCATTCGAGCCTTTTCAAGCATTATTGGTGGGCAGCTCTTGTGAGCGTCTTGTTCCTGGCAATGAGCTGTGCGAGCGCTCCATCCGCGCAAGCGCCAAGCGCGCCGCAATCCCAAGCCGCGGTGGCCTCCTCTTCCGGCGCACTGCCAGCGCCTCAACCAAGCTCGGCGCAGCCCGGAGTCGCGGCGCCTAAATCCGATATCTGGCCAAAAATCTATGATGACGAGACCTATCTTACAACCTTCGACTCCTCTTGGTCCGAAGGTGAAGCTGTCGGCGCCATCAAGAACCTTCAGAATGCCATGGTCGAATTCAACGCCGGCATCCCTTTCTCAGAACTAGATGTCGACCCCTATGGTCTGAGGGCGAAATGGTCATGGGCCGAAGGTTCATTCATAAAGAGCGCGAACCTCATTATCCCCTTCGATCAGGTTTCATATATTCTGCTTGAGCACTACCCTGCGCTTAACAAAGATTACAAATGGGGGCTTCTGGTCGGAATTGCCAACGCAAATCCGGTTTCGTTCCGCACCCCGACACGCGATGCGGCAGAGCGTCTTGGCAAAGCAATCCTAGTGCTTGCGAAAGCGCGGGGTGCAAAGGTGAGCCTTCCGAACGTTCGTTTCGGAGCCTCGTTAGGTCCATTGAGCGCGGCGCAGGCGCAGGCAGCTGGCATTCTGCAGTCAGGGGGTATCATCATTTCGTGGGTTTTCAAAGAGAGCCCTGCGGAAAAGGCTGGCTTTTCTCCTCAGGATATCATCACCAAAGCTGATGGAAAGCCGGTCCAGAAAAGTGATGATCTCTTTTCCGCAATCGATGAGGCCGCAGCAGCCGGCAAAAAAGAAATCAAGATCGATGGAATCCGGCGCAGCTATCGCATCGACAACAAGATGTATATCGAAATCTTTGTGCCTGTTACCTTCACATTGGCTATCGAGCAGGCAGGAGGCGCAAAATGAACGCGAAACGTATGCTAGTTGCCGCAGCATTGTGCACAGTCTTTGCTGGTGCGCTTTTTGCCCAAGGCGCAGATCCCAAGACTGTCACGCCAGCCTGGGTGACCGAAAAGCAGATTGCCCAGCAGGCTCAGGCTCAAACACAGTCTCAAGCAGAAGCTCCAAAACCAAAAAGCTTCAATCTGTTTTTTATCGGCTATGATTATCCGACCTTTTCGGGCGCGCTCGCTCCCTCTCTGACAGGCTGGACAGGCCCTTTGAATTTCAGTCTTGGAATAGAATCAGCGAATTCCACTGGCTCATCGATGCTTTCAGGGTTGGAACTTGAATTCTTCATTGCTGCGCCAAGCAAAGGCCTCCGCTTGCAAATGAATGACATGGTGATGATAGGCTACTCGCTTGCGCTCAAACCTGTACGATTCAATATTGGCGCGCGCCTTGGGCTCAGCCTTCTCGATATTACAGACAATACCTCGACTTCGAACACGTATACAGGCTTGGGCGGCCTCGTCGGGCCTGAGGCATCGTTGTACGCCGAGTTGGCTCCCGATTTCTGGCTCTGGGTGAGGGGGCGGTACGCGCTCTCATACTACATGAGCCTTATAAGCAACGGCTCAAGCCCACTCGACACTGGATCGAATACGCTCAACACGGTCAGCCTGGAGGCAGGCCTGGCGTTTAGGATGTAAGGGGGTCGGATTCCTGAAGCGCGGCATTGGGTCTCACTATGAAGCCTGTCCGAGCGCATGAAGCAATGCATGTAATCCAAGGATATAACTGTATGCGCCAAAGCCCGAAATTTGACCTATACAGACAGGCGCAATAAGCGAAGTATGGCGAAACTCTTCACGCTTATAGATATTCGAAAGGTGCACCTCGACAGCTGGAATATTGACCGCGGCTATAGCATCCCGAAGGGCAATTGAATAGTGGGTGTACGCGCCCGCGTTTATGACGATGCCGTCGATTTTCCCCGCGCAGCTATGTATATAATCGACAAGCTGGCCTTCGATATTCGACTGATAAAACTCGGTGGTTGCGCCACACTTTTTAGCCTCTTGCTCGATTTCCTTGTTGATTTTATCGAGCGTTTCTGCACCATAAATGCCCGGTTCCCGCGTGCCGAGCAAGTTCAGATTGGGGCCATGAATCACTGCGATATTGAGATTTTTCATGTGAGCCTCTCTTCCAGATATCCTTTTTCGGGCATGAGCCCTGACCGATAGCCTGAATTCATTCGATAACCCCCCTTACGGCTTGCAGATATACCAAGCACTCTGCGGCCCGACTCTCAGCACTTTTACATCGGAAAAATTGTCAGCCAGTTCCTGCCGGACCGTGCGAATAAAATTGAAATAGTCGCCGCCTTCGAGATATTCGACGATGCTGGTAAGGAGACGCTTGTTCTCGCTGTAATCGTGAAACAACACGGTATCCTTACTGATTCTTTTGCATTCGCGATAGAGGATGCACCGGTCTTCCAGAGGCAAGCCATGGGCGACATACGCCGCGCTCACGAGGTCGAATGATGTATCGGCTATGCCATGCGCCCCGAGGATATCGACCACCGAACAGCGAAGACCGGATTTTGCCGCATGCGCAATCATTTCCTGAGCCACATCAATGCCTTCGACATCCCATCCTTCAGCCCGCAGCGCAGACGTGAACGCCCCTGTGCCGCAGCCGATATCGAGCGCCCGCTTGCCTTGCGGCGACGGCAGGGCTGTTCTTCCGATATCGAAACATCGGGCATAGGATCGCGTCTGGCCGGCAAAAAACCAGCTGTAGGGTATGGCAATGCGATTGAAAAGCCTTGCATGGCGCTCGCGATGATTCATGCCCGAATAATAATCTAAGGATATGAACTGTAAAAGACCCAGCCATGCACAGCAAACGACATTCTGCGTGAGATGCTTGTCGATTTATGGTTTATACTGAATTGAATTAATATTTGTAGAGTTTCAGCTCCTGCCACTGGCTCATTATGGAGAAATGCGCATCAAGCGAAAACAACTCGGCTCCATGCTGGAATGCGTTCTGCACGATGATCAAATCCGGGATGCCCACTCTGCCCAGCCCGTTTTCGAGATTCTTGACTTGCATTTCGATGATATGGTTCCAATCAATGCGGAGTGGCAGGCAGTACATCGCCTGGAGCATCCCTTTGAGCTTCTCTTCCTTTTTAAAAATGATCGAGGGAATCAGCTCTGCAAGAATAAGGCTGTTCACGCAAGCATTATTTGTGTCCAGAAGCGCATCGAGGGGGTCTGGCGGCATTTCACCCCTGAAATAGGAAATCCAGACAGATGAGTCTATCAGGACCATTTTATCGATCCCTCAACGTATCCAAATCGATACCTAGGTCCACCTTCCCGTAATAGCGCTTGATGCCTTTGATTTTTTCCTTCTGGATGAGATTTTCAAGGGCTGTCTTGATGACCTGTGTCTTTGTCTTGATCTTCGTGAGCACCATGGCCTCCTGAAGGAGATTTTCTGGCAAATCCAGTGTGGTACGCATAATTCGCCTCCTAATATGCATAAAAATATCGCAAATTATATGCATAGTCAATAGTTGCTCTCTGGCCCCGGCTCATATCCGAGCTTGAATCGCGGCCAGTTCTAAACTAGAGTTATAGTCAAATTACTCTATATTGGGGAATCAATGAGAAAACGTGTAGCGGTGATCGAGGCTGGTATAAGCGGACGCCATTCACTCAACCGCAACTGGTGCGGAAAATGGAACCGCTGGCTGCGCAGATCCAAAAAACGCGTGCGTTTACGCATGGGCATTCTCTACTATGTGCTTCGCTCAGGTCGCATTCCCTTGAAGACGAAGCTTCTTGGAAGCCTGGCGCTCGGCTACTTTCTGAGCCCGATCGATCTCATTCCCGATTTTATCCCGATTCTCGGCCAGCTCGACGATGCCCTAATTCTGCCGCTGCTCATCGCGCTCACCCTGCGCAGTGTGCCAAAAGAGCTTGTGCGCGATTGTGCCCGCAAAGCCATCCGCGAACCAGTATCCTTGTCGAAAAACTGGCGTGCAGGCGCGGTGGTAGTGCTGATCTGGATATTTGTTCTTGCTTTGCTGGGCTGCTGGATTATAAAGTGCATGCATGCGTAATGCATAAGCCAGTACCAGCAGAATTCATCAAAAATCATTTTCACTCAGTACTGAATTTTTGATATAATCATATTTAGAGCGAATTTGCTTACTCGCAGAGCATGGATATGAACAAAGACGGCGAGAAAATGAAGCTGACCGCACGCATTTTCTTCAGCGCAGGCTTCTATTTTGTGCGCTACATCATATATGGCATAAAAATTAGCGGCACAAAAAATATCGAGCGCTGCAAATCGCCCCTTGTCTTTGTGTCCAATCATGAGGGCGCCTTCGGGCCAGTGAGCCTTCTTTCGACCTTGCCGGTGCGGGCATATCCATGGGTCACGCACGAAATCATGTCCAGGCGCGAGTGCGCGGCATATCTCCAGAAGGATTTCACCGAAGCAGCGCTCAAGCTGAGCCCCCGGCTCAATGCAATCGTATCGAAGATCATATGCTATGCCTGCGTCGCCATCATGCAAGCTCTACGCGCAATTCCCGTCTACAGAAACTCGAGAAAGATTCTCGGCACGCTCCAATATAGCCTCAACATGCTCGAACAGGGCAAAAACATCCTCATTTTCCCGGAAATTCCCGGCACCGCGAAGAACACCCAGCTCGGCGACCTCTATACCGGATTTTTGCACCTTGCGCGCATGTACTACTCCCGCTATAAACAGCCACTCACCTTCATTCCCATCGCTGTTAGCAAGAAAGTGCGCCGCGTCAGCATAGGCTCGCCCGTTATCTACAACCCCGACAATCCCTTCTGGCTCGAAAAAGAGCGCCTCAAACAGGAAATCTCCGGCGAAATTCAGGATATGTTTTCTTCAATGGAAGAAGCCAGGATTTCGGGGTAGAACCTATCGTATAGAGAAGATTGCATGTTTTCCTTGCTGCCTGCATGTACATCAACAATGCATTGAAGCATATGCAAGGTTCATTACACTATGCAATTCTTGACTAATTTAATAATCTTTTATATATTGATAAAAAAGGAACGATACTTGTATGAAAATTGTAATTATCGGAAATGGTATCGCGGCGACTTCAGCAGCGACGAAGATCCGCGAGTTCGATGCTTCCTGCGAAATCACAATGCTCTCGGATGAAAACACTCCATTTTATTCGAGGCCACGCCTTCTGGATTACCTTGCCGGAAAGGTTTCATTCGAACAGATCACCATAAAAAACGAGCAATGGTACAACAAGCTCAATATTGAGCTTATGACCGGCGCAAAAGTCTTCTCTATTACTCCTCAAGAAAACAAGATTATCACGTCCAAGGGCGATATATCCTACGATGCGCTGCTTGTCGCTTCGGGAGCGAGTGCCGCGACGCCGCCCTTTTTCAGGTCTGATCTGAAAAGCGTTTTTCGATTGCGCACAAAAGAGGATGCGGATCGAATTATCGCCGCAACCGAAAATGCGCGTACTGCCGCAATCATCGGCGGGGGCCTTCTCGGCATTGAAACCGGATTCGCACTCACCTCCCGGGGGCTCACTACCACGGTTATTGAAATCGCTGATAGGCTTCTGCCCAGGCAGCTCGATGCAGAATCTTCGCTGCTTTTGAAAGCGTCTCTTGAAGAAAAAGGGCTGCGCTTTCTGACCGGCAAGCAGACTGCCGCACTCGATGCCGACTGGGAAGGGCTTGTCATCACCTGCACTGATGCCACTGTGCTTCGAGCCGATATTATTGTTGTCTCGGCAGGAATTCGCCCAAATGTCGGCGTTCTTGAAGGTTCGGGAGTCAATGTGGGCAGGGGAATCATTGTGGACGAAAAGCTTCGCACAAATATCGACAATATCTACGCCGCAGGCGACTGCGCCGAGTTCAAGGGCACGTTGTACGGCATCTGGCCTGCCGCAAAAGAACAGGGAGAGATTGCGGGCGCGATAATCGCGGGCCAGGATGCTGTCTACAACGGGAGTATCATGAGCGCAAAGCTCAAGGTTGTGGGGATCGAGGTCGCATCGATAGGGGATATCGCTGTGGGGCCTCGCACAAGAACAGAATCCCAGCGCGAGGGCTCGTCGTTCAGAAAGCTCTTTTATGAAAACGGCCGGCTGAAAGGCGCGATTCTCATTGGCGATACATCTGATTATTTCAAATTGCAGAAGGAAATAGCACTTCCAGCTCCTCGCCAATCTGTCTAAGCTGGGCGGCAACCAATATTTCCGCGGAATCGGCCGCTTCGTCTTGGCTGAGGCCGAGCTTCATGAAGACTTTGGTACAGAAATGCTCAAGAGCCTTGCGCGGTATGCGAATTGTCCCTATCATCTTGATTCTCCGGATAAAAGCGAGTACATGTATCAGGATACAACAAGGATTCAATAAATGGAACTTGCGTTTCTGCATCAATCGACGGCACAACGACGCGATCGTATTCTGAATGGCCCGATTTCGCAAACGCTTTTGTTCCTCGCTGCGCCGACGCTCATGCTCGGCATCGTGCAGGCGCTCATGCCGCTGATGGACGGGCTTTTTATCAACAATATCGCAGGAACGCTTGTGGCAAGCTCGGTGACGTTCAGCGAGCCGGTGATCAATATGGCCATGGCGCTTGCGCAAGGCTTAAGTGTGGCGGCGATGGCTATTATAGGACAGCTGAACGGGCGCGGCAGTTTTGATGAATCCAAGCGCACATCGACGCAGATTGTTGTGATGGGGTCGATGCTAGGCTGCCTTTCGGCGCCGCTTCTCGTAGTCGCGGCTGCTATAATCTCCGCGCGGATTAATCCGCAGATTTCGCATAACGTCTTTCTTTATCTCTCGCTCTACGCGCTTGTTCTGCCTTTCTCGTTCCTTGAATCGATCTACAACGGCCTGAAAAACGCGAATGGAAAGCCCGAGGCGCCCTTTATCCGCATGGTGCTCATGCTGGCGCTCAAGATCCTTTTCAATTTCGTGTTCATCTACGCGCTCAGGCTGGGCATCGTGGGCTGTGTGCTCTCGTCGCTCTCGGCGAACATACTGATCACGATCTGGATGTTCTGGGAATTATTTGTAAAGAAAGGACCGGACCGGCTCGAGCTGAAGGGTTTCAGGTTCGATGTGGCCGCTGTGCGCCAGCTGTTCGATGTGGGCACGCCGGCGATGCTCAACACCTTTATCCTCAACCTCGGGTTTTTCCTAATCAACAGCGAAGTCCAGAAATACGGGCCCGTCGTGCTGAACGGCCAGGGCATCGCGAACAACATCAGTCAGGTAGCCTTCATTTTGCCGGGAGCCTTCAGCTCGGCAGTCACGACCATGGTGAGCATGAATATCGGCGCTGAGAATCCCGGCAAGGCGAAAAAGTCGCTCGTTGGAGGCGCGGTCCTGAGCGCAATCACCGCGGCAATCGTCATCGCCGTCATCGTACCGCTCTCGTCGCACCTGACGATTCTTTTCACACGGCGGGCCGACGTGCTCGAGATCGCGAACCGCGCCCTTCACATCTACACCTACTCAGTGATCGGCTTCGGCGTGACTATCACGATCCAAGGGGCCTTCATCGGGCTCGGCAAGACCAGGGTGCCGCTCGTGCTTGGCGTCCTGCGAATATGGTTCCTTCGCTACCTCTTCATCCTGGCGACAGAAAAGTACCTCAAGTACTATGCTGTATTCTGGGGCAATCTGTTTTCGAACTACACCGCCTCGCTCATTGCGATTTTTCTCATTTCGAGGACAAAGTGGGTATCGGCGATACATCAGAAGGAGCCAAAAAGCTCTTGACAATATGTAACGATATCGTTACATTTCTTCCATGAAGGTCAGCGACGTCATTAAGCTGATTTCAGAAGACGGCTGGGTCCTGGCAAGAATAAAGGGAAGCCACCGCCAATACAAGCATCCAGTCAAACCCGGCATTGTCACAATATCAGGACACTTGTCAGACGAGATTGCGCGCGGAACCTTGCACAGCATAATGAAGCAGGCTGGCCTCAAGGAGCGGTCATGAACTATCTGATCATAATAGAAAAGACTGCAACAGGATTTTCCGCATACGCGCCCGATCTGCCCGGATGTATCGCCACGGGCCGCACTCTGGATGAAGTCCGGGCCCGGATGAGGGAAGCTATCCAGTTTCATCTTGAAGGGCTTGCTCACGAAGGTCTTCCCATTCCTCAACCTGCAACAAAAGCTTCTTTTTTCGAAGTAAATGAAGCGGGAGGAGTCTATGGAGAAAAACCTGCAGAAACGCTTTATGACATAAAAACTTTTGCATGCAAAGCAAAGATTTCGCCATCGACTGCGCGTGTCTATGCGCACCGCTATGGAATCGGAAAAAAACTCGGCCGCGGATGGGTATTCACTGAAGAGGATTTTGCAAAGCTACCGAGGCGTTCCAAAAAATAAAATACACAATAAAATCATGTATTGCTTTCCGTATGTTTCGCTAGAAAAACAATCCTCCTAGGGGTTCTTATAGAAATCATCGGAGGCTCTCATAAAAGTCCCGAGCTAGACGATTTTTAATACAAAGCGGGGACATATCCTGTAGAATGGAGTTGTTACACATCAACCAACAAGAGGAGCCCCACGATGAAAAGTATAACCAAATTTTTAAAAGGCTCATGGTATTATTGAAAATTAGAGACAATCATTTTTGGCTATTTGTGCTTTTGTTTCGATTGTACGATTCGCGGAGTTTTGGAGATTTATTGAATTCATTCGCTCAATTATTTCTAATTCTTCCAGAAATAGTTCTCAAAAATATTTAATTTCTCTATTTTTCCCAAGATAGCGCAAATATGCAAATATTTATCGCTTGAGGTGGGTCGTGACAAGGAGAGCGCCGCCTGGTGCAAGCCTCGAAGGCGAATGCGCTGAGTTTGTGCGCATAGCGGAGGAAAGAAAAATTTATCTAGCATTTGATATTCGCATACAAATAGCTGTATATTGTATGCAGGAGGTTGTGATATGCCCCTGCTGCAAGTCAGAGATTGTCCAGAAGACATCTATAAAAAGATTGTCCTCGCTGCCAGAAGAAAAAATAGGACTATCGCACAACAGACTGTTGTGCTTTTGGGAAAAAGCCTTGGCCAGGAAGAATCCAATATCGAACGAAGGAAACGTCTTCTGGAAAAGATACAAACACGAAACATCTCTGAAACCACTAAAGAGATTGATGCCGTCGCCCTTCTGAGAGAGGATCGCGACCGATGACTGCCGTGCTGGATGTGAGTGCTGCGATTGAACTTTTGCTTCAGAGGGATAAAAAAGATCTCTTTACCGCGATGTATGAAAAAGCATCATGGATCATCGCGCCTGATTTATATATCGCAGAGCTTTCAAATGTACTATGGAGGTATTATAAAGCACAAAAGATCAGTCATGCAGAATGTATGCAATATGTAGAAGACGGCATTGACATGATTGATGATTTTTTTGAAGTGAAGGAACTGTGGAAGGAAGCATTGGGCGAAGGAATCAGAAATGCTCATTCTATTTACGATATGTGCTATGCCGTGCTTGCGAGAAGGAATGATGCACTGATAATGACCAATGATGAACAGATTAGTTCTATATGCAAAAAATTAAATATTGAGGTAGTTGGCTGAGGCCACCATCTGACGAAGAGCAGCTGGCAATCGCATTGGTGCGATTCAGTAGAGAATCCGCGCGATGACCTCGCGATCGATCACATCGCTCTCCCGAAGGCCGCAGACATCGCGCAAAATTCCGGCGAGGCCTTTGGGCACTTCGTTGGCGATAAATTCGGCATCGCGCGGGAAAAGACGGCCTTCTTCGTCGACGGCGCGGAAGGCGATTGCTGCGCGGACGGCTTCAGCGATAGCGCTATATGGCAAGTCATGGCGCGCTGAGAGCAAAATTGCGCCGATGAGCCTGTCATTGCGGGCGAGTTTGCGGTAGAGGTCGCGGCCGACGCGATAGATGGTGTCTCCAAGGGCTTTGTTCGCAAAGCGCCGCAGGAGGTCGTCGATGTGGGCTTCGAGGGAGGCGAGGGTCAGGTCATTCGGGTATTCGCGGGCGAGAGCGGCTGCGGACTGGCGCATGGCGGTGCGCACTTTGGAGGCGAGACCCGGCAGTTCGAGGGCCTGCCAGATGTAGCGGGTGCCCGGCGACTGGCTGAAGCCGAAATAGGCGGCGGCCGCGTGGCCCAGGTTATGAATGAAAAGTTTGCGGTCGACATAGGCTTTTATGTTTTCCACGGGATTGAGGGTCGGAATCTGCGGAAGGAGGCCCTTAAACCCGTGTTTGTCGACGATGAGTTCGTTGTATTCCTCGGCGAAGAGGAGGAGCGGGTCGGTGGCGAGATCTTCTTTGCGCATGATCGGAACCATTTTGCCGATGGATGTTTCGACGAGCCCTACGTTTTCGGCAAGGGGGAAACCGGGCGGGAGGAGCTCCTCGAGAGCCTGCTGGAAATAGCGAGCCCCGTCGTGGATGTTCTCGGCGATGATGATGTCGAGGGGGCGGCTGGCTATGCTGCTGGAGCTGCCACGTGAGCACCTGGCTCTCCGGAACCGCAGCTCGATGCCCTTTGCGAGCGCCGGAAAGATATGTGGCAACGCGCTAAGGCCCACGCTCGTGGCGACATAATCGGTATCGGCCACAGCCTCAGCAACCGCCGCGTGGTCGTTCCCGTCGATAGCGTGCACATTGCGGATGGTGAGCACTTCATCGGCCGCGCTGCTTCTTTTTATGACAATGTTGTATTCGCGCCGCGCGTTGAGCGCTTCGACGAGTGGCTTTGCGACATCGATAAAAATGACTTCATAGCCGCTGTTCGCGAACAGCTGGCCGATAAAGGAGCGGCCGATATTCCCCGCCCCGAACTGTACGAGGGTTGGCATAGGCTTCATACTACCTTGCTTCATCTTGGTTTGCTGCATCCGGGCCTGGCTTACTCTCCGCGCGCGCGGTCCGCAGCATTTGCGCTGAGCTGTTCGCGGTAGAGCTTGTAATAGTGTTCGATTTCCTGCTGCTTTTCGCCGGGGCGGGCTTCCTGGTATGTGCCGCCGATGTAGAAACACGAAAAACCGCCGGAAACAATCGCCATGGAGCAGG
>Ga0228535_1002249_pt1 | contig 19991 bp, 17 predicted proteins | sample SJ1metagenome_FD_168457 | JGI IMG/M metagenome (GOLD analysis project Ga0228535, IMG submission 168457) | Enriched culture of PCE-dechlorinating microbial communities from Ithaca, New York, USA - SJ1 | ecosystem: Engineered > Modeled > Simulated communities (microbial... > Unclassified | place... | reverse complement strand
TCATTTTATGATATTATTGATCCCGTCGTGACGGAACGCCGATTTTTCCGGAGACGACAGCGAACAGGGTGAGGTGCGGCCGATGCAGAGACAGGCGAAGGGACAGATCAGCAGTCAGATCAGCGCTATTCCAAATTCCTGGTATCCCGTTTACGTTGTGCGGGGAAAAGATAAGACGATGATGATCGACGCCGGAGTGAGTCTTCTCGCTCCCCGCTACCTGGCCGCGCTGGGTGAGGTGATCGGCGATCCTCAACGCCTGGATTATCTCTTCCTTACCCATTCGCATTACGATCATGTCGGCGCGGTGTCCTATCTGAAACGCCGCATTCCCGGCCTGAAGGTCGGCGCCCACGAACGCCTGGGCGAACTTCTGCGGAAAGCGTCGGTGCTGGAGATGATGAACCGGCTCAGCGGCAATCATGTCGAGCTTTTCAAATACAACACCACCGGCGAAGATTTGTCGCTGGCCGCCTTCGAGCCGGAGATCCGTCTTCAGGAGGGAGACGAATTCGATCTGGGCGGTCTGACCTGCCGGGTGTATGAAACGCCGGGCCACACCCGGGATTCGCTCTCCTTTTTTATTCCGGAACTGAAAGCCCTTTTCCCCAGCGAAGCCGGCGGCGTGCTCCAGGGAAAAACAGGATCGCTGATGCAGGTGGAGTTTCTGTCTTCCTACGAAGACTACATCGCGTCGCTGACTAGACTGATTGCTCTGGAGCCCGAAATGATCTGCCTGGCGCACGGCTGGGTGCTGACGGAGGACGACGCGGAAAATTTTCTGGCGCGATCGCTTGCGGAAACCTTCAAGTACCGCGAGCTCATTGAAAGCTATCTTGACGCCGCCGGCGGCGACGTCGAAAAGGCGACGCTCGACATGGCCCATGCGGAATACAACGTCAAGGGAGGAATATTCCAGGAGCGGGTTGCCTACGTCACGAATCTGGGCGCCCAGGTGCGCCACATTGCCGGATTGCGAAAAACCGCAGCGTAGCGGGCAAAGCGGCGCGCGCGGTCGCCGGGCCTGACGGCTTTGGACGCCAAACGGGAAGGGACGCCCGAAGGCGCCTCTTCCCGATCCGGTTTAAAACTTGTATTTTCCCTCCTGAAGGTTGCGATAGATTTCTTCAGTCAACGGGATGTAGCCTTCGCTTTCCGGCAGCAGGACGTAAATGTCGTTTTTGACCTGCGCCGGGTCGTATCCCTGATTCTTCAGCGTGGTTTTCTTGATTTTATGCGTGGCGGTCCATTCGAAATCGGGCACGAAGCGCACAAACAGCGGCACGGCGTATTTCGGGAGGCTCGCCCGCAGATGGGCGGCGAGCTGGGAAATATCGGGGGGCGTGTTTTCATCCCGCACGATCGCCGCCATGCCCGCCTTGCCGTCGCTGCCCGGCATGGTGATGCCGTAAACCGCGGAGGAGGCGACGCCGGGGAAGGTGTCGATGGCTTTTTCGACTTCCTGGGTGGCCACGTTTTCGCCCTTCCAGCGGAAGGTGTCCCCCAGACGGTCGGCGAACTGCGCGTGGCGGTATCCCATGTTCCGAAGCAGGTCGCCGGTGTTGAACCACATGTCCCCTTTTCTGAAAACGTCGCGGAAGATTTTTTCTTCCGTTTTTTTCTTGTCCGAGTAGCCGGCGAAGGGCGTTTTTTCGGAAATTTCCATAATCAGCAGACCGGTTTCGCCGCGGTCCACTTTTTTCATGAATCCCTGCTTCTGGCGCACGGGGACTTCATTTTCGCTGTCGTAGGCCACCAGCGCAAACGGCGTTACACTGGTGCCGACGCTGTAGTCGAAGTTGAAGAGGTTGGTGAAAACGCCTACGCCTTCGGCTGCGCCGTAAAACTCGTAAATTTTCCTGATGCCGAAGCGTTTCTTGAACGCCATCCAGATATCGGGACGCAGGCCGTTGCCGACGATGTATTTGAGCGGAGTCTGATGATCGTCGGGCTTGGCGGGCACGGCCATGAGGTAGCGGCAGACCTCGCCCACGTAAACGAAGTGGGTCGCCTGGAATTGCCGGACGTCGTCCAGAAACTTGCTGGCGCTGAATTTCCGGCGCAGGGCCACCGCGGCGCCGTTGTACAGGGCCGGCGGCCACCCGACGGTGATGGCGTTGGTGTGGAAAAAGGGCAGGGGGATGTAGATGGTGTCGGTCGGCTTGACGGGCATGACGACTTTGCCGAACCAGAACATCGCCGAAACCGCCCGCTTGTTGATGATGACCGCCGCCTTGGGAAGTCCGCCGGTGGTCCCGGACGTATAAACGTAGGCTACGGGATCCTTCAGCATGACGCTGGGCGTGGTCGACGGGTTCTGGACGCTTTTGCAGGCCAGTTCGCTGGTGATATCGGTAATGTCCCTGGGAGAAATTTTACCCGTGTCCCGCACCATGCAGAGCGTCGAGCGGGAAAGGTCGATGCCGGAGCGCGCTTCGGAGAAGAATTCATAGCATTCCTCGCCGATGATCACGACCTTGCCGCGGTTGAGATTGAAGCTGTGGATCAGGGATTCGCCGCGCTGGTTGGTGTTGATGAGCGACGCAATCGCGCCGACCTTGGAGCAGCCGCAGTAGGCGGCAAGCAGCTCGGGGCGGTTTTCAAGGCACAGGGTCACCACATCGCCGCGGCCGACGCCTTTGCCGATCAGAAAGTGCGCGAAACGGTTGGCTCTTTCATTGAGTTCGCGGTAGGTCAGCGATCCGTCGGGAGATTTGACGGCCGGATGTTCCGGATAGCGGCGGGCGGTTTTTTCCAGTTCCAGCCCCCAGGAGCCGTTCCGGTTGCCGCCGATACTGCGCAGGCCCTTCACGACGGCGAACACCATGGACGGCAGGCGCCACGAAATCTGTAAAAGTTTGATGAGGAATTCGGATGTGCTGATGGTCGCGGGAACTTTCAAAGACGGTGTGCTCATGGGTCATGCTCCTTCTTACTTTATTTCTTCCGACGGGCAGGCTTCCCTGGAAACGGGATACCAGAGGCTGCCCCGGTTGATTCGGAACCAGGGAGCCTTCCGGTCGTCTGCTTCGTGGATCTTGTTTCTTGCGTCATCGAGATAGACAAAACGGGTAAAGCGGATCAGATGCTGTGTGCAGTGGATTTCGCAGAGAATTTCAATGGAGTTGAAGCGGGCATCCGGCCGGCGGACAGCCTCGAGATACTGTCGGATCGTTTGCCGGTATTTGCTTTTTTGCGATGGGGCGATCTTGATCCAGAGCGTTTGAATTTCCGGCGCGGGCGACTGCCTTCGGGCCCGGTCGGCAAAGACCGCGTCGCGGTAACGGGTGTAGCCGGTCAGATGCCAGTTGGCGGTCATTTTTTCCGCATAAAGCGCAGCGGGCAGGACCAGCATCAGACAAACGTAAAACAAGACGGCCTTTCTTCCGATCATTTTTTATGATTTCCTTCCTGTTGACGTGGCGCTATACTTTAGCGCAAATTGAGCGGAATATAAAGAAAGGAAATTGGCGGGAATCCGGCCGGGCATAAAAAAAGTTGCAATTGAACGGGATTCATTTTAATTTCAGACAGAAAAGGTTTCCCGGTTACAAACCAACGCAACAGATATTTGTTAAAGGAGCAGTTATGTGGGATTACACGGACAAGGTTAAAGAGCATTTTTTAAATCCGCGCAATGTCGGCGAGATTGAAAATCCGGACGGCGTCGCCGAAGTCGGATCGATGGCCTGCGGAGACGCGTTGAAACTGACGTTCAAACTCGACGAGAACAAACGCATTACGGACGCCAGGTTCAAAACCTTCGGCTGCGCCAGCGCGATCGCTTCGTCTTCCGCGCTTACCGAAATGATCAAGGGCCTGACGGTCGATGAAGCGCTCACGATCACCAACCAGGACATCGCCAAATACCTGGGCGGCCTGCCGGACGAGAAAATGCACTGTTCGGTTTTGGGCAAACAGGCGCTGGAAAAGGCGGTGGAGAATTACCGGGGCGTCCTTCCGGCGCCGGAAGCGGGCGCCCGGATTATTTGTGAATGCTTCGGCGTGACCGACAAGGAGATTGAGCGGGCGATCCGCGAAAACAATCTGGCCACCGTGGAAGACGTGACCAACTACACCAAGGCCGGCGGCGGCTGCGGAAACTGCCACGAGGCCATCGCGCAGATTCTCGAGCGGGTGAAGGCGGAGCCGAAGACCCAGGCTGCACCTAGGCTCACCAATCTTCAGAAAATCCGCCTCATCGAGGAAACGATCGAAAGAGAAATCCGCCCGTCGCTGAGAAAGGACGGCGGCGATCTCGACATCATCGACATCATCGGCAACCGCGTGCTGGTGGCGACCCGCGGCGCCTGCGCGACCTGCAAGGCGGCCAACATCACGCTCAAGCATTTCGTCGAGCATCGTCTGAAGGAGATGGTGTCTCCCGACATCACGGTAGAGGAGGTGTCGCAATGAAGACGATCTATCTGGACAACAATGCGACGACCCGGGTCGCCGACGAAGTGCTGGAGACCATGCTTCCCTACTTTACGCAGCTTTACGGCAATCCGTCCAGCATGCATTCGTTCGGCGGCCAGGTCGGACAGAAGATCCGCGAGGCGCGCGAGCAGGCGGCGGCGCTCATCGGCGCTGCGCCCGAGGAAATCGTTTTCACGAGCTGCGGAACGGAAAGCGACAACGCGGCCATCCGCAGCGCGCTTCAGACGCGGCCCGATAAAAAGCATATCATCATCAGCCGGGTCGAACATCCGGCCGTGCGCGCCCTGTGTTCCCATCTCAGCCTTCAGGGATACAAGGTGACGGAGCTTCCCGTGGACAGAAACGGTCTCGTCGATCTGGAGAATCTGGAAAATCAGCTGACGCCGGATACCGCCGTCGTCAGCCTGATGTGGGGCAACAATGAGACCGGCGTGCTTTTCCCTGTGGAGGCGGCGGCGCGCCTGGCCCATGAGAAGGGCGTTCTCTTCCATACGGACGCCGTGCAGGCTGTCGGAAAAATTCCCATCAACATGGCGAACAATCCAATCGACATGCTCTCTCTTTCCGGCCACAAGCTGCATGCGCCCAAGGGTGTCGGCATTCTCTTCATAAGGCGCGGAACGAAATTTTCCCCCTATCTGATCGGCGGCCATCAGGAACACGAACGGCGCGGCGGCACGGAAAACACGGCCGGGATCATCGGATTGGGGCGCGCCTGCGAGCTGGCGGGCCGGAATCTGGAAAAGGAAAACACCGAGGTCCGGCGGCTCCGCGATAAGCTGGAGCGGGAACTGCTCAAAAAAATTCCGCAGAGCCGCGTCAACGGCGACATTGAAAACCGTCTGCCCAACACCGCCAATATCAGCTTCGAGTACGTGGAAGGAGAGGCCATTTTGCTGCTCATGAATGAGCTCGGCATCTGCGCTTCGTCCGGTTCCGCCTGCACGTCGGGGTCGCTTCAGCCGTCGCATGTGCTCCGGGCGATGGGGGTTCCGTTCACCATGGCGCACGGATCGATCCGCTTCAGCCTGAGCGTCTACAACACGGAAGCGGAAGTGGATTTTGTCATTGAAAAAATGCCGGGGATCATTGAACGGCTGCGCGAGATGTCGCCGTTCTGGAAACAGGCGGGGCAATCCTGCAACGTCCAGTAGTGTCGGAGGGCCGCGGTAAGCGGTGCGGAAGGGATTGGGGCCGCGCGGCAGCGCTGCATTTTTCCGATAAAAAAAGGTGGATTTTTTTTAAAATTAGAGATAGCGTCTCGCAACCGTTTTCCAAAAATACAATTTTTAAAGGGGTGACCAATGAACAGAGCAGAATTGATCGAAGAAGTAGCAAAAGTAACGAGCACCAAGAAAGAGGCAGATGCGGCAATTACTGCAGCATTGGCCGCAATCACGAAAGCTCTCAAAAAGGGCGACACCGTGACGTTGGTGGGATTCGGCACCTTCTCCGTGAGCAAGAGAAAAGCTCGCAAAGGCAGAAACCCCCAGACGGGCGAAGCGATCAAAATCGCCGCCAAGAAAGTTCCGGTTTTCAAAGCCGGAAAGGGATTGAAGGATTCGGTAAAGTAAGTCATCATTTTAACCAGCCATAAAAAAAGCCGCCTGACCGGAAACGGGGGCGGTTTTTTTATGGCAGATTTCGTTCCCCCACCGGACATTGACCGGTTTTCCTCCGACGTGTCGCCCCAAGGCAGCCAAAAAGAAGTTGCTTTACCCTGCGAAAAAAAATAAGGATATTCCGCATTCAGGTGTCTGAAGCGGCGGCTTGGCCAATCCCTTCGTCATTTGCGCGTTGCGGCACCGGTGCCGGAAAATTCCGAAAAAAAAATTGTGAAGGCGATTATGGAAATAAAGTTTAAAATCTGGCTGGAAAAGGACGGTCACGCCTTGTTTGGCGAGGGGCGCGACCGGCTCCTGAAAGCCATCGACGAATGTCACGGCCTGTACGGCGCGGCCAAGCAATTGAAGATGTCCTACCGCGCGGCCTGGGGCAAGATTAAATTGACGGAAGAGCGCATCGGCAAGAGAGTTGTTGAAGTGGGAGAGGACAAGAAAATGCGCCTGACGGAAGACGCGCGAAAACTTCTGGCCGAGTTTGAGAAGCTGGAAAAAGACGTCGACGCGTTTATCGAGGCGCGCCGATCTTTGTTTACCGAGCTTAAGGATCCTCCTCCGGAAGGCGGTGAAAAGAAATGACTATTTTGCGTTCTCTCCGAATTTGGAGTTGATATGCTTTTGCGGGCATATGCTTTCAGATGCATAACTATCTGAAATAATTGAAATATTCTCTTGACAATCCTTTTAAATCCTTTATGCTGAATCCAACAGAACGGCCGGAGCCTTAGAAGCGCCGGCTGTCTGGGCAAGAAAATTTCGAGTGTCGGATGATGTTCAGAGTGGCTGAACTCTCGGAAGACCGAGAAAGAAATATTTTGTCGGTTCCATGTGTAAAGGAGGTAGTTAAATGGAAGAGAAGTTCTCAATGAAAAGAAGAAGTTTTTTGAAGCTGGCGGGAGCCGCCGGTGTCGCCACCGCGATGACGGCTTTTCCCTTCAGAAATATGCGGGCCGCCTGGGCCTTCGGGGATCATCCCCAGGAACAGTTGCCGTATCGCATTACCAAGAAGGTCCCGCAGGTTTGCGCGCGGGCCTGTGAAGCTGACTGCGCCTATAATGTTGTGGTCGGCGTTGATCCCGCCACCGGTCTTGAAAGGGCGCTGACCCTGGAAGGCCGTCCGGACGATCCCGTGTCCAACGGAAAATTCTGCATCAAAGGCATGGGATTCGTTGATTCGATGTACGACCCGGACCGCCTGATGGTTTCTCTGAAGAGGACCAACAAGACGAAGGGGACCGATGTGGACCCCGGCTGGATTGTCATGAAAACGGAAGATGCAGTCAATGAAATCATCGCCAAGATGAAAACCTACAAACCGGAAGAAATTCTGATGGCGTCGCCGGGCGATCCCTACACCAACCGCCTGTGTCAGTCCATCGGCTGCACCCGGAGCGATCAGCGGACGGAATGTTTCGGCACTCATTACTATATCAACTGCCTGACGCTCACCAATCCGCCCAACAAGTTTTACTCCAGCTGCTACACTCCGAGCCATCATGTGTGCGGTTATGACTACGACATGTGCAAGTACCAGGTCTGGTTTGGATTCGACTCATTTTCGAAGTGCGGCAAAGCGGGCATGCTCAATCACTGGGCAAGAGGAAAAAGAAACGGCGGCAAGATTGTCATGTTCAACCCGGTCCGCACGCCCATGACGGACAATTTCGCCAGTGAGTATTACGCGATCAAACCGGGAACGGATCTGGCCGTCGCGTTGGCCATGATTAATGTGATCGTGGCCGGCAAGAAGTACAACAAGGAATTCATGTCCAAATATTCGGACGGAGCGGCTCTGGTTGACGTCGAAAAACAAACGCATCTGAAAACAGCCGACGGCATGTTTCTGGCCTGGTCGGCAAAAAACAAAAAAGCCGTGCCCATCGACGATTGCGATGATCCGGCGCTCAGCGGCACCTTTACCGTGACGATCGACGGACGGCAAGTCAAAGCCAAGCCGGTTTTACAGCTTATGGCTGACGCGACGAAGACCTACACGCCCGAATGGGCGGCCAAGATCAGCGACGTTCCGGCCAAGGCCATCAAGAAGATTGCCCGCGATTTTGCGGCTGCCGCACCCTATGCGATGATTCCCACTTACAAACGTGATGCGGCGGGTCCCAACTACGCCAACAGCTGGCGGCTCCGCCACGCCATCCAGATTCTGAACTCCCTGGCCGGCTCGATCGACCATGAAGGCGGCGTGCTTCTGCTGCACGACGTCAAGATTCCCTGGATCGACGAAATTGCCCCGCCCGCGCTGCCTTATCCCGAACAGCCGTCCCAACCGGTTGACTTCCGCAATGAATTTCCGGTGACCGATGACATTTACCGGAAGAAAGATTTTTCGGCGCCGGGCCATTACGGCATGGTGGGCTGGGGACTCTACAAGACGAATCGCGCGAAGGTTGCGTTCTTCAGAAATCCGCACCGCGGGCTGTTTGCCATGATTCATTCGCAGATGTTCGAGGCCGCTTCTCAGAAACTGGAACTCGTGGTGGACTGGAACCTCTATCTGGACGATCTGGGCTACTTCTGCGACTATGTCGTGCCGGCGCCCCATCAGTTTGAAGAGGGCAAAATGGACCTGCGTCTCTACTATCCGAAATATCCCTGCATTGTCGGCGGTTCGCCGGTGCAGAAATCGCCGGGAGACCAGATCGGCTGGGGTGGTTTCGCCATGAAGATCGGTCTGGCGATGGCGCCGAAATACTGGACCACGGATGGCAGCGGCAATCCGGCGAAGAAAATTCCGACAAATATGGGAGATGTCGCGGTCAAGAAGGCGGGCATTGCCGACAGCGCCGCCGATTTCATGAAGAAGGGCGGTTTGTGGATCGACAAAAAAGCGTATCAGAACTACAAGCAGATCGAGCAGATCGGCTACGGCAAACCCAGAGGAAGGGTGAAGATGTACATCAACGAGTTTGCCGAAGTCGGCCACAGCCCGCTGCCCGTCTGGCATGCCCGCTGGCATGAAACCACGGGAGACTACAAGTTCTCGCTGCTCATCACCCGGGCGCCCTGGCATATGCATGCCGATCCGAACTTCATCAACAATCCTGTCCTCAAGGAAGTGACGGTCCGCAACTACATGGACACGGTCTGGATCAATCCCGAAGCGGCGGCAAAGCTGGGTCTCAAGGAAGGCGATGCCGTTATCCTCGCAAACGATCCGACCTACATGAAAGATCTGCCCCGGCCGCAGAAAGCCAAGGTGCATCTGACGAAGCGCATCACCAGAAACGACTGCGTCCTGCTGTTCCACGGCATCGGGCACCGGGCCAAGAACCTGAAGGTGGCGGCCAATTTCGGTTACCGGGACGGCGATTTGATTCCGCAGAAGGATCCGGCCATGTTAAAGAAGTTCGATCCGACCGGAATGGGATGGGTTGAAGATGTTTATGTCAGCATTAAGAAGATGTAGTGAGGTGACGAAATGAAAAGATATGCCATTTTACTGGATGATACATTCTGCACGGGCTGCAACTCCTGCGCTTACCGGTGCATCCAGGAGTTCAGATATCACGATCAGGCGTCAAAGGGGCTGTTCAGAACCTTTGTCCAAATCAACGACGACGGCCTTTACCAGAAACGCTGCATGCACTGCCTGGAGCCGGACTGCGTTGAAAACTGTCCGGTGAAAGCGCTCACCAAATCGGAATACGGTCCGGTTCTTTACGATGCCAAGAAGTGCATCGGCTGCCAGACCTGCGTCCGGGTGTGCAAGTTTCATGTTCCCCAGTTCGACGCGGACACGAAGAAGATCGTCAAGTGCAGCATGTGCGCGCACCGGATCAACGACGACAAAAAACCGGCCTGCGTGGAGATTTGCCCTACAGGCGCGTTGCAGTTCGGCGAATACGAAGCGATGAAAAAACTGGCTTTAAAAACGGCCAAAGAGAAAAAACTCAAACTGTACGGCTATGAGGAAAACGGCGGTACCCATCTGTTTATTCTGGCCAAGGAAGATCCCGCAACGTTCGGCTACCCGAAGGTGGCGAAGAAGGCCCTCAAAGGCAAAGCCTCGCTGGACGGCGAACTGGGCGTGCCGGCGCTTGCGGCGCTGGCGGTTGTCGGCTTCAAGAAGTACAGCGAAAGAAGAACCCGTCTTGAAACGGAGGCCAAGAAGGAAAAAAAGTAATCCAACCCTGAACCGCCTTCCGGCGGCGCCCGCAGGCGCCGCCGGATCGGTTGCCGGTTTGTCGGCCATTGGACAATCCGGCAGGAATTTGTTAGAGGTAACGTATGAGCAACCCAAAAACAACAACGCGCAGGACCGGACCCGACGATCGCCTGATCGGTCTGCAGGCCCGGGCGGCGCTTTTCAACCTCCTGGCGCAGGCGTTTAACTATCCCGATCAGCTCCTTGTGGAAAAACTGGTCTCGGGGGAATTTACGGCTGCATTGGACGAAGCGCTCGGTATCCTCGAGCCGGAGGCCGCCTGGACCGACCGGATCGCGGCGCTGGAAGGAAAATACACCGCCGCCGGTCAGGACAAGGCCAATCTGCTTCTGGAGCTGGAAAAAGACTATACCCGGCTGTTCTTTTCGTCGAAGCCCCGTCTGGTTTATCTTTTCGAATCCGTTTACAAAGAAGGAAAACTGCTCCAGGAATCAACCTTTGAGATCGCGAGACTGTATGTGGAAGCCGGGCTCAACCTGGTCGATGATTTCAAACTGCCGCCCGATCACATCGCGGTCGAGCTGGAATTTCTGGCCTATCTGTACTACAACGAGCTTAACGCCGTGAAGAAAGGCAACACGGAAAACGAGGCGCTGGCGCAGAAGCTGCAAAAAGAGGCTTTGGAAAAGCATCTCACGAATTTTGGACTGACGCTTGCAGAAAAGGTCGTCGCCCACGCCGCGGCGGATTTCTATAAAACCATGGCGGCCGTCGCAGCCTCCATCCTCGCAGGCGGCCGTTAGAGAAAAGCGGAAGCCTGCACAACATATAAAAGCGGCCGCCGGCGGGTAATGAAGACCGTCGGCGGCCGCTTTGTGTTTTACGAAGCGGCTTGCGGCGGCGCCTACCGGTACAGAGCTTCGATCTGGTCTTTCAGTTTGTCGAGGACGACCTTGCGCTTGAGCTTCATCGTCTGCGTCAGCATGCCGTTGTCCAGGCTGAACGGTTCGGCCAGCACAAGGAATTTTTTCGGAATTTCGTAGCCGCCGAATTTTCCCTGCAGATGGCTGGTGATCGTTTGACTGAGCATCTCGGCGACCTCCGGGCGCGCCGCCAGGGCTTGAGGTTCGGTGGGCAGGCCCTTTGCCTTTGCCCATCCGGTGAGCACCTCAAAGTCGGGAACGACGATGCAGATGTTGAAGGGGCGGTTGAAGCCGTAAATCACCGCCTGCTGGACGTAGGGGATGAGGCAGATTTCTTCCTCCAGCGAAACGGGGAAACAGAACTTTCCGTTTTCAAGTTTGTACTGCTCCTTGATGCGCCCGGTGATGAAGAGATAGCCGTCCTTGTCCAGGCGGCCGCGGTCGCCGGTGCGGAAACCGCCGTCGGGCGTCATGGCCGCCGCCGTGTCCTCCGGACGGTTGTGATAGCCTTTCATGACGTTGGGACCGTAAATGATGATTTCACCGTCCGTGGCGCCTTCCTCCACCACGGAAGAATCGATCACGATTCTGACCTTGTCGATGGCCCGGCCGACGCTGCCCAACCTATAGGCAAAAGACGCGTTCATGGTTGCGGCCGGCGAGGTTTCCGTAAGCCCGTAACAGTCGTAGACGGGCAGGCCGATGTCGAAGAAAAAGTGGCCGATTTCCGGATTCATCGCGGCGCTGCCCGTCATGGCGCCCATCACCCGACCGCCCAGTTTTTCCCGGATTTTCGAAAAGACGATTTTATCCGCGATTTTAAACTTGAGATTGGTAAGAAAATTGGACCGGCCCTGGGCGGCCAGTTGCCGCCTTTTCTTGCCGGCTTCCACGCCCATGACGAACAGCGCCTTGGGCAGACCTCCTTCCTTGTTCATCCTGGCCCAGAGGCCGTCGTAGATGCGGTTGAAGACGCGGGGGACGGCGACCAGGAAGGTGGGCTTGACTTTCACGATGTCGTCGACGATCGTGGAGGGGCTCTCCGCCAGGCCCAGAGCGCCGCCCAGGCGGATGATGGCGAACAGTTCGCCGGTCTGGCCGAAGGAATGCGCCCAGGGCAGAATGGCCAAAGTGAGAGTGTCTCTGCCGTCGTTTTTCTTCAGTTCGGGGTACATCTTTTGGCCGGCAATGGAGTTGCTGGTGAAGTTGCCGTGGGACAGAAGCACGCCCTTGGGATTGCCGGTGGTTCCCGACGTGTAAATCAGTTCGGCGATGTCATCCGCCTGCGGACTCCGGGGGGGGACGGGGGAAGCGGCGCCCCTCTTTTCCAGCGCGGCCATGGAGCTGTCTCCCGCGGCGTCAATGACAAAAATATGCTGGAGCGTCGGAATCTCCGCGGAGAAATGTTTTATTTTTTCGTATATCTCCGGCTTGGAGACGAAGAGAACCTTGATCTGGCTGTCGGTGATGATGTACTTCCAGATCTGAACGAGCTCCGCCTCGTACATGGGCACATAGCGGGCGATCCGCCCCCACGTGGCAAAGGCCGCCACGACCCACTCCAGGCGGTTATTGGCAATGATGCCGACGGCGTCTCCTTCGCTCACGCCGAGCAGCGCCAGTCCTGAGCGAAGATGGTCGATGCGGGCGTTGATTTCTCTGCGCGTCGCCCACTCAAAAACACCGTCTTTGTTTTTCGTGCCGATGAGATTTCTGTCGGCATACTTGTCCAGACTCTCCTGCCACCAGTCGACCAGATTGTCCGGCTTCTCGAGTTGAAACGCTTGCATAAAAATCCTCCTTCTTTGCCTTCTGTAAAGAAAGCGGTCTCCCTTTTTTTCTGCTCGACGCCAACTCTGTTTCTCCTATAAAGGATTTTCCGGCCAAATACAATTTAAAACGTGACCAGTGGTTACAAAAAGACGTAAACGCAGCGGCGGCAAGGCGATTCGGCCCGAATGCCGACGCTGCGCCGATCGTGCGGCCGGCCGAAAACGATGGGATCAAAACGGTTTTTGCGGCATTTTTTTCGTTGCACGCAAACCCGAAGAACGTTATGAAAATGCCATCCGATACTTTTTGGCAAAAAGAGCATTTTTAGCGGACGGCGCGATTTATCAGAATCGGCAAAACGACGATTCGGTCCGGATAACCATCAAGGAGGCTTCAGTATGAACATTGCGGAACTGGCGGTGCGGGGATTGTCAACGGGCGAGCATGTCAGCATCATCTTCGAGGGGAGCGAGTACACCAACGTCCAGATGGACAAGGCGGCCTGCCGCCTGGGCAATGCGCTTAAAAAGCTCGGCGTGGGGCCGCAGGACCGGGTGATCCTCCAGATGCCCAACGCTCCGGAGGTCCTGCAATCCTTTCAGGCGGTCTGGAAAATCGGCGCCGTTTGCGTGCCGGTCAATTTTCAGGTCGGTGCGGAAGAGATTGCCTATATCTACCAGGATTCCGGCGCCGCCACAGTGATCACCGCGCCGGAGTTTCTCGACAAGGTCCGGATCGCCCGGGCCGGCGCGCCCGGCGTGAAAAACGTGATCGTGGTTTCCGCCGAACCGGTCGCGGGCGCGCATCATTTTGCGGGTCTGCTGGCCGGAAACTCTGATCAGCTGGACATTTATCCTGCGGCCGACGACGATGTGGCCGCGCTGGTTTACACCTCCGGAACCACCGGCAGGCCCAAGGGCGTCATGCAGACCCATTACGCGCTGTACTATACGGCGGTGAACCTCCAGGCGACGACCGAATATCCCCCGGATACAGTGACGGTCGCGATGCTGCCGCTTTGCCATTCCTACGGCATCGGCCTCATGAACACGGCGCTCTTGCGCACGCTGGGAAAGACGGTCGTGCTGCGGCAGTTCAATCTGGAGCAGCTTTTTTCGGCCATCGAAAAGTATCGCGTCAACAGCGTCGCCGCGGTGCCCACCATGTACATTTACATGCTGAATTACCCGGACTACAAAAAATACGACCTTCGTTCCGTCAAATACTACATCTGTGGATCGGCGCCCCTCTCCGGAGAAACCTGGAAGCAGTTCAAGGAAAAATTCGGTGGTGAAATCGCCGAAGGCTGGGGATTGACGGAAGCCTGCGCCAACAACGCGCTCAATCCCGTTCTGGGACTGAAGAAGGTCGGGTCCATCGGCAAACCGATGAAGAACATGGAGATGAAAATTGTGAACGACCGGGACGAAGAACTGCCGCCGGGCCGGGAAGGGGAGATCGTTTTGCGGGGGCCGATGGTGATGAAGGGCTACTGGAAACAGCCTGAAGCCACCGCGGAAATGATCCGCAACGGCTGGCTCCACACGGGCGACATCGGCTACGTCGATGAGGACGGCTATTTTTTCATCACCGACCGCAAGAAGGACATCATCATCAAGGGCGGCGAGAATATTTCGCCGCGGGCCGTCGAGGAGGTGCTCTATACTCATCCGGCGGTTTCGGAAGCCGCCGTAATCGGCGTGAAGGACAAGGTTTACGGCGAGGATCTCAAGGCCTTTGTTGTGCTGAAGCCGGGTGAAACGGCGGAGGCGGAGGATATTCTCGCGTTCTGCAAGGGCAGGCTCAAGCGATTTTTCGTGCCGAAGGAGGTCGTGGTTATACAGGCCATGCCCAAGAGTCTGGTGGGGAAAATTCTGAAAAAGGAATTAAGAAAATTGTAGCTTCGGAATCGCTTCCGGCAGCCGGCGCAAGGATTGAAGAAGCACCCCGTCCGGAGAAATCCGGGCGGGGTGCTTTATTTCGCAGTCACTCCGTTTAAGCGCCTTCGCGGAACAGCGACGTTCTTCCTCCGTCCACCACCAGATCGTGGCAGTTCACGAAGCTGCCTTCGTCGGAGGCCAGAAAGAGCGCGCCGTAGGCAATGTCTTTATCCAGACCGGCGCGGGGCAGGGGCGTGGCCTTTGCCAGGCTTTGTTTGAGCTTTTCCATTTTGCGCGCGTTTTGTTCATCGGACAGTTTGTTGGCCGCCTGCGAGCCGCCCCAGAAGATCGGCGTGGCGATCGCGCCGGGGGAAATGCTGTTCACGCGGATGCCGAAAGGACCCAGTTCAACACCGGCGAGCCGCGTGATGTGCGTGACCGCGGCCTTGGCGGCCGTGTAGAGATAGCCGCCCTGATTCATGCGGATCGCCGCCACGCTGGAGTTGTTGATAATGCAGCCAGCGCCCTGGGCTTTCATGACGGGAGCCGCATGCTTCATGCCGAACACCACCGCGCCCAAAAGCAGGTTCATGCTGTAGGTGAAATCTTCCGGCGTGACGGTTTCCAGCGTGCCGCGATCCGGACCGCCGGCGTTGTTGAACAGACAGTCCAGCCGGCCGAAGCGGGCGACGGCCAGGGCGACGAGCGCCTTGATGTCCGCTTCGATGGTGACGTCCGTTTTTTGATAGAGGACGTTTTCGCCCAGACGTTTGGCGATGGCCGCGCCTTTTTCTTCCGATCGGCCGGCGATGATCACTTTCGCGCCTTCGGCGGCAAAAATTTCCGCGGTGGCTTCGCCGATGCCGCTCGTTCCGCCGGTAATCACGGCGACTTTGTTTTCCAGTCTCTTGCTCATAGGATACTCCTTCATGGGGATTTTTGGTTCAATCAGCACGCGAATGGATAGTATTCCGCGCGTCCCTTGTCAAATCAAATAATGCATCGCCCGGCAAAAAGCGCCGCCGCCGCGGCCGAAACCGGAAGCGCGGAAATTTTTTTTTGCTCCGGCGCAATCGCGGGTTTCCTTTATGGCGGGTTTGTGGTATTTAGCCGCCAGTTCAGTTCTGTTTCATAAAGGAGCCTTTATGAATGCACCCGAATTGACCCAGCAGGCCCTCGGCATCCTGCGTTCGCCGGATTGCTTCGCGTGGCACGTCATTCCCCTCCTGGCGCTCGTGGTTTATGTGTACACGAACGAAATCAGCAAGAAAAACTGGAAGGGCATTGCCGCAGGGCTTTCCCTGTACCTTGTCCACTGGTTTTACGAAATCGTAAACGCCCTGATTCAGTACGGCAGCGGCCATGCGCTCTGGACCGTTCCGGCCGGCACCGCCTTTTTGATCCTGATCGGCGTCGGCATCGAATTGAGCCTGATGTTTTCCATTGCCGGCCTGGTCATGTCGAAAGTTCTTCCGGAGGATTCGCGCCTGAAAATCTGCGGCGTCAACAACCGCCTTTTTTTCGCGGTGGTCAACGCCGCCCTGTTTTCCGTCATCGAAATCTTTCTGGCCCGGACACCCGCGTTCCACTGGGTCTATCCGTGGTGGGGCGCCCTTCCGGTGTTTGTCACCGTCTACATTCCGTTTTTCGTAGTTTCCTTCCTGTGCTACGACTGGAAACCGAAGGCGCAGATCGCGCTTATCGGCGCGCTGTTTGTCGTGGATGCCCTGATGATGGTCGTCTTTGCAGGCATCCTGAAATGGATATGAATTTAGAAAGCATCGAAAAGGTGAACGCAAGGTAAAAAGAACAGTCCGAAGCGCCGAAAGGTTAGACGGGCGGCCCCGGCAGAGACAAGACAGCCGTTATGGCGGGCCGGGCGAAGACAGAATCTCTGCTAAGTGAGAAAGGTCAGCATGGCAAAGGCAAAAAAAGAAGAGAAGACATCATTTGGCCAAAATATCCGGTCGTACCGGGAAAGCCGGAAAATGAGCCTCCGGGATCTGGCGCATGAAACAGGTTATCCCGCCGATCTTCTGGAGCGGGTGGAGAAAGACGAGACCACGCCGCCCGTGGCGCTGGTGCTGCAGTTGAGCCGGATACTGAAGATAGGCGCCAAAGCGTTCAGCGCGACGGAAAGCAAGAAAGCCTCCACCCGGGTCAAAAGCCAGAAGATCCGGGCCGGTTCCTACGCTTACAAGCAGCTGACGCGGCCCGGTTCCGACAAGCATCTGGGCGCCTACCTCGTTTCCATTCCGGCCAATACGGAGCATGAAGGCGTCGCCTATCATCATGACGGCGAGGAATTCATCTATGTGCTCCGGGGGAAACTGTCGATCAAGGTCGGACGGAACACTTCCGTGCTGGGACGCGGCGAGTGCATCCATTTCAATTCGGCGCTGCATCACGCGTTGAGCAATCCTTCCGACGAGAAAACAGAACTGCTGGTGGTCCTCTACAATCCTTGAAAAGGCGCGGCGACAATGGCATTCGAAATATCAAACGAACAGGAAATGATCCGGCTGATGGCCCGGGATTTTGCAAAAAAGGAACTGGAACCGATGGCGGCCCGCTGGGACCGGGAGGGAACCTTTCCCCTGGACGCGGTGAAAAAGATGGGAGAGCTGGGACTTTTGGGCATGATGGTCCCTCCCGAGCTGGCCGGATCCGGCGCCGGCGCGGTGGCCTATTCGCTTGCGCTGCAGGAAATCGCCGCGGCGTGCGCCTCCTGCGCCGTCACCATGTCCGTGGCCAATCTCTCCACCGAGCCGCTTTTGAAGTTCGGCACGAAAGTCCAAAAGGACAAATGGCTTGCGGATCTGGCCGCGGGCTCCCTCCTGGGCGCGTTTGCGCTCACGGAGCCGGGCGCCGGTTCCGATCCCGGATCGATGACGACGCGGGCGGTCCTGAAAAAGGACAAGTACATCATTAACGGCGCCAAGGTGTTCATCACGCACGGCCAGTATGCCGACATCATCAATGTGATTGCCCGGACCGGACAGGAAAAGGGAACCCGGGGGCTTTCCGCTTTCATTGTGGAAAAAGGCACGCCCGGTTTTACCGTTGGTTCGCGGGAGGAAAAGCTGGGGCTGCGGGCCTCCAACACCGTCGAACTGATTTTCGAGGACTGTGAAATCTCCGCCGGCAATCTGCTGGGCAATCCCGGCGAAGGCTTTAAAGTGGCCATGATGGCGCTCGACAGCGGGCGGATCGGCATCGCCTCGCAGGCGGTGGGGATCGCGCGGGCCTGTCTTGCGGAAGCGGTTTCCTACACGGGCCAGCGGCGCCAGTTCGGCAAAACGATCGATTCATTCGAGGCGATCCGGTTCATGATCGCGGACGCCGCGACGAAAATCGAAGCGGCCTCATGGCTCACGCTGGCGGCGGCCGACCGCAAGGACCGGGGGCTTCGGTTCACCAAGGAAGCCTCGATGGCCAAGCTGTTCGCTTCGGAAACCGCCAACGCGGCCGCCTACATGGCGCTGCAGGTGCACGGCGGCTACGGCTACACCAGGGACTACAAGGTCGAACGCCTCTACCGCGATGCGCGCGCAACGACGATTTATGAAGGCACGTCGGAAATCCAGCGCATCGTCATTGCCCGGGAAGTGATCAGCGAACAGGGAAGCGCTTCCCCGTCTTAAAAAAAAGAAATAAAAAAGATAGGTGAAAAGAGCGGGGAGCACCGTCCTCCGTGAGGGTCGGATGCTCCCCGCCGGATAAAGAATTACCGGGATTGCAGCGTGCGTCCGATGGTCATGATTTCCGCTTCCTTCGTTCCTTCGTACAGCTCCAGGATTTTCGCGTCGCGGTACCACTTCTGCACGGGATATTCGTCAATGTAGCCGTAGCCGCCGTGCAGTTCGACGGCGTAGTTGGCGCAGAACACGGCGGTCTGCCCGCCGTAGAATTTCGCCATCGCGGCGAGCGTGTAGTCGGGTTTGCCCTGGTCGATCAGCCAGGCCGCTTTGTAAACCAGGCCGCGCAGCGCTTCGATGCGGATGGCCATTTCGGTCAGCTTCATCTGCGTCATCTGGTAAGCCCCCAGCGGCGCGCCGAAGGCGGTTCGCTCCTTGACGTACTTGACGCTGGTGTCCAGGCACGCTTCGGAAAGCCCCAGCGCCTGGGCGGACACCATGACCCGGGTTATGTCAAAAAAATGCATGAGCTGACGGAAACCGTTTCCTTCCTTGCCGACCAGATTGGTCTGCGGCACGCGGACGTCCTCCAGCGCGATTTCCGCCGTGTCGCTGGCGCGGATGCCCATCTTGCCGTGAATCTTGTTGCGGGTGATGCCCTTGGCGTCCGCCGGAACGATGATCAGAGAGAAGCTTGAGTGCTTCTTGGCTTCCGGTTGGGTGATGCACTGCGCGACCATGAAATCGCACACCGTGCCGTTGGTGATGAACATTTTATTGCCGTTGATCACGTAGTCGCTTGCGTCCTTGACCGCGCGGGTCTTGTAGCCCGCGACGTCCGTTCCCGCGTTGGGTTCGGTATAAGCGCCGGCGCTGACTTTTTCCCCCGAGCAGATCGGCGGCAGATAGGTTTCCTTCTGCTCCTTCGTTCCGTAGTTGAGAATGGACTCGCAGCCGAAGCCGGAGGCGACCACGTTGAGACTGATGCCCATATCCACCTTGGAGATTTCCTCCGTGATGATGGCATTTCCCAGAATGCCGGCGCCGGGGCCGCCGTATTCTTCGGGAATCCAGGCGCCGACGAGGCCGTTGGCGGCCGCTTTCTTCCGGATCTCCGGGGTGTATTTTTCATGTTCGTCGCATTCGCGCGACACCGGCGCGATTTCCGCCACGGCAAATTTATAAGCCATCTCCTTTAACATTTTCATCTCTTCCGAGAGCTCAAAATCCATATCCGTATCTCCTTCCTTTGGTCAGTCTATGGTTGTCCGGATCTCCAGGCGCAAGCTTATTTGCCGTAGTCGTAGACGCCCCGGCCGCTTTTGCGGCCGAAATTGCCGGCGCGCACCAGCTTGCGCAGGATCGGCGCTGGGCGGTACTTGTCTCCCAGTTCCCGGTGCAGCCCCTCGATCACGCGCAGAAGCGTTTCATTGCCGACGAGGTCGGCAAGCGCCAGCGGACCGATAGGATGATTGCAGCCCAGGACCATGCCCTTGTCGATGTCCTCGGCCGAGGCCAGCCCTTCATCCAGGACGAAGAAAGCTTCGTTGAGCATGGTGCACAGAATGCGATTGACGACAAACGCCGGCGCC
>Ga0228535_1002248_pt1 | contig 20002 bp, 17 predicted proteins | sample SJ1metagenome_FD_168457 | JGI IMG/M metagenome (GOLD analysis project Ga0228535, IMG submission 168457) | Enriched culture of PCE-dechlorinating microbial communities from Ithaca, New York, USA - SJ1 | ecosystem: Engineered > Modeled > Simulated communities (microbial... > Unclassified | place... | reverse complement strand
TTTGCTGCAATTTTCTTTCACCCATTGGGTGAAAGAATGGTTTTGGCTTAACGATTATAAATACTTGCTTAAAGGGTTATATGAGTAGATTGCACGTAGAATCTAGGTCATATTTATTATGAATATAGTTTAATGTTTTCCAGATGTCTTCTTCGTTTTGTCCAAATGTAAGAATATAAATTTTGATGCTCATGTGGTTTGTTTCATCAGAGCGTCTGCTTTCTATTCCTCTAATAGTGATATTTTTGTTTTCAACAGAGGACCTAAAGCTTTTTATAACTTCCTCTTCCTGAGCATCATTGCATTGAAGCTTTATTTTATAGTTGAACTCTGTATCTCTATTGCCGTATTTACTATGCTCTACTCTTATCGCAAGAGGCTTTAGAAATATATTAGCACCTAGAATAAAAGCAGTTCCTACAAAGGCATAGTTTATATATCCTTGACTGATAAGTAGACCAAGAGCCGCAGAGCACCAAAGTGTGGCAGCAGTGTTTAATCCTCTAATGCTAAAGCCATCTCTGATTATAACTCCTCCGCCAAGAAAACCAATTCCGGATATGACCTGTGAGGCTAATCTCGCTTGTTCATTTGCAGAGTCATGCATGGCAAAGGATAAAAATAAAAATGAGCCCATACAGACTAAAACATTTGTAACTACCGCTGACATCTTGTGCCGCAGCTGTCTTTCTAAACCGATAATTAATCCGCAGATGAAAGCGATAAATAGTCGCTGGATGAATATATCTATAGGCATAGGAACCTCCGTTAATATTACGTTTTTTATAATTATCATTATACTACTTTAGTTATGATATCAGTAATTTTTAAACTATTTCTGATTTATAAATTTATCTGCTAATAAGCGTTTTTTATTTATGCTACTTTTATTTATATCTTAAATTATAGCTAAGTGCAATTGATTAATTCTAATTATTGGGTATTAATAAGATGTAAAATAAATATAATAGTACTTTTAAACCTTATATTCTATTTAGAAAAAATTTATGGATAATATATTGCGTTTAATAAACAAAAATGATACAATTAAACAAAAGTTATATTAATAAACAAAAGTTTAATTTTGCAAGTTGGAGAAGGATTGGAGGTTGGCATGACTTCTAGAGAAAGAGAAATACTGGAAATACTAAAAAAAGAACCCATGATAGCTCAGCAAGTCCTAGCAGATAGACTGAAGCTTAACAGGTCATCGGTGGCTGTTCACATAGCTAATCTTATGAAAAAGGGCTATATTATGGGAAAAGGCTATATAGTGAGCGAAGAAAAAAAAGTCACTGTAATTGGAGGCTCAAACATAGACCTTCAAGGATTTCCAAATGAAAGCTTAAAGCTATATGATTCAAACCCAGGAAAGATTGAGACCTCGCTCGGTGGAGTAGGTAGGAACATATCAGAAAACCTAGCAAAGCTCGATATTCCAGTAAGACTCATATCGGCAGTAGGCAATGATTTTTACGGACAAAAGCTCATTAAAGAAAGCGAAGAAATGGGCATAGATATGAAAAGCTCTTTGATATCTGATAGCTATCCTACATCGATGTATTTATCTATAATGGATGAGCAAAATGACATGAGAGTGGCTATATCCCAAATGGATATATATGAGCTCATAGATGAAACCTTCATTCAGGAAAATCAGCTGCTTTTAAAAAATGCCAATATAATCGTACTGGACACCAACATTCCTAAAAAAACTATAGATTATATTGGGATGAATTTTTCAGATATCCCGATATTTGTAGATCCAGTATCTAGCAAAAAAGCTATGAGATTAAAGGATTCACTAAGCTATATCCACACTATAAAGCCCAATAGACATGAAGTAAGCGACTTACTGGGAATTCCAGCAGATACTATAGATGATATAAGAAAAGCTGGAGAAAAATTCTTAGAAAAAGGCTTGAAGCAAGTATTTATAAGTATGGGTAGTGAAGGTGTGTTTGCCTGTGATGAGAAAAGTGAAGTATTTCTTAAGGCAAAAGCAAAGGATATAAAAAGTGCAACAGGAGCAGGAGATGCTTTTATGGCAGGAATTATCAGCTCATATCTCAAGGGAAGTCAGCTTGATAAAGCCTGTAGCTATGCAACTGGAGCTTCACTTACAGCACTGAAAAGCTACAGTACAATCAATCCAGCAATGTCAGAATCAGAAATAGAAAAAACGCTAACTGATATAGAATTTGAAATTAAATTATATTAAAAACGGAGGATAATTATGAAAAATTATTTAGAACTTAGCCCGGAGGTAGAAAAAGCAATAGTGGAAAAAAGACCAGTAGTAGCACTTGAGTCAACTATAATATCACATGGTATGCCTTATCCACAAAACTTAGAAACCGCTCTTAAGGTAGAAGAAATCGTAAGATCATATGGCGCAGTACCTGCCACTATAGGTATAATAAAAGGTAAGTTAAAGGCAGGACTTACAAGAGAGGAACTAGAATATTTTGCAACAGCTAAAGATATAGTAAAAGCAAGTAGAAGAGATTTACCTTATATCACAGCAAACAAAATGAATGGAGCAACTACAGTAGCATCTACTATGATAATTGCTCACATGGCAGGAATAAAGGTATTTGTTACAGGAGGAATAGGCGGAGTGCATAGAGGCGCTACAGATACCTTTGATATCTCAGCAGACCTTATGGAGCTAGCTCAGACACCTGTTGCAGTAATCTGTGCAGGAGCAAAATCTATACTAGATATCGGACTTACGTTAGAGTATTTAGAAACTCAAGGAGTTCCCGTACTAGGATACCAAACAGAGGATTTCCCAGCTTTTTACACTAGAGAAAGTGGATACAAAGCTGACTATAGTATAGAGAGTCCACAGCTTATGGCAAAGGTTATAGCAGATAAATGGAACATGAAGCTAAAGGGTGGAGTAGTAATAGGAAACCCTATCCCAAAAGAGCATGAGCTAGAGCCAGCATTTATAAATAAGTCTATTGAAGAAGCTTTAGAAAAAGCTGAAGCAAGTGGAATAAAAGGAAAGAAGGTAACGCCATTCTTACTTGACTACCTTAAGAGTGCAACAAAAGGAGATAGCCTAGCAGCAAACATAGAGCTAGTATATAACAATGCGAGAGTAGGCTCTCAAATAGCAGTAGAGCTAGCTAAATTAGATTAATTTTATAAACTAAAAAAGAGGTGAACATAAATGAACATGGATAAATTAACTCAGAAATCTCAAGAAGCAATAGTTCAATCACAAGAAATGGCTTTGAGACTTGGCCACCAGCAGATGGAAACAGAGCATCTGCACTATGCACTGCTTGCAAGCAAGGATAGTCTCATATCCAAGCTACTGACTATGATGGGCAAGAATGTATCAGCAATTTTAATGGACCTTGGAAATCATCTAGATAAGCTTCCAAAGGTTCAAGGAGAGTCAGTAAGCAGTGTATATCCATCCAGAAGATACAACGAAGTTCTTGTAAAGGCTCAAGACGAAGCTAAAGCATTTCAAGATGAATATATATCTGTGGAGCATTTGTATCTTGCTATTTTAGAGCAAAAACAAGGCTATACCAAAGACCTAATAAGCAGATACCATATTGATAAAAATGAATTTCTTCAGGCTCTAAGCAAGGTGAGGAGCAATCAAAAAATAACTAGCCAAAATCCAGAGGATACCTATGATGTTCTAAACAAATACGGTAGAGATTTGGTTGAGATGGCTAGAAAAGGCAAGCTCGACCCTGTAATTGGAAGAGATGAGGAAATAAGAAGAGCTATTAGAATTCTATCTAGAAGAACTAAAAACAATCCTGTGCTCATTGGAGAACCTGGAGTAGGTAAAACTGCTGTAGTAGAAGGGCTTGCCCAAAGGATAGTAAATCACGATGTGCCAGAAGGCTTAAAGGATAAGACTATATTTGCACTGGATATGGGAGCCCTCATAGCTGGAGCAAAATACAGAGGAGAGTTTGAAGAAAGGCTCAAAGCTGTACTAAATGAAGTTTCAAAATCTGAGGGACAAATTATTTTATTTATAGATGAGCTTCACACTATAGTAGGGGCAGGTAAAACTGAAGGAGCTATGGATGCAGGAAACCTTTTAAAGCCTATGCTTGCAAGAGGAGAGCTTCACTGTATAGGAGCTACAACCTTAGATGAATATCGTAAATATATAGAAAAAGATGCAGCTTTAGAAAGAAGATTTCAGCCAGTTCTAGTAGACCAGCCAGATGTAGAGGACACCATATCCATATTAAGAGGGATAAAAGAGAAATTTGAAATTCACCATGGAGTTAGAATCACTGACAATGCTATTATTGCCTGCGCAGTGCTGTCAAATAAATACATCTCAGATAGATTCCTGCCAGATAAAGCAATAGACCTTATGGATGAAGCGGCTTCAATGATAAGAACAGAAATTGACAGCATGCCTACGGAGCTGGATGCAATAAGCAGAAAAATCATGCAGATGGAAATAGAGCAGCAAGCACTTAAAAAAGAAACAGATACATCATCAAAAGCAAGACTAGAAGACCTACAAAAAGAGCTGGCAATCTTAAAAGAGCAGTACAGCTCGATGAAAAGTCAGTGGGAGCTAGAAAAAGAAAATATAAAAAAAATAAAAGACCTGCAAAAAGAAATAGAACAAACTAGACATAAGATAGAAGAAGCAGAAAGAAGATATGATTTAGAAGAGCTAGCTATGCTAAAGCATGGAAAGCTTCCAGAGCTTGAGAAAAAGCTAGAAAGTGAAAGAGAAAATCAAGCAAAAAATAAAGCCCAGCTATTAAAAGAAGAAGTAACAGAAGAAGAAATAGCTGAGATTATATCAAAATGGACAGGAATACCTGTAACAAAGCTCGTAGAAAGCGAAAGAGAAAAACTACTGCATCTTCCTAGCCTTCTTCACAATAGAGTAATAGGACAAGACGAAGCAGTTGACTTAGTAGCTGATGCAGTGTTAAGAGCAAGAGCAGGACTCAAAGACCCAAGAAGACCTATAGGCTCTTTCATATTCTTAGGACCTACAGGTGTAGGAAAGACAGAGCTTGCAAAAGCTTTAGCCGAGGCTCTGTTTGATACTGAAGAGAATATAGTAAGAATAGATATGAGTGAATATCAGGAAAAACATACAGTAGCTAGACTTATAGGAGCTCCTCCAGGATATGTAGGCTATGAAGAAGGTGGACAGCTCACTGAAGCTGTCAGAAGAAAGCCATACAGCGTGATTTTATTTGACGAGATAGAAAAGGCTCATCCAGAGGTATTCAATACCTTGCTTCAGTTGCTTGATGATGGAAGATTGACAGATTCAAAGGGAAAGACTGTAAACTTCAAAGATACTGTAGTTATTATGACTTCAAATATAGGAAGCAATTTACTTTTAGATGGGATGCAGGAATCTGGAGAGATTTCAGATGCAGTGAAAGAAAACGTACTAAATATACTAAGAGCGAACTTTAAACCAGAGTTTTTGAACAGAATAGATGATATAGTGATGTTCAAACCTCTTACAAAGAGCGAAATAGTAAAAATAGTAGAGCTTAGTCTAGCAGATATTCAAAAGAGATTAAGTGATAGAAATATCAAGCTAGAAGTAAGTGATGATGCAAAGAATTTCATTGCAGATAATTCCTACTCAAAAGTATACGGAGCAAGACCAGTAAAAAGGTATCTGCAAAAGCATATAGAAACTCCTATTGCTAGACTGCTAATCCAAGGAGAGGTTCAAGATTATCAGACAATTTATATTGATAAGCATGGAGCAGACCTATCAATTGGCAGTAAAATCTGATAAAATAAAAATTAGATATAATTTTTTAATTAAGGAATGGCTATGCCATTCCTTAATTTGAATTAAAAGCGAAAAGAGGAACTAAGATGGACCTGTCTAAAGCGAATATCAAAAAAATACTGGGAATAATAACCTTTGCTATAGTTCTCTATGCTATCATGTCTAATTTGCCAAAAGTACTATCAGTGATAGGCTATGTGGTTTCACTTTTGACACCCTTTATTGTAGGACTGTGCATAGCATTTATACTAAATGTGATAATGAGATTGATTGAGGATTTTTTAAAAAAGAGATTAGAGCAGTCTAGTAATACTAAAAATCCTTCGAAAATTGAAAAATGGATAAGACCAATTTCATTGCTATTAAGCTTATCCTTAGTAGTTGCAATGGTATGGATTTTACTATTTTTAATTGTACCCGAATTTAAAAACACAGTAGAAATAGTGTCTAAAGAATTTCCAGATTTCATGAAAAAAATTCAAAATTGGCTAGGTGGGATACTGGCATCTCTTCCATTTGAAATAAATTCAATTGCATTTTCGAATTTAAACTGGGAAAAAATAGGGCAGTGGATATCTCAGTTTCTATCAAGAGGAAGCTCAGCACTTTTCAATACCACTATAGGAATTACATCATCGATATTTAGTGCATTATTAAACTTTGTGCTTGGGTTAGTATTTGCAATATATGTACTGCTCCAAAAAGAAACTCTATCTAAACAATTTAAAAAGCTATTATATGCTTATCTTCCGGAAAATATCGTAATAGAAATTTTGGATATAGCCAAGCTTTCAAACGGAATTTTCTCAAGTTTTGTAACAGGACAGTTTTTAGAGGCTGTTATTATAGGAGTGCTTTGCTTTATAGGAATGCTGATACTTAGACTCCCATACGCTTTAGTAGTTTCAGCACTTGTGGGATTTACTGCACTTATCCCTGTATTTGGTGCATTTATAGGAACTATAGTTGGAGTGTTTCTTATACTCATGGTCAGCCCTATAAAAGCCCTGTGGTTTGTTATATTCTTCTTGGTATTACAGCAACTAGAAGGAAACTTAATATATCCAAAGGTAGTAGGTGGTTCGATTGGACTTCCAAGCATTTGGGTACTTGTAGCAGTTACACTAGGAGGTAGTGCTTATGGGGTGCTTGGAATGCTACTCGGAGTTCCTCTTAGCTCAGTGCTATACAGTCTGCTTAGAAAATCTGTTCATAAAAGGCTGGCAAAAAAAGAAATTGAGCCTGATAGTGTATAAGGAATAATTGAAACAAGTTTTGGTTTAAGTGGAGGATGAGTGAAATGAAAAAGCTACTGGTAATGGATGCGCCTATAGGAAAGCTTACACTGATAGAAGAAAATAAAGAATTAATCTGCTTAGATTTTGGAGAGACAATAATTAAAGACATACCTAGAGAAGAAACTGCATTTTTGAAGGAAGTAAAAAATCAGCTAGCAGAGTACTTTGAAGGAAGAAGACAAAGCTTTGATGTAAAGCTTAACCCAAAAGGTACAGAATTTCAAAAGAAAGTATGGAATAATCTTTTAACTATCCCATATGGAGAAACAGCAAGCTACAAAAAAATAGCTACGTTATCAGGAAATGAAAAAGCTTCTAGAGCGGTAGGCATGGCAAACAATAGAAACCCTATACCTATAATAATCCCATGTCATAGAGTAGTAGGAAGCACTGGAAAGATGGTAGGCTACGGTGGAGGACTAGAAATCAAAGAGTATCTTCTAGAATTAGAGGAACATAATAAAAATTGATATAAAAGATAATTACTATTTTAATCAAAAAACAATTGGATTAAAAGCTTGACTGATAATTTTGAAATATATAAATTTTATAACAAAACACTTGACATATGGATTCATTACTCGTAATATAGTCAGTAATTAAAAATATCCATAAATTATGAAAAGCGTTGAGTAAGGATAGTAGTAGTGTGAAAGGATTACAGAGAGTCGGCGTAGGTGAGAGTCCGATATCAATAAATACTATGAATGGGCTTACGAGTGGAGACTGAATTAAAGTAGGAACCCCGGGTTCTCCCGTTATAGAGATAGAATATCGGCCATTGTGGCCCGTATTTGAATGAGTGGGTTTTTCTATACCAATTTGAGGTGGCACCGCGAGCAATCGTCCTCTATACATGAGTTATTTATGTATGGGGGCTTTTTTTATGGAAAAAAGGAGGAAATGTAATGGAAAGAAACAATGGTTATTTTGGACAATTTGGAGGAGCCTTTGTACCAGAGGAATTAAAAAATGTACTAAAAGATGTGGAGGAAGCTTTTTATAAGTACATAGAAGATGAGGAGTTTTTAAATGAGCTTGCCTACTACCAGCGCCAATATATAGGACGTGAAAATCCTCTATATCTTGCAAAAAGGCTGTCTGAGCAACTTGGAGGAGCAAAGATTTATTTAAAGAGAGAAGATTTGAATCATACAGGAGCTCACAAAATAAACAATGCAATGGGACAGGTACTTTTGGCAAAGAGAATGGGCAAAAAGAGAATAATAGCAGAAACTGGAGCTGGACAGCATGGAGTGGCAACAGCAACGGTATGTGCTCTGATGGGACTTGAATGCATCATCTACATGGGATCAATCGATATAAAAAGACAAGAGCTAAATGTCTTTAGGATGGAGATGCTAGGAGCTAAAGTCGTTCCAGTAACTACAGGAACAGCAACTCTAAAGGATGCAGTAGACGAAGCTTTAGCTGATTTTGTTGCAAATGCTCACGATACATTCTATCTTCTAGGCTCAGCAGTTGGACCACATCCATATCCTACAATGGTAAGAGAATTTCAAAGCGTAATAGGAAAAGAAGCAAGAAAGCAAATCCTAGAAGCAGAAGGTAAACTGCCTGATTATATAGTAGCCTGCGTAGGAGGAGGAAGTAATGCAATAGGATTGTTTGCACCATTTGTAGATGACCTCTCAGTAAAAATTGTAGGAGTAGAGCCAGGGGGAAAAGGACTAGATACAAACGAACATGCTGCATCTATTTCTAAAGGAAGCGTAGGAGTTATTCATGGCTTCAAATGCTATACTTTGCAAGATGAAAATGGTGAGCCTCTTCCAGTTCATTCTATAGCTGCTGGACTTGACTATCCTGGAGTAGGACCAGAGCATAGCTATTATAAAGAGAGTAATAGGGCTGAGTACATTGCTATAACAGACGATGAAGCAATGCAAGCATTCTTTCTTCTATCCAGAACTGAAGGCATAATTCCAGCGATAGAAAGTGCTCATGCGGTTGCATATGCAGCAAAGCTAGCAAAAACCTTATCAAAAGATCAGACGATCATTGTCAACCTATCGGGTAGAGGTGATAAAGACGTAAACCAAGTAAAAGAAATGAATCTATTAGATAAAAACTGAAAAGAAAAGCCCTAGATTATTCTGTGATAAAACCATCACTATGAGTAATCTAGGGTTTTATTAGAAATTCTTTATAATATCTCTTTGCTCAGCTTTCCAGCCGAAAATTCCACCAGTATGAATAAAGAGTATATTTTTATGATTAGATAAATTGCCTTTCTTAATTTCATTATATAGACCATAAAATGCTTTGCCAGTATACACAGGGTCAAGAGCTACACCTTCTAAGCTAGCTATGTATTTTATAAAATCTATTTCCTCTTTAGTACTAAGTCCATAGCCTCTTCCTGCATAGCCATCAATAATCGGAATTTCATCGTAAGAAAGGCTGATATTCTCTCCAGTATATTCGTTCATCTCAGCTATGATTTTTTTAGTTTCACCAGCGAAATACTCTCTGTCAGCTGAGATATTTATACCATAGACTATGGCATCATTTTTTACGAGGGTGTTAGCATAGAGAAGCCCTGCAAAAGTACCAGCCGAACCCACAGTTGTAACTATAGCATCAAAATGAATACCTAAAGTTTTTTCCTGCTCTAGAATTTCATTCATGGCATGAAAATATCCAAAACCACCTATACCATTTGATGCTCCAATAGGAAGCATGTAGCCTTTTCTTCCTTTAGACTCTAGCTCATCTTGCTTTGCTTTTAGTAATGTATCTATATTCTTAAATTCCTCGCTACCTACAATATCAATACTTGCTCCAAATAATCCATCTAAAAAGTAATTTCCTTCAAAGACATCTTCACTACTTCCTCTTAAAATCAGATGACATTTTAAGCCAATCTTTGCTGCAGCGGCAGCAGTAGCTCTGGCATGATTTGACTGGACAGCACCACAGGTGATAAGAGTATCATAACCGTTATCAATAGCTTCAGCTATAGCAAATTCAAGCTTTCTGATTTTATTTCCAGACACCTCAGTTCCAGTTTGGTCATCACGTTTAAGATAGATATCTACATCTCCAAGTTCTGACGATAATCTTTTTAAATGCTCGATATTTGTTGGTAGATTAGCAATAGTTAGCTTTCTTGGCATCTTCATATTTATGAAGCCTCCTTAAATTGATTTCTTTATTTTGGATTCATTGTGAATACAGAATATTTTGGGGACAGCTTTATTGTTATAATTGAGTTATTTCTTATTATTACAGCATTGCTATAGCTCTTGTTGGAGAACCATCAGCATCAAAGGTCTTAAGTGGTAGAGCGCTAAATGTAAATTGCTTTTCTGGAATTTCACTCAAATTAGTTAGATTCTCAATAATTATGAAATTTTGATTAAGAAATACATAATGATTGTCAAAGTCTACAGTATCTACAGCATCTATAGAGATAGCGTCAATACCTATTCCCTTAAGCTTGAAGTTAGAGAGCCATTTTGCGGCATCGTGCTCTAAAACTGGAAAATTATCAAAATACTGCTCTGAACCCCAGTATTTACTCCAGCCTGTATAAAAAATTACGAAATCACTGTTTTCTATAAATCTTTCATAATCAATCAAATCTGGGAGAGTAATGTTATCTGATACCTCTGTTACATCAATTAAAATAGCTTTTCCTACAAATTTTGATATATCAAAATCATCAAGCCCAAGTCCTTCTTCTATCATGTGCTTAGGAGCATCTATATGAGTCCCTGTGTGAGAATACATACTAAACAGCTTCTCAGCAAACCCATCTACCTCTATAGTGTTAGTATTCTTAAGTGATGGGGGCTCGGTTCCTGGATAAACTGGCATTTGTTCTTTAATCATATGAGTTAAATCGAATATTTTCATAGTATCCACCGCCTGTTCTTTTTTTAAGTCTATCATGTAAAAATAAATAAAAAAAGCCCATAAAAAAATACTCCTCTTGAAATAAGCTTATTTATCTTGCTTATAATACAAAAGGAGTATCTTAATATACATTTTATACAGAAAATTAATATAAACTAATTTTCAGTTTTAGTAATATAACGGCTACTTACTTCTATATGATTTAGAAATAAAAGCAGTCTTTCATATACTGGATGAGCTTTGTCACCGAATTTAAGTTCAAGAGCTTCTCCTATTTCCTTAACAGTTTTTATTCCATCTATTTGAAGGAATACAAAACTTGCATACTCATCAAAAGCTATTTTTTTATATTCAGGTATTTTAAACTTTAGTTTTCTAAAGAAATTTTGAACCTTATGATTTTGCTTTTCTAAAATTGTCACTACGCCTTTGTTGTCTACATCATAGGTAAGGCTCTCATTAATTTTATAAACTATATTTAAAACATCGTCATTATTTTTGTACATTTTTTACCTTACTATTCATGATAGGAATAATAGTAGCAACTACAAGACCAGCTAATATTATAAATGCCATGCTGTTTGATGCAGCAAATCCGCTTGGACCTGCACCTTTAATAACTCCAGCTACTTGCAATATAATACCGATTAATCCGATAATTGATCCACCAGCAACCAATCCAGATGATAAACTGATTCCGTTAGAAACCTTTGTATCTTTTTCTACATCTGATTTAGAAGTTCTTTCGATAAATACTCTAACTAATGCTCCTACTAAAATGATAGAAGTAGTTGCGATAGGAAGATAGAATCCTATAGCTACTGTCATAACTGGAAGATTAAGAAGGAATAAAACAACTCCCATAACTGCTCCAACGATAATCATTACCCATGGAAGCTCTCCAGACATGATACCTGCTGTAAGTGTAGACATTAAGTTAGCTTGTGGAAGTGCAAATGGAACGTTAGCTCCTGTCATAGCTAATTGGCTAGATAGTAGCATGATAGTACCAACAACAACTGCAACACCAACTATACCAGAAATAGCAAAGTATTTATCCATTTCTGACTTATCTCCACCAACTATAAAAGTAACCTTTTGTGACTGAGAGTATCCTCCAGCCATAGCTATAGCTGTAACTATAAATGTACCAAATAATAATAGAGCTTTGTTGTGCTCTGGATTAGTCCAGCCCATAGCAACAAACAGTAAAGTTACTAAAACTATAGATGCTATAGTCATACCTGAAACTGGAAGATTTGATGTTCCGATTGTTCCAGTTAAACGTCCAGCAACGATAACAAATAGTAGTGATAAGAATAATGATAAAATAGAAGCTGTGATAGCCATCATAATATTTCCACCAGAAACAACAAATCCAGCTAGAAAACCTACTACAAGTCCGCCAAGTAAAATCATAGTACCGATTTTAGATGCATTGTTTCCAGAAGTTTTAGCATTTAAAGTTTCTTTGATTGAAGAAATAATTGTAGGGATAAGCTTTATAGCTCCGATAAGTCCACCAGAAAGCATCATACCAGCTCCGATGTATTTTACATAGCTACCAGCGATATCGCCAACTCCCATAGCATTAATAGAAACATCAGGGTTGTTCCAAACTACAGCACCTTCTTTTCCTAGCTCAGAGAAATAACCGATAAGAGGAAGAATACCAAAGTTTGAAAGAAGTGAACCAGCAAACATAGTAAGAGCAACCTCAAGACCTACTATAAATCCGATTCCTAGTAAAAGTGGGTTTACTTCAAGCTGAAGTCTCCACTTGTAAAAGCTTTCATTAACATAGCTGATAACGTTATTTGTAACATTTAAGAAAGAACTAGTTACAACAGTTATAGCACCACCGATACCAAAACCGATTCCCATGAATTTCATAGAATCTCCAGCACCTTCTGAAGCAACAAGTGTCTCAGAAATAGCCATTGACTCTGGGTACATAAGCATTCCGTGCTCTTCAACTATTAGGTAGTTGTAAACTAGAGATGCAATACCTATTCCAAAAAGTACTCCACCAACTCCTACAAGAAAACCTTCTAGGAATGAAATTTGAGAACCAATTAATAGTACAGCTGGTAATACGAAAATAATACCACTAGCTACAGACTCTCCACCACTTGCCATACCTTGAACAAGGTTTTTGCCAAGGATACCTTTTTGCTTAGCAAAAGCAGCTATAAATGCAGAACCTATAATTGATCCTGGAATACCAGCAGCAACTGTAAGACCAGATTTCATACCTGAGTATGCAGTAGATGCTGCAAAGATAACAGCAAGAATAATACCGATAATTAAAACAACTGTATTTCCACCTGATTTAGAACCAGTAGAAATATATGGAACGTAATCTTTTCCAGCTACGCCACCATATGCATCTTTTGATAACTTATGATCCATAAGTCTACCTCCTTAAAAAGTTTATAATTATTAATGCAAAACACATTATATCATATACTTTACATATATAATGTTAATTATTTATATAAAAATAAAAAGTAAATCTATTGGCAAAATTTCAACAATTTCGATAGTCAGAATTGAGAAAAAATGTTTGCGAATCAAGTATTGATAGTGTTTTACGTAAAAGACATTTACTGAATATTAATGAATATAATAGGGGTTAATATTAAATAATAATTAAAATTTAGCAATAAGAGTCTATCCATTACAAAAATCTAAGCGTGTATATAAAGCTTGAAATTTTTTTATACAGACAATAAAAAAATAGCTCCTATATAAAATAAGAGCTATTTGAAATAACTTATTAAATTAAAAAACTATAACTGAACTGACTGAAGCGATACTTCTTTTTTTCCACCAGCTACCATTTGCTTTCCTACTTCTTTAAAACCAAAAGCTTCATGGAATTTTAATGACACTGGGTTTGGTGGTTTAATATCGATTTCAGCAGTCACTCTATCAACTCCAGTAGATTTTGCATGATTAAATACTTCATTATAAATAAGTCTTCCTATGCCCATGTGCTGATAATCCTCTGATACCACCACTCTGTCGACGTATAAGAATTTATCGTAATTATCTAAGAACCATTTGTAATTTACACTAGCATAAGGCTTGTTTTCTCTTACTGCAATTAAAAAAGCGGCAACCTTTCCATCTACTTCTACCACTTTGAACATCTCAGCCATATTGCCAAGCTCTGTAAGTGAAGCCATATCCAAATCTGAAAGAAAATGTACTAAATCTTGATTTAATTTTAAAATTTCTTCTAAATGTTTTTCAGTTGCGTCGAGTATAATAGGTTTATTGTTCATATCCGTCTCCTTTGATTTTATTATATAATGATACTATAATTTAGTTTATACACTATAGGGAGGTAAAAAACAATGAATAAAAAAATTGGATTTATAGGATGCGGGAATATGGCTCAGGCAATGATATCAGCTTTAGTCAAATCAAAGCTAATAGAGTCAAATCAAATAATAGCAAGCAATCGCTCAAAAAATATACTTGAAAAAATGAACAAGGAATATGGCATTACTATTGCCTCTAATAACATAGAGGTAGCAGAAAAATGCGACATCGTGTTCTTGGCTGTAAAGCCAAACCTTTATGAAATGGTTATGAAGGAAATCAAAGACAGCGTAACAAAGGATAAGATATTTGTTTCAATAGCACCAGGAAAGACGATGGAGTTTCTAGAGGCTCATCTAGGGGAAGATGCCAAAATTCTTAGAACTATGCCAAACACTCCATCTATGGTAAGCGAAGGGATGACCGCTATTTGTCCAAATTCTAACATTGATTCAGAAGAGCTAGAGTTACTTATTAAGCTAATAGAAAGCTTTGGAGCAGTAGAGCTAATAGAAGAAAAACTATTTGACGCTGTAGTTGCTGTATCAGGCTCATCTCCAGCCTATGTATTCATGTTTATAGAAGCAATGGCAGATGCAGCAGTGATTCAAGGAATGCCTAGAGCTCAGGCATATAGATTTGCAGCTCAAGCGGTGCTAGGAAGTGCAAAAATGGTACTAGAATCTAAGAGCCATCCTGGAGAACTTAAAGACATGGTATGCTCACCTGGAGGTACTACTATAGAAGCTGTAGCAGTGCTAGAAGAAAGAGGGATGCGCTCGGCTGTAATAGAAGCAATGAGAAAATGCGGCCAAAAATCCAAGGGAATGTAAAAGCTAGAAGCATTTTGCTACTAGCTTTGAATGTATTATTTTTTGGAATTCTCATTATTAAGTAATTTCTGTGAAAAAGTATATGATAAAACTGTACTTATAGATATTAATACAAGACCTATAATTAAGTCCTTGAAAGATGCTACTCGTGGAATTAAAGTGGTTATAGAGCCGAGTACAAAACCCAAAACCATGAAATAAGTCCATCCGTAGTATCTTTTGAACATAAAATTAATACATTTGGATAAGATAAGAGTAACAAAAACAAATCCCAAACCAAGTGGCAAAAGTATATCTATTTTGATAGAGCCTATAGCATCCAAAATAATACTGTAAACACCTGCATACATTAACAAAACTGAAGAACTAATACCTGGAATAATAGTTCCAAGAGAAATAACCCCACCATAAAAAACACTGTCTTTAAAACTAAGTGAAGTAATCTTATCAACATTTACATTAGAGTTGTCTAAAATAGCTAATCCTATAGTTAATAATAAGGTCAATACCATAGGTAATAAATAGTATCTTCTAAACCCTTTCTTTTTGGCTTCATTATAAATTGAAGGGATAGAGCCTATCATAATGCCAACAAATACAAACTTTGAAGCAAATTCATAAGAAACAAAAAGATATTCTAATATCCTACTAAATCCTATAACACCAATTCCTACACCCAAACCTATAGAGCATAAAAACATAAATTTGGATTTGAAGTCTATGTAAAAGTTGCCTATAGCATCAGTTATTTTATCATAAACCCCTAGCATCATTGCAAAAGTACCACCACTTACACCAGGAGCTATACTACCTATTCCAATTATAATACCTTTTAATATATTTTTTATAATCATTAAATAGTCCTCGTATTCTTTAAATTTTTGCCAAATAAAAAAAATGTCCTCTAAATTTTAACATTAAGGACATTTTCTTACAACATAATGATAAATTAAATTATAACATACACACTTTATTCCTGCCTGTTTTCTTTGCAAGGTAAAGCTGCTTATCTGCAGCTTCTATCATATATTTACAGCTAATCTCCTCATCGGGAACTACATTAGCAATACCAATACTAACAGTAACAAAAGGCTCAACTGTTGAATTTTCATTAGGAATTTTGGCATTATAAATATTTTTTCTTATAGCTTCAGCTATTTCAAAATCTGCTTCTTTTGAATTACCAGAAAAAATACTAGCAAATTCTTCTCCACCATATCTAGCAAGAAGTCCTTTCTTTTCACAAATATATTCAGAAGTCATAGATGCGATTTTCTTTAGACACTGGTCTCCCTCTTCGTGACCATATAAATCATTATACGCCTTAAAGTGGTCTATATCAAATATCATAAGAGATAGCTTTCTATTGGTATTAAAGCAATAATTCAACTGCTCCCATAAATACTCATCAAACTTTCTTCTATTAAAAACTCCAGTAAGTCCATCTAAATAAGAAATACTTTCAAGATAGTCTCTGTGCTTTTTAAGCTCAGAATGTGTATTGACTCTAGCCTTTACAATTACAGGGGAAAAAGGCTTAGAAATATAATCTACAGCTCCCAGCTTAAAGCCATAAGTTTCATCCTCTACGCTGATTTTTCCTGTAATAAAAATAATAGGAATATTTTTAGTTAGAGGAGTATCTTTTAATTTTTTGCATACATCATAACCACTGATACCAGTCATTACGACATCTAGCAAAATAATATCGGGCAGGGTATCAGAAAAAATTATATCTAATGCCTGCTCACCACTGCTAGCTGTAATTACAATATAATCATCCTTAAGCACATCAGTAAGAATAGCTAAATTAATTTTTGTATCATCGACTATTAAAATCTTTTGTTTTTTATGAGTCTTGTGCATTTTCGATACTTCCCCCAGATATAATTTAGCAGATATTTTTTAGATTCAAAATTTTTATATAAAGTAGATTGTATCATAGGAAAATAGAACTTACTATCATAATAGTTCGAAATATTTATAATTAAATATAAAATTAAAATTATACTATATCATTAATAAAATTGATGCTTAGATTTCCAAAATGGATGAGATATTATGATTGAGTTTTCTACGTTTAGTTTATATTTTAATACAGTGGGTATTTCATATATAGTAGTTTAATAAAAATTTCAGATAAATAAATTTGCTTAAAATAGTCTTAAGTGTAAATAGTAATTTGATTGAAGTTTAAAGGAGGAATGAACGTGGGCGTAGTTTATGAAAAAAGTACAAATAAAAGTCTAAGCGAGGCAATCAGCTCTTTAGAGAGCAATTTAAAGGAAAGTGGTTTTGGGATACTATGGCAACTTAATTTCAAAGATAAATTACAAGAAAAAGGTCTAGAGTTCAAAGATGATTTTGTGGTATTAGAGGTATGTAATCCAAAGCAAGCCAAAGAAGTTCTAGAGGAAAATATCCATATAGGGTATGTGCTTCCATGTAAGATGGTAGTTAGAAGAGAAGACGATAAAACGTATATAGGAATGACAAGTCCAGAGGTTCTTATTGGACTGTTCGAAGGTAGTGACTTAAAAGAAGTTGCTAAAAAAGTTGAAGAATCTCTTAAAAATTCAATAGAAGCTTCACTGTAAATCTAAGCCTTGCATTGGTCAACATAATTAAGCTGTAGTATTGCGATACCTTCATTAAATTGGGTAAAACAGCTAATTAACTGGAAGGTATTATAGTGATATTAAAAATTATTACAATAAGATGAGTTATTATTGTAAATTATACAAAGACAAATAAATCAATACGATGTTATAATTACAATAATAATTTAACATTTCTGAAAATTGAGTGATTTTGCAATTTGGACTTGGAATGAAATGTTGGCAATTAGAACAATTGAAAGACCAGCTAATAAAAGTCAATAAGTTATCTTAGATTTTTTGAAAAATTTAGTTTTAGAAAAAAAGGTACAGCAAAGCTAGCCATTTGAAAACACGAACAATGGCTTGAATCAGGGGTGCAGATTAAAAACTTATTATGCTACAAGTTTTAAGGCAGTCTCTTTAGTATGACGCCAAGATTGATGATCTTTAGGGCTCCTTAAAGCAAAAGGCTTTTCATCACGGAGAACCGCAAAGATGTAGTTTAAGAGCTTATGCATAACGGCTACGAGAGCCACTTTTTTCTTCTTGTTTTCGCACTTTTGATGATAATAATCTCTGAGTACAGGGTTTATAGCATCGCCTTTACGAGTAGTCCTGATAGATGCAAGAGCAGCGGTAAAGAGAACTCTTCTTCCAAAGCGGGTACCACGTTTCGAAATTTTGTTTCTATCACCGTTGAACTTACCAGATTGATTGACGCTCGGATCGATACCGAAAAAAGCGACAAACGCTTTAGACGAGTGAAACTTTGAAAAGTCACCAATCTCAGCAATCAGCGTTACAGCAGTGAGAAACCCTATTCCTGGCATGCCTTCAAGGAGCTCAATGTAACGACGTTCTTTAGCTGGAAAGTCAGGACTTTGAATCATCACTTTGAGCTGATCAATAAGCCCATCAAGGCGATTTTGGAAGTTTTCGATATTTTCTACATGAGTTTTGATTTTAAGACTTAAGATATCAAATTCCATCGGCATAGACAGCGCTTGGGTAGTGATTTCAAGGAGGGCATTCACCTTCTTGTTAGCCCAAGAAACAGTCTTGCGGCTGATTTTTGAGATCATCAATGCCAGCTCACTAGAATCCACCTCAGAAAGTGCTCTTGGAGAAGAGTATGTTTTAAGAATCTCAAGAGAAGCCTTGCCAAAGGGATTTCCAAAGACATCAAGATAGCCTGGAAACAGCAGATATAAGTCTGTACAGAGCCGATTTTTCATCTCAGTGAGCATATCTGACACCTGGTAATATTCACGACTCATCATGCGAAGCGCGAGAATTTGAGGCTCAGGCACAAGAGAATACTTTACTTCTTGAAATTTTGCGAGTCTTGCAATAGATTCTGCATCTTTTGCATCATTTTTCACTTTTCTTAAGTCGAAATTCTTGATAGAATGAACAGACAAGGGGTTTAGGACAAAACCCTTGAGGTCATTCGATCTCAAGAAAAAGAAGAGTGGTAAATGAAAGATACCCGTAGATTCTACGAAGTAGATGGGCTTTTGTTTTAACCGCTCTTCTTCTTTTTTGAGAATCTCAAGAAGTTTGTTGAATCCTTTTGGATTGTGATCAATCCTGAATGGCTTACGAATAAGAGAACCACTTGGTTCAAGCATTGCAACCACAGAGAATTCTGAGGAAACGTCAATGCCTATAACAAAATCATTAAAAAATTTAGACACAGTAACACAACCTTTCAGTTTTATGATGAATCAGAGCATCCACTAAATGAAGAACGCCAAACAACCTTGCATTTGAAACGGGTAACTCTAGATAGAGACCCAACCAGCTAAACATAGAATCGTCCTTGTGGAGTGACACGCTTTTTTACGGATAAGTCTTCTTAAAGAAGGATCCAGGAGGCACGCACATCTATCTCTCTGACAAAGAGATTATAGCACGATGTTTAGTAAAATCAAGGTAAGGTGTCTGTGATTCATCTGAACTATAGATTTGAAATTATCAAAGAACATTCGGGGTGGTTTTTAAACCGTAACCCTAGATTTATCTTACAAGGAGGGGGTTAATTTTAAATCTAGAATGAATAGGTATGTTTATTTTACAAGGTTGCAACTATAAAAATATAGGTAGTTGCAAAATGTAATTTTAGATGAAAAAGTTATAAAAGAAAGAGAAAAGAGATATTAATTCACAATACTCTTTAAAACACTTAAATTAGAGCATAATAAATAAAGGCGGCAGCCATATTGCAAGAATATATTAAGCAGCTAGCGCTTTAATCGCTAAAGGATTTTTAAAATCATCTTT
>Ga0228535_1002247_pt1 | contig 20008 bp, 15 predicted proteins | sample SJ1metagenome_FD_168457 | JGI IMG/M metagenome (GOLD analysis project Ga0228535, IMG submission 168457) | Enriched culture of PCE-dechlorinating microbial communities from Ithaca, New York, USA - SJ1 | ecosystem: Engineered > Modeled > Simulated communities (microbial... > Unclassified | place... | reverse complement strand
ATTCCAATGGGAAATGAAAATAATCAGCATCCAACTGAAGAAAACTGGGATTTTAAGGCAAAAAATCAGGGTGATTAAACCAATTTTCCTTGACTTTGAGCAAAGGTCTCACTATGATGATTATATCCTGTCTTTTCACCTAAAAACAAGAAAAAGAGGGTCCATCCCATTGTAATGGAACAAATTGGAACGGCCCTCAGGCAGAATATATTGTATTGTCTCAATCTTGTTTCTTGGTCGCGGCCAGCATTCTTCTCAACGCCGAGCGGCTGTAGATGTTGAGTCCGAAGTCTATTCCCATCCTCCCGTGCAGGTCCCTCAGGACAGGATCGTAGTAGAGCGTCTTGAAATTGGTGCTGTCCAGCTGTACCACGTTCGCCTTTCTCAGTGAAAGCACGATCTGTTCGGTGGAATACTCATGATGCAGCTCATGCTCGAGGATTCTCACAATCAGCAATGAGATGAAGCAGGTCAGGAAGTGGGAGCCTATGCGGTCCTTGCGCGAGACGAACACCGGCCTCGCCTCCAGCTCGCTCTTGGTCACCCTGAAGGTCTGCTCGATCCTCCACAGCCCGTGGTACATGTCGACGATGTCCAGGGGGGTGACGATCCGGTTGAGCTGCAGCATCCCCTCGTCCTTCAGCCAGCGGCTCTTGCCCTCGAACGCATTCTCGACCTCCCCGGTCTCACGCCCCCGCCTATCGACATACGGTCTCAGCCCGGTCACATTGGTCTCGATCACATAGAAGCCGTCAAGCGACTCATCCTCGTCGAGAGTCTCGAAGTCGAACACGACCTTCGCCTCATAATCATCGACTTCCTGCTTCGTCTTCTTGTCGTACACCTGGGTCTTGAGGTACTTGTTCTTGCCGTAGTTGTTGTCGATGACATCCCTGCTCCTCGAATGCGAGGAGGCGAGGGCCTTCTCGACGGCAGCCTGGCGGTCGACCTTTGCCCGTGCAGCGTACTTCGCCGACCAGTAGATGATCTGCAGGTGCCCGACCCCCTTCACGGCCGACCTCCGGCCGTCGGCGTCCCTCACATAGGTGTCCTTCACCTCGTCAAGCACCTTGTACATGAACGCAACCGGTGTTTCGGCGTCAAGAGGGGGAAGCTCCTTTCCCGCAGCGTCAAACCGTGTGTAGCCGCCGGGGTCCCTCACCGTGTTCTTGAGAACCTCGGTGCCTCCGCGCACCGACTTGCTGAAGATGTACCCGTTGTGGTTGGTGATCACCTCGGCGACATTGCCCCCGCTCATCATCGCCTTGTCGGCGACGAAGATGATGTGCTGCATGTCGAGCTGGGAGCGCACCCGCTCGCTCATGGGCGTGAACGTCTGGCTGTCATGGGTGTTGCCCTCGAACAGGTCATAGGTGACGGGGAAGCCCCTGTCGTCCATGAACAGGCCCATCTGGACGATGGGGGTGCTGCGGTGCTCCTTGCTCGGACCCTTCCTGCGGAAGCCGTCCTCGTTGTCTGTCTCGAAGTAGTAGTTGGTCACATCGTAGAACAGCAGCGTCGAGTCCCTGTCGTACAGGCCTACCATCCTCTGGTGGAGCAGCTGCAGCAGGTCGTCGCGCCACCGGGGGAAGATGCTCAGCGCGTGGTAGATGTCGTTCAGCGAGAAGTCCATCTTGTCGAAGTACTTGCCCCTGCCCTGCCAGGCGGCCCGCTTGGACCCCGGGGCGATGATCCTCTCATACACCAGCAGTTTCATGACGGCGGTGAGGTTGTACCCGCATCCCAGGTACTTGCGCCTGTCGTCGATGAACTGGTGGATGCCCAGCGAATGGAAGACCCGGCTGATGGCGGCATGCCCTATGTTCCTCACACAGTCATAGCATCCTGTGTCCTCATGGAAAGGCAGCCGCCCTTGCGGATCGAACGTGACGGAGACAGGCCGGGAGGCCTGCTGCTTCTCCTTCGTCCTCTGCCTTGCGATTTCCTTGAAATGGGCGACGGGGTCTTCATAGAGGTGCTCAAACTCATCGACGAACCCGATGCGCCCGACCTTGCGCTGCTTGGGCTTGCCGTTCTCCCTGTAGGCCTCCGCAAAGTACATGAGTACGCGCCCGTCCTTGTTCTTCGGTGCAGTCTGTACGAACATCCCGATCCTCCTATATATCAAGGAAAGTATACAACATTCTAAAAGACAATACAAGACAATACAATTATATTCTTTTGAAAAGATTATTCGGGCATGAAAAAAGCCCCCGAAGGGGCCTGAATCAGCATTTTCTTGAGATTATCCTCTATTCAGAGGTGAAAAGACCGGTGGGGATGACCGCTGATTTTTGTTAAGATAGACCTCATGAAGGGAAGAGCACATGGTTCCCGAAGGTGGGGATGACCGCTGATTTTTGTTAAGATAGACCGACTTTTGGTCTGATACGTGCTGTGCCGTTGGTGGGGATGACCGCTGATTTTTGTTAAGATAGACCCTTAATGGAATATATTCCAATGGGAAATGAAAATAATCAGCATCCAACTGAAGAAAACTGGGATTTTAAGGCAAAAAATCAGGGTGATTAAACCAATTTTCCTTGACTTTGAGCAAAGGTCTCACTATGATGATTATATCTTAACAAAAACCAGCGATTATCTCTAATAAGACTTAAGTCGCAAAATGCTCCCAATTTTGGGAGCTCTTTTTTTTATTCAAAAAGCAATCCCTGTTCAGGGCACTCATTCTCTACCTGTTGACCGGCATAGAACGTCCTGGTCATTCCGAACTGTCGATCAGTTATAAAGAAGATTGAGACTTTACCATTAGGTGGAACTTTATGTTCCACCTGTTTGGCCAAGGTTTCAGCTCGTTGTTTAGAGGGCACATAATAGGTGTAGAATGATAACTGGAATCGAGAAAATCCCAAATCCAGTAAATCATTACGAAACCGATTTGCACGCTTGACATCGAGCTTCGTAAGTGTGGGAACATCGAACCCTACAAAAACCCACATAGCGTTATACGGTCCAAGCATATTGGTACTTCGGGAACTGAATGTAGTCACGGTTCCGTGCAAGAAAACCAAGATAACTGAGCACATAAAGCCGCAATCCATATGAGAACTCTACATCTTGATCTTCAAAGACCACTTCTCGCGCTGTTATTCGCATCAACTCTTTCTTCTCTCGCGATTCCAGCTCCTCAATGACTCCGTACTTGGAACACATTGCAAGCACCAAAGAATCAACCATCGGGCGAAATGGCTCCATCAAATCATCAACCAAACAAAACGGGTTAATTCTGCTTGAATGAAATACTCCGCAGGATGGCAGCAATCCGGTGTCTACTACAGCCCTTGCAACTGCAGATCGGAGAATGCTGTATCCATAGTCCAATTTCCCATTGATTGCATTGTCCTCATCCGACCGGAAGAAGCTGGTTCCATAAATGGATTCGAAATACACTTTTGCTCCCTGAGCTTCATTATTGGAACTATCACCCGATAACACAGTCTGGGACAACACATCCAACCGTTTTACTCCAGGCACTTGCAAATGTTGAAGAAAATCTCTTTGATTCTTCAGCTTCTCTGTTATAACTTGCTGCCAGGCTTGCTTCCTACGAGGAAGCGAAGCCTTCAACTGAATATCCATTCTTTGGGATGTCTCCTTATGCTGCAACATAGGGAGCAACATCCCCAAAGGAATGTGTTTCTCATCACAGAATGTTACCGGCACCTTGTGATGTAGACAAGATTTGAAAAATCTATCCGAGTACCTGAATCCTATTCCATGACAAATGATCGAATGAATATCATCAAACGGAATAAGAGACTCCTCCCCGTCTTTCTCGACGATGAGCTTGTTATGCACAGTATGGAGGTAATAACCAGTACCACCAAGGTCAATCACTCTCCACATAGTTCCACCTCATCCTTCTCAAGCTTGTCCACCAAAAGAGGAGACACATAGCGAACCAAGCCTGCCGAGCTAAGCTGGACTTTTCTTACGTCATAGTTTTTAATTGTAGTTAAGGTGAAGCTTGTGTCTTGTCCGGTTTTTGATTTTGCAAGGTTCGAAAAGAATATTTGGATTCCAACAGATCGCTCCGTGAATGTTTTTATAATGATGAAGGTTCTTCCAGTTTTTGCATTTGGTAACTTTACTCCGGCAGCCTTACTATAATTTGAATCTTTTCCTTCATTTGGAATAGAAGCTTTCAATTCGCACACATCTCCTTGATAAAGACGGACGAATAATATATACCCTTGTTGCTTGTAATTAGGTTCGTAGGATGGATTCATCGCATTTACTTTTCTAATAATTTCTCCACAGAGTTGGCCCTGTTTATCGTGATAGAAATCCAAGCATAAATTACTTTCTTTATCAATTGCGAATCCCTTTCTGTTATTCATTGGCTCTTGGATAACCAATGTCTTGAGCCTGGAATTGTTCGAAATCAAATAGTAATAACCCCCGACCATTTCCAAAGCTTTCTTACTGATTGATTTATTGCTTATTTCTATTGGTTTTTTGCCGTTATCAATCAGGTATTGATTTTCATTTTTCAAAATGTTCTCTGCATCAGTGAGGTGATTTTGGTACTTTTCCAAAACCAATTCATTTTTTTCTTGAATTAACTGAATCTGCTCTTTGAGTTTTTCTGAATACCAGCTATGCGATGCTTCTGAAAACTGACTTCGTATTTTTTCTGCAATCTTTTTAAATGATCCGTCAGTAATAGATATATTTTTCACTTTCTTCCGAACACATAGTACCAAATCATTCCCGTTAGGATCCGCCCCAAGTATCGAATACACGGTATCTTTCAACAATGCACCATTCACGTCATTGTCAGTCTTCATACTCACAAAAGCATGAAGCTCCATAAATTCCAGAATCTTCTTCCTGAACAACTCTCTTTGGTCTGCAACGGGAAGGTTGGGTTCCAATGTATACCCCGGGATGGGAATCATTGCTTCAATATCAACTGCACGCTTGCCCTGCTCCGACATTGTGTTGATCATTTGAACCAATGAACGGGAACAATAAAGGGCAACAATTGCATCCAGTCCATGATGGCGATTGTCAGCACGATTCTTCCTCGAAGTCGGAGAAGCTTCGTCATTCTTGGACCAGTGCCGACTGCCTAAGTAGTCATCAATTCCTTGAAGATTCCATGCTTTACGGAGAATACTCGTTTCCATACCTTTCAGAGATCCGACTGCCGAACAGTTTTTTGAATCAAACAAACATCTCAGATATTCCAAAGCTGCTTTAGCTATATAGCTATTGTCCGATCCAAATCGAGAAACGAAACCCTTTGATTGAAGATACTTTGCATATTCTTCCTCAGTCGTTTCAAATTTCCTCCGCTTCTTCCACATGCCTGGAGTCTCGTCAAGATAGTGCATGATCGGACCCCATGCAGATGTATTGGAAAAAGCAGCATAGGGCGTTCTCTTTCCCTTTATATCGTTGCAATGACGGTGTGCAACAACCTTATTGCCATAGGAGTTATCAGCAGTATCATCTCGAGGGAAAATGTGATCCACATCTACCCTATTTTCTGCGATATCAGCAACAGAGATATGGCCAAGGCAGTATGGACAAACAAACGCCTGATCTTCCAATAGCCGAAACCGCTCAATATATCGCTTATCGAGATTGTTAGGCTCACAATACTCTGAAAAGGCTCGAGCTGCTTCCTTCTCTTGCTTCGCCTGTTGCTTGATAATATCTTCACGCTTCTCCGCTCCAACCTTCAACTCTCTTGCCAACTCAACAGTGATTTCCTTTGGCTTATCGCCAAGTATCGTGATCAACTCATTCATGAGCTTACGCAGTTCATTGAGCGTCTGATGCACTACTGGATTAGCTATCCGCCCATATTTCTCTTCTTCAGAATTCGTATTAGGCTTGAAGAACCCCTCGTTATCACGTTTCTCCTTGAATGCAGAATGCCAATATTTCCCCATCAAGGCTTGCGTTGAACCTGTAAGTATTTGGCCGTAATACGGAAGCAGAGCATGCTCTTGCCATGCTGAAAGCTCTTGCAATTCACCATCTTCCAAGCCTTTTTCAATCGCCTCGGTATAGGTCAACCCATCTTCTAGATGCTTCATAAGCAATTGTGTGGCAGTTTTTCCAATCGGGCCGTAATCGCCAATCAGAGACACAGTTTTCAACGCATCAACTACCTCAGCTTCTGAGAGATGAAAGTGCCCCATCAAGTAATTGGAGAGCCGTTTATCATCGGGAGTATTTGTCCAAGCACTAAAAAAGGCATCCTTTTGCTCTTCGTTGAGCCTTTTCCAAAATGGTTTCTCTTCAAGCTTCCTAAATCGGAATCCAGCAATTTTCTGGGTTGCTTTCTCCTTCCCTTGCAGGACAATGACACTTGTTTTCAAAGCCGGAAATTCTTTTTGAACAAGCTTAGGAGTAATGTCAGTGCCGGATCTTGCTATATGAAAGAGAATATGACGTTGCTCATCTGAAAAGGATTCTGACTGATACCGTTTTGCAACGCCTTCTTGCATTGGCATTTTGATTCTGGCATTGTTAATAGCCTCCCACAAACGTCGCTCTTCGTTGAGGAAATGACATCGCGGCAGTTTCTTTTCATCAGGGAAGTATGGACAATTCCCTGCCTCAGGAACAATCTTCTCATTTTCATACAGCATGGCGGACACGATACGCTCACAATAATCATCCGAAAGAACGTGTGGATAGAATTGTTTTTGGGTTCTTAGCAATATGTCAATTTCATTGCTGATGATATCCCGAGTGGGAACAGGTACACCCTTACCCTTCAATGAATCGCTATTGCGGTATCCGACCAAACCATTCGCATTGAACTCTGCTAGAACTTCAATGAACGTAGAAAAGCCCTTCTCCTTGGCCAGCTGTTCGGTCATCGCTTGTTGTTCTTCAAGTTTCTTGTCATCGGGGCTTTTCTCTTCATCAAGAAACGTACGAACAGAAGAAGATCCCCTGTGATTGGCAATATGATACAGGGCATATCCCAGCTCCGACAGTGTCAACTGCTCATTCAACCCCTTAAGACGAAGTGCATATGGGTTTGCTCTTACTACAGCGTCTTCAAACCGGAGTCTCGCTGGATCAGGCACATCCTGCTCCGAATATGGAAGCATAAGGTCTTTTTCAGCTAATAGTTTCCATAAAAATTTAAGACGATTCGCCCGGTGTCTGAGAGAATTACGCTGGCCCCGTTTTTGCCTCCGTTCTGAAGCTCCGATAGAAGGAGTGAATATCCTTGAAGAAACAAATACCAAATCTGAAGGTTGTTTGTTTTTTAAGTCATAAGCAGCTACGGCTATGCCAATTGAGCCCACCCCTAAGTCAAGACCAATACTATAAGGTCTTGCTCCTAGTCTCTGACGTATTTCTTGAGCTTGCTCTTCGTACCGACGTGATACTTTCTTTGACATATGCACCTTCCTTTTGACGATATACTTTTGCTGATAGTGATTAGTATAGTCCAAGTCAAGAGAAGGATTCAAAGAATTTACCATTTTTCCTATGAAAACTGGTTATAATCCCATTGAACAGCTGGTAGGTAAGAAGTACTTAACACTTGATATGGTGAGATTTACAATTACTGGGATAGAAAACCGATATCCTTTCCCATATACCTTTTTACACAGACAGCCAACTTATCTCAATTATTGAACAGGGTTGCACCCGGCAGAATCTTCCTCTCACCGGTGATGGTTCCTGCATCGGGAATATCGCCGATTATATTCCTGGAGGGACGAAGGCGATGAGATATTTCACGTGCACGAAACTGACAGGGCGCTTTCTAAAAGATTGTTTGCAAAGAAACTCAACAAACAGTTCGTTCTCAAGGCAGAGGCTCATAGATTACCAGGCCCGTCCAGTGACTGGTGCCTGCTTCCATGACTGCAAGGTTTCAGTGCTACTGATGAGAACGGCCGTCCAACATACGAACTTCCTCTACGCTCTCATGGACAAGGGCTATCACAAACCCCACATCAAGGCCTACCCGATCTGATCGGGGACAAGCCCGCAACGTCCTGCTGACCGGGAAAGGAAACCCAGGATGGTCGAAAAACCATCGTTGTTTTCGTTGCTTGGGTATTCAAAATCTTGATTGCATGCTATTGCATTATCATGTAGAGCTTGAAGCATGATGAACTGTTTTTAAATCAGCGCTGCCATACTCAATTTACATAGTTTAGAACGACACCTGCATTCCCACCACCGGACCTGCCAATATATGGGGGGCGTTGCTGTCACGCTGCAGCAACCGATATGTCAGATAGGGACCAAGAAACCCAATGGCAGACCCTATCGCTGCACCGGCCAGAACATCTTCCAGATAGTGATTGCCGCTGATCACCCGAAGCGTTGCAGTGGTGGCAGCCAAAATCCAAGTCGTTGCACTGACGGCCTTCATGGTAGTTGAATCAGGATAGAAAAGTGCTTGCATGGTCTGGGTGTAGGCTGCGGCGCTGAATGCCATCAGGGTATGTCCTGAAGGAAAGGACTCATAGTTCTCTGCAGGATCCACTCCGTCAGGAAGGGGAAACCCATCCTGGACATACGGCCTCGGTTTGTGAATGACTTGCTTCAAGACGGTACGGACCCCATAGGCGCTCACCATGGTCCCTGCATAGCTGCTCACAATGGCGATGTAGTCCGATGGAGGTGCTATCAAGCCCAGTACCCCTGGGGTTACAAGCGTCAGGCCCAAGGTAATGTCACTGGCTTTGGATAGACTCTCATTATACTCGAATGTAAAGGCCGCAAGGGGAGACAGGGCGAAACAGAAAACAAGAACAATTGCTATTACTGTCTGCTTTCTACTCATGCTTGCCTCCTCGTTTTTGCTAAGTTTACTCGGACTTCTCAAAGCCCTCAAGACCAAGTCGAATTTCGTAGGAGGAAAAGCCTTTCTTCTGCAGTTGCATCCTGACCTTATCAGCACCGACTTTTTGTTCTGCTTGAGTATAGGCCCTCTGCACATATTCGACAATCGCCTCTTCATGATACAGTTCATCCAAGGCACGGTTGGCATCCTCGCGATTGACACCTTTTGCGGCGAGACGCTGAGCCATCAGGATTCTTCCCTCAGGACTCTTCCTCTGCCTCTGCTCAATGGTCAAGAGAGCATAGCGGTACTCGCTGAGCAGGTTCTCCTCGGCAAGCTGATCAAGCGTGGTCCTGATGATGCCGGTCTCATACCCCTTTTGGGTGAGCTTCTGCGTCAGCTCAAGACCGGTATGCTCGCGCCTGGCAAGGTAGGACATTGCCTGGGAGCGGCAATTGCGCCTGGCTTGAACTTCCTTGAGCTCAAGGTACTCAGCTTCAGTGAGATTCTGGCCGACTGAGAGGTGCAGGGAACGAAAAACATCGGCTGTAATACAAAAAGGGAAACCCTCGTGGACAGAAACTTGATAGCCCTGGCCAGGGATTTCCCCTTCGATGCGTGCAAATGCCACTTAGCGCTTGGAGAACTGGAACTTGCGGCGAGCACCCGGCTGACCGTACTTCTTGCGTTCGACCATGCGGGAGTCACGGGTCATGAATCCAGCTGTGTGCAGTGCAGGCCTGTAAGCCTCGTCGTGCTCACAGAGCGCACGTGCGATACCGTGGCGGCAAGCACCGGCCTGACCGGAGGGACCACCACCAACAACGTTGATGAGGATATCGTATTTACCGACGGTTTCGGTGGTCTCAAGCGGCTGCTTGACAATGAACACCAACATCGGGTTTCCGAAGTAGGAATCGACATCCCTGCCGTTCACTACAATCTTGCCCTCGCCTTCGCGCAGATAGACACGAGCGACAGCGGTCTTGCGGCGACCGACACCATGACCAAGATCTACAACTTTTTTAACTTCTTTCTTTGCCATTTTTCGCTCCTACCTTAGATTTCAACCTTGATGGGCTGCTGAGCCTGCTGCTGGTGGTTCGCACCTGCATAGACTTTCATGTTGGTGTACAACTTGCGACCGAGCGGACCACGGGGAAGCATACCTTTGACGGCACGTTCCATCGGGTAGACCGGGTTGCGCTTGATCATATCAGCATAGCTGTACGAACGAAGTCCACCGGGGTAGTTCGAGTGGCGATAATACATTTTGTCCTGGTACTTGTTGCCCGAAAGAGCAGCTTTCTCAGCATTGATGATAATCACATAATCACCCATGTCCTGGTGAGGCACATAAATGGGTTTGTTCTTCCCGCGAAGGATGCGTGCAGCGGCAACTGCGACCTTGCCAAGCTCCTTTCCCTCTGCATCAATCAGATACCATTTCTTCTGAACTGTCAGCGGTTTCACAAAAATAGTCTTCATCTATTCATCCTGTTCTGCAAGGACCAGCCTTGCGTGTGTTTTTTGCATGGACAGAAGGATGCCTTGCACCCCGACCTGCCATATTTAGTATGTTACAGCACCAGCATACCGACGCGACAACTGCAAAAACGCCTGTACATCACCGGCCGAATACTCAGCAGGAACAATGAACGGTACGTCAGCAGAAGGAGGAAGCATCACCTTGAGGGCCAAGGCCTCCAAAGCAAACTCCTCGTAGCGTTGAGCACAAAGGCCGGTTAATCCGTACGGACCTCTGGTCTCGAACACTCCCTGGAGGGGATTGTTCATTCGCTTTGCAACTGTATCCTCCGCTTTAAGTGTGCGTATCAGGAACGCTGTGGTCTTGATGAGCAAATCAAGCAACAACGGTGAAACGCAATCCGAGGGCGGTAGCCAAGCTGTACAGGCTTCTTCCTTGAGGCAAACGACCTGAGGTACGAAACTCCCTGGGAAAGGTAGGATAGGGAGGAGCATCACGGAATCTGCCCCGCCAAAACCTAGGAACGGTCGCCAATAGGACACTGTACGGCTCGCATGCTCAGGAGAGATCGCGGGATCAAATATTGCATCATTCGATATCCGTTGAACCACCTGAAGAACCTTCTGTTGATCAGAGTATACCCTGATTACCGGAAAGTCTGGAAACAGCATTGCCAGCAGCTTTTCAAGCCTTCCTGAGAACAGCGAAGGATATTCACTGATCAACCCACGACTGACCGTGGCCTTTATGGACCGTTGGATCTGTTCGGGTCGATGCCCCAGAATGGCTCTGCCATAATTCTGAAAAAAATCGGTATATCGTACACCCCGCCTATCATACAGATAGAACGAACGCGCACGGACAACGGTAGGCATTGTATAACCTTCCGGCCTTTCTTGTCTAGTCTCTTTCCCCCCATCGGTCATATCACTCACTCCCAATTTTCTCAAGCTGAGCAAACTTGCTGATAAACGTGGCTTTTCTTCCCCCGCCGAAGCGGACTTCAATGACCTCCCGGTCTCCGTTCATCCGCACATTCACCACCTCGCCTTCTCCATAGCTGTCACTATACACCCGTTGACCGACAGGAAATAGAGGTCCGGCATCAGCCTCATCGTGGACGGTCTTCATGGTAAAGGTCTTGGCGTTGCCGCCAAAGCCTTTCTGGATGAGCGAGCCCCCGCTGCTACCCCACGAAGAGGAAGGTTTAGCGGCACTGAGGTGCTCCCTTCGCTTCTCGCCGAGGCTTGAAAACCCTTCGAACCCTGAGGCATGCAACGATCCGGGCCTGATGCCCTGAACGCTGACCAGGGAGGAGTCGATTTCATCGAGGAAGCGGCTTGGGTGCTGGTAGCTTGTCCGACCCCAAATCTTTCTCGCCCTGGCGCAGAGAAGGTACAATTCATTTCGAGCACGGGTAACGGCAACATAAAATATGCGTCGCTCTTCCTCGATGTCGTCATCGCTCTCACTCGCCCTTCCAGGAAAAAGCTCCTCTTCCAGCCCTGCAACAAACACCCGGTCGAACTCCAACCCCTTGGTATTGTGCATGGTGATCAGGGTGACCCCTTCCTTGTCACGGGGGTCCTCCCTGCCCAAGGTGGTCGGGTCCAGCGAGAGCTGTTCCAGGAAAAGCAGCAAACCCTCCAATGAGGAGTCGTATGAGGAGAGGGCGTTGACCAGCGCTTCAAGGTTGCCTACCTTGCCGGTGCTGTTCTGGCTGTCGAGCTCCTGATAGTAGTCCAGCAACCCCGCCTCCCTGATCAAAAAGTTTGCACAATCGACCAGCTCCCCTTCTCCGAGCATCGCCTGGGCATGCTCGAACATTCTCAAGAAATACGAAGCACCGGCTTTTGCCTTGGTCGAAAGAATAGTACCTTGGATGGCAAGCCTGAGCATGGCAAAAAGACTTCCGTCGGTCTGAGAGGCAAAGGAGAGTATGCTGTCCAAAGCCCCCGGACCGATACCCCTTGCAGGCTTGTTGATCATGCGCTTGAAATTCACCTCATCCTTCTCATTGGTAAGCAGGAACAACAAGGCGAGGGCGTCCTTCACCTCTTCACGGTCATAGAACTGCAGAGCACCGACGACCTTGTATGGGATGGAAAGCCGCTTGAACATGGTCTCAAAGGCAACAGACTGGGCGTTGGTTCGGTAGAGTACTGCACTTTCATTGAATTTCTTGTCCGAAAGGAGAATGTTGCTCACCCTCATCGCCTCGTCCTGCTCATCCTGTATATATAAGAGGTTGGGTTTTGATTCCTTGGTCTTGGCAGTCCACAGCTTCTTGTCATGGCGGCCCTTGTTGTTTTTAATGACTGAGTTGGCAACATCGAGAATTAGCTTGGTGGAGCGATAGTTCTGTTCCAGCTTGATCGTTCTCGTTCCATGATAGAGTTCGGGGAAGCTGAGAATATTGCGTACTTCGGCCCCTCGGAAACGATAGATGGACTGGTCGTCGTCACCGACAACACAAATGAAGCACGCCGGTCCGACCAGAAGCTTGAGCAGGTTGAACTGCGCGGCATTGGAGTCCTGGTACTCATCCACCAGGATCATGGAGAACCTGTGATGGACCCAATCCAATACGCCGGGTTTCTCCTCAAGCAGTTCTATACTCCGACCGATCAGGTCGGCAAAGTCGACGTTGCCGATGCTTCTAAGCTTTCTCTCATACGCCTCATACATTCGCTTGAAGGTTCCATCCACCTTCAAGCTGGTGAGGTTGTCAGTAGGACGGAGTCCACGGTCCTTGGCATACGAGATTTTGCGCATGACCGGCTCGAGCTCCCGCTTCTTGTAATTCGGGAAACAGGACGCAAGAAGGGAAAGCGAATCATCGTCATCATAAATGGTAAAATTCGAGGCCAGGCCGATTTCCGAACCAAACCGCCTGAGCAGCCATGCACCGAAGGAGTGAAAGGTACGGATGGTGCACTCATCGGCCTGGGCGTTTCCATCGAGCATCACCTTCACCCGCTGCTTCATCTCGCTGGCTGCCTTGTTGGTGAATGTAACCGCAAGAATCTTATAGGCAGGAATACCGAGCTTCTCAATCGCGTAGGCTATTTTGGTGGTAATGACCCTCGTTTTCCCGCTGCCCGCCCCTGCCAGCACCAACAAAGGTCTGCCGTTCTCAAGAACCGCCTCCCTCTGTTGGTCGTTCAGTGCATCCAGCATTGCTTCGATATCAGCCATGAACAGCTCCTTGTACCGGGATGGCTTCCAAATCCAGACCATTGACTGAGCGTATTCCGCACAGCACCTTCCGACCCGGCTTCAGCGACCTTCCCACGACAACCGTAAGTCCGTCAACCTCGGGAGCCTGGGCATACATGCGCCCGATGGCAAGGTCCTCTCCTTCAACAAGCTCCTCGATGAGGACTTCAAACTCCTTGCCGACGAACCGCTGAAGGTTTGCATGGGTTATCGGGGCCTGCAAAGCCTGAAGCTGCGCCTGATACGTTTGGGCGATTTTATTCGCCTTCTTGTGCTCGCGCTCGCCCCTGAGCTTGTATGCCTTGGTTCCCTCCTCCCTGCTGTAGGTGAAAGAACCAACCCAATCGAGTTTGGCCTTGGATAGGAAGTCCAGCACCTCGGCAAACGCCGCATCATCCTCTCCCGGATACCCCAGCAGTATCGTCGAACGGACAACCGCTTCAGGAACAGCCTTGCGAATCGCCTCAATGAGTGCAAGATAGCTCTCCTTCGTACCGGTGCGGCCCATGCTTTGCAGGACTCTTTGGTCGGCATGCTGGAACGGAATGTCGAAATACGGCAGGACCTTCTTGTTCTCGGCGATGAATCGGATGAGCTCGACGGGGAAGGCATCGGGATGGATGTAGAGCAGACGGATTGAGAAATCACCCTCCAATGCAACCAGGGCTTCAAGCAGTTGCATGAACTTGCTCTGCCCGTCGGCTCCGTCGGTCCCATAGGCGGCCAAATCCTGGGCGATGAGGTTGATCTCCTTGATGCCACGCTCGATCAGGGCTTTCGCTTCGGTGATAATTACATCCATCGGCTTGCTCCTCAGTCCTCCCCTGATCAAGGGAATTGCGCAGTAGGAACACCAGTGATTGCAGCCTTCGCTTATCTTCAGATAGGCGCTGCCGGGGAACGAGAGCAACTCATTGCGCTCATACACCTCATTTTCGATGGGTGGATAGGAAGGCAGGGCTACAACCCGATCACCTGCAAAAACCTGCCTGACCACCTCATTGATCTTTGAGAGGTCGCGGTTGCCGAAGATGGCCGAAGCCTCCCCCAGTTCTTCCTGCAGCTCCTTCGCATAGCGCTGGGCCATACAACCGCTGAGAATGATTTTTGCATCGGGATTGGCCTCATGAAGTGCAAAGAAGGATTCAATCGACTGCTGACGAGCCGATTCAATGAATCCACAGGTGTTGACCATGATCAAATCGGCCTCTCCCACCTCCTGGGTGTGGATGAACTGGTCGCCCTCCAGCAGTTTTATCAATGTTTCGGCATCAACTTGGTTCTTGGAACAACCAAGATTCTCCATATATACTTTTTTCATGAGGTTCTCCTGAATGACTTATTGTACAGAGTGGCAGATTAGCATGAAAGTGAGGCGTTTTCCTACCTCCCAAGGCTTATAAACACTCTGACAGATACTGAAATAGTGTTAATAACCGCAAATGGTTATTCTTCCTGTATCTATTTGCACCCAAAACTCTTATAGCTTTGCAAAAAGTATTGGAATTGCATAATTATCGTAATTCTTGCATAAATGACTGTCTTGGTATAGTATCTGAAATGCTGTATGATCACAGGCTTATTGTGCCCTTCCATGCCATGCAACAAAAATCTCACAAGAGGAAACGAATGACGAAATATATCGTGAACCGCCTATTAGGAATGATTCCTACGCTACTTATCATCATCACGCTGAGTTTCTTCATTGTCCGCATTGCACCCGGTGGTCCGTTCGCTACAGAGCGAAACCTTCCCGAGGTGGTAAAGCGAAACATTGAGGCAAAATATCATCTGGATGAACCCATGATCCAACAATACGGCCGCTATATGTTTGATATCCTGCGCGGCGATCTAGGACCGTCCTTCAAATACAAGGACTATGACGTCAACTACTACATTGCAAACAGTCTGCCCAAATCAATCGTTCTTGGCAGCTGGGCAATGTTCGCCGCCCTGCTCTTTGGAATCTCGGCGGGAATCATTGCGGCGGTCAAGCAAAACTCATGGATCGATTACCTGAGTATGGGGATAGCCGTCATCGGCATCTCGGTCCCGCTGTTTGTCATCGCACCGGTCCTGCAGCTGATCTTTGCGATGAAGCTCAAATGGCTGCCCACCAGTGGTTGGTACACCACAGGAGAAGGTTGGAAAACCGTCATTCTCCCCGCCCTCTCCCTTTCTTTTGCCTATTTTGCAAACATCGCCCGACTTACGCGTTCCTCCATGCTGGAAACACTGAGAAGCGACTACATCCGCACAGCAAAAGCCAAGGGAATGAAAAGCACTTCCATTATTTTCAAGCACGCCATGAAGGGGGCTATGCTCCCGATCGTCAGCTACCTCGGTCCCGCATTTGCAGGTATCATCACCGGTTCGATTGTTGTTGAGCAGATTTTCCGTGTACCGGGCCTCGGCAAGTTCTTTGTCCAGAGTTCCTTCAACCGCGACTATACCCTGATCGTAGGTGTCGTCATCGTGTACTCGGTCATCCTGATTATCATGAACTTCATCGTAGACATCGTCTACGCCCAACTCGACCCGAGAATTACCTACAAATAAGGAGAGGACCATGTTGTTTATTAGAAAGAAATCCAAACTAGCGGCCCTCAACGAGTTTGACCAGGTGGTTGAAGGCAATAGTCTGAGCAAGGATGCATGGAGAAGACTGAAGAAAAATAAAATGGCAGTCTTGGGTATGATCATTGTTGCGGTGTACTCGATTCTTGCAGCAAGCGCAATGTTCCTTCCCATCTACCCTTACGACCAAATCATTCTCGACCATCAGCACCTGCGCCCCTCATTTACCAAGAATGCCGGTGACCTGATGATGGAGACCAAGCTTGAGGACCTGTATTTCAAGGCTTGGAGAGCAGGATCCTTGAAAGTAACCGAAGAGCAGTCCGCCCAGATCAAGTCATGGATTGCAGCAAACGAAACCAACAAGGTGTGGGACTTCTGCTATGCAGAGGGCGAACGCCAGAAGGCGGCAGGTACGTTCACGTTCAGCAGCGCCGACCAGAGAACCATCGACCGGCTGCAGGAGAAGATCGACACTGAATTCTTGATCAGCGTCGACAAGGTCCTGTGGACCGATCCCGCCACCCAAAAGGTGCACAATCTTGCCCGTATGGATTTCATCGAGATAGAAGCCATCTACGCAAACCTGCTTAACGTTGACATTGCCGTCATCGAGAAGCAGACCAGGGATGAAATTCGCAACCAGGTGCTCAACAACCTGAAGGCTTCCACCCCCGGCTTGAGTGCAGAGGAGTATGAAGCAAACCTCCAGATCGAGATGGACACCCTCGGAGAGAAGGGGATCTTCGCCATGGGAAAGACCAACCTCCTTGGTAAAATTAAAACCACGATCACCCGCAACGCCGAGCGCGAGCTCCGCAAGGAGATCAGCGAAGGCAGGGCCCAGTTCCCCATCGACCGCGAGATCAAGGTGAATGATCAGCTTACCGCCGAAATTACCGCCACTAAAAAACATGAACGCAAGTATTTCCTGGGAACCGACTACAGCGGCCGCGACATGCTGTCCCGCATCATCTACGGAGGACAGGTCTCCATCGCCATCGGTCTGATCGGAACCATCACCAGCGTCATCATCGGAATCGTCCTGGGCGCCATCGCCGGGTATGCAGGAGGCAAGGTGGACTTCTTCCTCATGCGCTTTGTCGACATTATGTACGGCCTGCCGTACATGCTGCTGGTCATCATCTTCATGGCCATTTTCGGTCGCAATATCATGAACCTCTTCGTTGCCTTGGCAATGGTCAGCTGGCTGACCGTCGCCCGCATGGTACGCGGCCAGGTCATGAGCCTGAAGAACAGCGAATACGTTGAAGCGGCCCGCAGCATGGGAGCTTCCACCGGACGTATCATTTTCCGCCACATGGTTCCCAACTCTCTTTCTGTCATTATTGTCTATTCAACGCTCAGGGTTCCCGCATTCATCATGCAGGAGTCCTTCCTCTCCTTCCTCGGTCTTGGAGTCCAGGCTCCGTATGCATCGTGGGGTTCCCTCGTTGGAGACGCCGTGAATGGCATGACCCTCTATCCGTGGAAGTTGATCTTCCCGGCCATCGCCATGACCATCTTCCTCTTTGCCATGAACTTTTTCGGTGACGGCTTGAGGGATGCGTTCGATCCGCAAAGCAAGAACCAACTCTAGGAGGACACACATGAGTCTGAATACCGAAGCAAAGGTGGTCCTCGAAGTCAAGGACCTCAAGACATATTTCAAAACCGACGCCGGCATTGTAAAAGCAGTTGACGGAGTATCATTCACCCTGCATGAGGGAGAAACCTTGGGCATCGTAGGAGAGAGCGGAAGCGGCAAGAGCGTCACCAACCTCTCCATCATGCGCCTCATCCCCTCTCCTCCGGGAAAGGTGGTGGGAGGAGAAGCCCTCTTTGAGGGTGTTGATATCCTCAAGCTATCCGAACGGGAGATGCGCGAGATTCGGGGCAACAAGATTTCCATGATTTTCCAGGACCCGATGACCAGCCTCAATCCCTTCCTCAGGATTTCCACCCAGATGGTGGAGACCATCCGTCTGCATGAGAAGGACGTCTCCAAGCAGGAGGCTCTCAAGCGATCGATCGACATGCTCAAGCTGGTAGGCATCCCCTCGGCAGAGAAGAGAATCCAGAACTACCCCCACCAGTTCTCCGGCGGTATGCGCCAGAGGGTCATGATCGCCATGGCACTCTCCTGCAACGCACAAGTGCTGGTAGCCGACGAACCGACCACAGCCTTGGACGTCACCATCCAGGCCCAGATTCTTGAACTGATCGATAAGCTGAGCACAAAAATGGGAACTGCAGTCATTCTTATCACCCACGATCTGGGTGTGGTGGCCGGTATGTGCGATCAGGTCTGTGTCATGTATGCAGGCAAGATTGTCGAAAAAGCAGCCACCGAAGACCTCTATGCAAGACCGTCTCATCCCTATACTGAAGGTTTGATCAAGAGTGTTCCCCGCATGGATACCACCAAGAAGGGCAACAGGCTCTTCTCCATCGAGGGGCAACCGCCTAACGTCATCGACCTGCCTCCCTGCTGTCCCTTCCACCCCCGCTGCCACAAGGCGATGGAAGTATGCCGACATGCATATCCACCGGTAAAGGATTTGGGAAAAGGACACGAAGTTGCCTGCTGGCTGTACAGCGATGAAGCAACAAAAGCCAAGGCATTGAAAGAGGCGAACGTAGAGGAGAAGGCAACATGAGCACACCAAAGAAACCCCTTTTGGAAGTCAGGGACCTTAAGCAGCACTTCCCCATAACCAGCGGCTCCCTTCTTCAGAAGCAAGTCGGAGCCATTCGTGCCGTCGACGGTATCTCTTTTGACGTATACCCCGGAGAAACGCTGGGTATCGTAGGAGAGTCCGGTTGCGGCAAATCCACCACCGTACGTTCAATCGCCCAGCTCTATAAGCCCACCAGCGGCAGCGTTGTATTCAACGGTGTCGACTTGGTCAAGGCCGATCAGAGAACCATGCTTAAAGCAAGACGCGACATCCAGATGATCTTTCAGGATCCCTACGCGTCCCTCGACCCCCGCATGACGGTCAGGTCGATCATCGCAGAACCTTTGGTGATTTATAACAACCGAAAATTGCTGGAGAAGCCGCTCTCTTCCCTGGATATCGAACGCAAGGTCGAGAATCTCATGGAGCGCGTAGGACTGAACAAGGCATTCAAGAACCGCTATCCGCATGAGTTCAGCGGCGGCCAAAGGCAGAGAATCGGCATCGCGCGCGCCCTTGCACTGAACCCGAAAATCATTCTCGCCGACGAGCCGGTATCTGCCTTGGACGTTTCGATCCAGTCCCAGATTTTGAACTTGCTTGGTGATTTGCAGAAGGAGTTCGGCCTTACGTATATCTTCATCGCCCATGACTTGGCGGTAATCCAGCACATCTCCACCCGTGTTGCGGTAATGTATCTGGGAAAGATTGTAGAGATCAGCGATGCAGTGCGCTTGTATGACAATCCGCTGCACCCCTATACGACCGCCCTGCTCAGTGCAGCCCCGATTCCCGACCCGAAGGTGGAGCGGGAGCGAAAACGCATCATCCTCACCGGCGATGTACCATCCCCGGACAAGGAGCGCAATGGTTGCTACTTCTACGACCGTTGTCCCAAGAAGATGCCGTGGTGCTCATGCCATATCCCTCCGATGTTCGACATCGAGGACAAGCACCAGGTCGCCTGCTGGCTCTACGACAAGGATGACCGCAGCAAGGTGAGTATGGAAGAGGCCCAGGCTGACGCCAACAAGAGCAAGTAAGTGTTGAAAAGCCACCCGATCGGGTGGCTTTCTCCTATCTAGACAATATGAAGTGACCTCCCAGTTTGCAATTCGTGGATTCACCTTGCATACTGGGAATATCAACTAAACCGTATGCGGCTACCGCATGCAAATGGAGGTCACCACATGAATACTGTAATCAACATTGGCATCGATGTCCACAAGGATTCCTACTCAC
>Ga0228535_1002242_pt1 | contig 20040 bp, 17 predicted proteins | sample SJ1metagenome_FD_168457 | JGI IMG/M metagenome (GOLD analysis project Ga0228535, IMG submission 168457) | Enriched culture of PCE-dechlorinating microbial communities from Ithaca, New York, USA - SJ1 | ecosystem: Engineered > Modeled > Simulated communities (microbial... > Unclassified | place... | reverse complement strand
AGAGGATCATGAAGATCAGCATGAGCAGGGCATACAGTTCGAAAAGAACCACGCCGCCGATCCATTTTCCGAGATTGGTCTTCAGCAGCGGCCTGCCCCGTTCCCGGAAACTCTTTCCCAATAGATGGAAAGCGTCCTGGATAACGGGCCTGTCGGCACTCGAGAGATGGACTTCGTCCCTCGTGGTTCCGAAGAGGGTGTCTGCAAGCATCCGTTCATCGACGGTCAGGCCGGCACTGTCAAGTTTTTCCCGGTCCAGCCGGAGGCGGTACGACTTTCCTGCCAGTTTCGAGAGGAACTTCATGGCTGCCCCCGCCGCAGACGGCACATTTCCTCCCCTCTTCGCCATTTCTCCGGCAAGGGTGGATTCATGTATGGAGAGAACCCCCTTCACTGCCATTCCGAGGATCATTGCAGCGAAGGCTCTGTCGTCAGCCGTCATGGTTCGGACGTACCGTGCGAATCCCGCCTCTGCCCCTGCAGGGGGTTCAAAGAGGGGGATCACCGGGCGGGACGCCGGATCCTTTCCCCAGACAAGCCAGAACAGAAACATAACGGAGAGCAGAAGCACCGGCATTCCCAGGTGGATCATTCTGTACTGCGACGGTGCCCATCGTTCAATGACAGGCGCAGGTTCTGCAGGAGGAGCAATGATCCCCCTGGGCCAGGAGAAGGCCACCGTGATTCCCTCTCCGGGGAAATACGGTGTGGTGGACTCCACAGTACCGTCGGAAAGCACGCGCGCATCCTTCCCCTTTGCTCCCCTTTTTCCTGTGTAGAATTCTATGGCCGAAAAGCCCTCGCCGTAATTCTTCCCCGGGAGTTTTGCCCGAAACGATGCCCTGTCAATGGGGAAGGCCCAGTCGTTGCCCGTGACATTCCAGTACAGCTCGTCGTGGTTTTCAAAAAAGCCGAGCTGCCCCGTGGTCCTGTAGGTTACGGTGAAAACATGTTCGCCGAAAGAAAGCGGAACATCCGGATCGCCGAGGCGGAACTCGAGCGATCCACCGGCCCGGCTTACCTGGGCTTCAGTGGGACTCCCGTCCAGCAGAGCCGAAACCAGTTCGAGGCCGGCTCTTCTTCTTTTTCCCTCGCTGTCCGTGAAGTCAGTGGGAATCGAACGGATGATTCCCCTACGGATATCCTTCCCCTCCGCCACGACGCCGATATGCTCCGTCACCGTCAGGGACGCGTCTGATCCTATGGCTGCCTCCACATCGAAACGGAACACCCGCTCCTGTGCTGAAAGGGGTGACGTCCCCCACAGGAAGCTCCACGCAATCAAAACGGAAACCAGAAGTGCAGAGGTTTTCCTCATAGCCGTCTCACCCTTTCAGGAGCTGTGTGACAAGACTCCGGAGGCTCTCACCTCCGGAGTCTTTCATCCATTTTTTCCCGTTATGGCTGTTTCTGCCCTTCCTGTGCCTTTGCACTCCATTGCGCCGCCAGCGCCGACAGGGCGTCGATCTCGGCCTTCTGTGCAGGTTCTGTCATGATCGTGAAATCCGCACGTTCCATGTCGGAGGCCAGGATATCCAGTGATTTGAATTCGACGGATGCTTTCAGCCCTTCGAGGATGTAGGGAATACCCTCGAGGAAATCGTCTTCCCCTGCCAGAAGGGGAGCCCATGGGCCTTCGGGGTTCAGCAGGGAGAGAATTATTTCCCTGACCACCTTCGCATCAAAGTGGAGGAATCCGTTCAGGCTTTCGTTCCCATAGAGTGTCTCCATGCGCGGAGAGAGCTCCGGGGCCGCGTCCAGGGCCTCGGGGCTCAGGAAACCGGCCAGGACGATCCCGTCCTTGATCCCCATTACGAAATCAACCGGTTCCCGAAGGGCGTAAAATGCAGTCCATCCTTCCCTGGCAAGAGGTGCGAAGGGCATTCCGCTCTCCTGGGCCGCCATCTCCAGGAGGGGTAGAAGCAGCTGGACTCCGTCCTTTTCGCCGGAAAGATAGGCGTAACCTCCGGGGAGCGCATTTCCCATGACCCTGGTCTGCCCGCCGAGAACTATTCCGATGTTCTTCAGTATCTTCAGGATCGCGTCCTCGTCGAGCCCGAACTGTTTCAGATCCTCAAAGAGCCTGACAAACTCGGCGGCATCACTGTCACCGGCAGCGGCCGCGTCTCTGACCGTCTGGAAATGCTTCTTGTCGAGAAATGTCTTCCCCATGAGTGTAAACCACGGTTTGCCGCCGCCCATAAGGATTTTGTCATCCCGGGACAGGGGTTCGGATTTTACATCGCCGACCAGGGAAAACACCTTCGCAAAATTGGTGAATATGGAGAAATCATAGCCTTTTTCCGACGCGTTCACACCCAATTCCGCAAGCAGGGTGCCCACAGGCTGCTTCAGCACGCCGTCTGATTCGGCCTGGAGTTCTGAAGCGGCCATCCCGTTGTCGTGGAAATAAAAGAAGCTGCCCTGGGGAAGCTTCCTGTCAAGCCTGATCCTCTTTCCCTCATCGGCAAGCGCTCCCCGTGCCGCCGCGATATCTTCAGGTGTGAACCCGATAAGCACCATATCTTTTTCCACCGAGGCAAGCACGAGGGCCATTCCTTCGCTGATGACCGCATAGGTGGATCCCTCCGTGGGAGCAAGGATAAGCTGGCCCGGCATGGGGTTATTCAAAAGGGCGTCCACATCTCCCTCCTGCCCATTCCCCTCCGCCATCCTGGCCAGGATCTCCTTCTTCGCGTCAGTGAACTGTATCGCTCCCTGAAGGGAAAATCCCTTCTCCCCGTAACCGAAGGCAACGGAAGCGGACGTTACGGGAAACTGCCTCAGCCAGCTGTCCGCGATTGCAGCTTCAGGTACCAGAGAAACGATCGTTCTGAAAAGATGTGACTCTACAAACCTCTGGACTATTTCGTGAGGTTTATCAAGATTCACGACCCCGTAAAGGTCGGAATCAGTCCATTGCGGAAGGGCATCGAATGTGCCCGTCCAGCCCGGGGCAGCAATAAACAGCGCCAGGAACAGCGAAAGGAACAGTGCAGTGAGTTTCTTTTTCATACGTATCTCCTCCTTCGAACGCCGGGGGGCTGCGGCGCCCTTTTCCCGGTCATTTTCCCCACGTTGCTTCGGGTCTGTCCAGATTACACAAAAACAGCGTCTTTGTCACACAAGTCCTATTTTCCCGGGGATCTCCGCCCTTCCTGTGACGTTCAGTTTTTTGTATATCTGCCGGATATGCGTCTTGAGCGTATTGTTGGTTATGTCGCAGCTCTCGAGGATCTCCTCCCTCTTCAGGCCTTCAACAAGAAGCAGTGTTATCTCCGTCTCTTTTTTTGTAAGGCTGTAGGGTACAAGCTGCAGACGGATCCTTATCTCCGCCCTGGAGGGGCCTTTTCTACCCGAACTTCTCCCGACAGCACTCTTTCCCGGAGGCTCCGGAAGACGTCCTCCCATGGCTATCATTACCCCCTCTCCGGGGAATTGGGGGAGGAGAGGATTCCCTCCCCGGTTTCCTTCTACTTCTGAATGATCGCCTTCTTCCCGTAGGGAGCGATCTGCTCGTCAGGGAACTGCCCTACCTTGGCGTAAATGTACTGCAGCTTCGGCAGGTCCTTGAAGATGGAGAAATCAGCGATCCCTTCCGTCTTCTGAAGATCCAGCCTCTGCAGGCGGGGCAGCACCGTGATCGCCTCCGGGTTCAGCACCTTGCAGCCCTCCACGTCCAGAGCCTCCAGTTTCTTGAGCCCCTCGAAGACGGCAAGGTCCACCGGCCCGGTTATGGATTCCAGGACCACTTCCTTCAGGTTCGGACACTTCGCAAGGGGAGACACGTCGATGATGTCCTCCCGCAGCATCTTCACAACCTTGAGTTTTGGCATGAACTCCACGTACTCCAGTGTATCCAGTTTGGAAAGCCCGCCGTGGAACTCCTCGAGCTTCGTCAGATTCTCCAGGGGCGAATAGTCCTCGAACTTCGTGGCATAGATCCAGATATAGCGCAGTTCCGTGAGGTTTTCCACCGGGCTCATATCGGTTGCCGGGATGGAATACAGGCTCAGCCTCTTCAGTTTCGTCAGCCCTCCGATAGGCGAAAGGTCATCCGCCTTTATCATGTAAAGGCTCAGATCCTCCAGTTCGCTGAGTTCTTCGAGTACAGAGATGTCGCTTATGGGTGCGGCATAAAAGTGCAGCTTCTTCAGCTTCGCCTTCCCTTTCAGGGGAGAGATGTCCTCGATGGTCTTGGGCTGCATGAAGAACACCAGGGATTCAAGGTCGTTCATCCCCGTCAGGAAGTCGAGATCGGGGTACTCCACCTGCCATATCTCAAGTTCTTTCATCTTCACAAGTGCTCCCAGGGGCGCCAGGGTGGTGACCCCCTTGAGGCCGTCGAGTTTCAGGTACGTGAGGCCGGAAAGAGCGGAAAGCGGGGAAAGATCGGTCACCTTGTCGGTGCGGTCCAGAAGCAGCCCTGTGAGCATATCGGCAAGCGATGCGACCTTTTTCAGGTCCTCATCGGAAATTGCGCCGCCGAGCCGGAGCGGTTTCCCCTTCTTGATATCAGGATCGTCCCGCACCATCTGCAGGAACTCGTCGGTGACCCCGTCTGTGATCTTCGGGCCGAAGGTCGGGCTTTTCGTGTATTTCGGGTCTGCTGCAAAGGAAACCGCCGCCACTGCCAGAAGAACGGACACTGCCAAAAGAAGAGCTATGCTTCGCTTCATCATTGTCCCGCCCCTTTCGTCACTTCACAAAAATCGCGATCGCCGCGCCGATCACCATGAGCGCAATACCGAGGTACAGCTGCATCCTGGCCTTGCCTGCCTCTCCGGCAGCGACTTCCCCGGCTGATTTCACCGATATGATGAACGGCCTGCCTTTTTCACCCGGCTTGCCGATACGGAGCGTCCCTCCCGACTGCCGTACCTCTCCAGTCACGTAGAGCGGGTGCCCCATAGGGATGATCTTCTCCCTGTACTTGAAGCCGAGCGTCCGGACTCCTGAGGGCGCCGAAAACCGGACTCCGAAAAAGGTGTAGCTCCTGGTGCTCTCGTAGGGTTCGAACTTTTCCGGCCCGTCCTTAAGCTGGAGCGATGCCCCGTCGAGGTCAAGCCCTATCCGTACGTCCCCTTCGGAGACGTAAAGGGGAGACGGACTTTTCTGCGAGGATACCGTCTCCGATCCCCTGGTCGTCTTTCGCTGAATATTTCCGTCCTTGTCCGTTGATGTCTCCTCTTTCTCGTATTCCCTAAGGACCGTGGCCTCGAAGTATGCGCAGGAAGTCCCGCTGTAGGGTGCCTTAAGGTCGCCGTCGGTGGCTGCTGCCCCCGTGGTGGCCACCACGTCGCGGTAGCTGTCGCCGAACCCCTCGGCTGAAAGGTTCTGCCACGTGGATACCAGCTCCGGCAGAGGCGTGGGCTTCATAAATTTCAGCTCAGTCACCCTGCCCTCAGTTTTTTTCTTCTGGACAAAAGCCAGGTAGGCTCCTGCCGCTGCAATCAGACCGCCCGCCCCGAGCGCAAAAACATTCATGAAATGCCCCTCCTTTAGTCAGGAAAAAACTACCTGTACATCTCCCTGATAATGTCGTCGTACTGGTCGGCATAGGCAGCTACCGTCTGCAGTGCGCCGACCAGCTCGCTCTTGTCAAGGTTCGCTCCCGGAAAGGAGCATGAGAATATGACCGAGTTATCGAATGCCATCGAAAAAGCCCCGAGGGGAGCATCCGAATTCAGCCGTAAAAATTCAACGGCCGCTTTCTTCGTCTTCACGCTATCGGCAAGGTATGAAAACACCTTCACCAGGACGTCCTTCGAATGCCAGGGGACAACGGTAACGTGGATCGTCGCGCTTCCGAAGGGAAAAGACGTCATTCCGTCCATCCGCACGAGGTCCTCCTCGTCGAAGAGGGAGGAAAGGCAGGAATCCACGTTTTTTCGAACCTTCGCGAGGAGCTTTTCATTTACCCCGTCCTTGAGCAGTGGAAATTTATGCATTCGCTCCGCCTCCCATGTTCATTTTTTCCAGCAGCTTCGCCATCTCCGTGTCCACCTGCTGGTCCTTTTCCATGGTCTTGAAGGGGTCGTCCGCCGGCCCTTCCCCGGAGAGCTCTGCAAAAGCCTGGGCTTCCGCTTCCATGCCTTCAATCTTTTTCTCCATCTTGTCGAACTTCGCGAAAGCCCCCTGGCCCACGTTGGTTCCGAGGACGGTCGAGAATTCTTTCTGGGTCTTCGCCGCGTGAGCCCTTGCGGTGAGAGTTGCCTGCTTCATCCTGGCCTCGTCGAGCTTCGTCCTGAGCATGTCCAGCTGCGACCTGAGCTGGGAGGTCACGGAAGAAGCCTGCGACACCATGGCATCGTACTGGCGCGCCTGGCCATCGAAAACCATTTTCTTCGACAGGGCCTGTTTCGCAAGATCAGGTTTCCCCGACTTCAGGGCCAGGGCAGCCTTTTCCTCCCACTGCTTCGCCTGCCCTTCGGCGAGACTCTGCTGTTTCAGGAGACTTTTTTCGTTTGCCATGGCCTTCGCCAGTGCGGAGGTGGATTTGACGAGCGCCTCCTCCATCTCGATGATCATCTGCTTGACCATCTTCTCCGGGTCTTCCATCCGGTCCAGCATATCGTTCACATTTGCCTTGAAGATGTCTGATACACGCGCGAACATGCTCACCCTATCTCCTCCCTTTCGTTGGTATGATGAACTTCAGGCTTTTCAGTGATACACCGCTCGCGGTCACTTTCCCCCGTTTACCATTCGGGGGCCAGACCGAGCTTTTCCCTCCGGTCCCGGTGCTCGTTGATGATCGTTTCCCTTTCCCGGGTAACTTTCTTTTGCAGTTCTTCAAACTCCCGGATCTTCCTTTCCACCGCAAGCTGCTCCGGATGTTTGAAATCCATGATCAGGGAAGATTCTTCCGAAAGCTTCCGATACTCCGGCGAATTGACCTGGTCCAGGGGAAAACGGCTCATAAGGAGCTGCAGCTCACGGACCCTGCTGATGCCTCCTGCCGCCCTTGAATGAGCCAGAGAGAGTTCCCGGGATCTCTGCGGGGAAACCGAATCGTCAAGCTTCCGTATCCGCTCCCGCTCCTTTCGGGTCAGTTCTTCGTCCAGTTCGATCGCCCTGCGGAGCTCCGCTTCGCTCTTTTCCTTCTGCACTGCGGCCGCCAGGGCCGTTTTCAGCTCGATCTCGAGATTGACGGCCGGCCTGGAAAGATCCTTGTACCCGTATTCCCTGAACACGGAAATATCCTTGAAGATTTTTCCCTCCAGGAAGGGACCGTAGGCCTTGTCGAACTCTTCCCGTGCCTTCTCCAGGTTTTCCCAGTGTTTCTTCGCAAGGGGGACCCAGTTCAAAGGGGTATCGCTCAATTCAGGAGCCACGTTGGGGTGGCGGTCCTTCATTTGAGTCCAGTCCTCAAGGATCTTCGCGATGCGTTTGTCCATTTCCTTCCCCAGGGTGACATCCTCTTCGAGATACCCTATGGTGCGTCCAATGCTTCCCGAGACGTTCTCCGCAGTGATCCTGACCGACTTCACCTCGTCCAGACACTTCTGGATCGCTTCACTCGAAAGCCGGCCTCCTTTCAGATCCCGTGCGATCGCCTCAAGCCTCGGCCCGTCGTCTTTCAGCCTTTCAGTATATCCGGCGATCCGGTTCGGCGCTTTTTCGATATCGAATTCCCTCTGGGCGATGTCCCGGTTCACCTGCCTCTGCCACGCCACCACCTCACCAACTGCCTGGAGATCGTGAATGAGGAGCGTCATGCTGTTGGACCACTCAGAAGCCCTCTTCGCAATGGACTCACTTTTTTCCTTTTTCAGAAGGCTGTCGAACTCGAAATGACCAATTTTCGAAAACACGGAGATAAATCGCTCGTTGAGGTCGTCCCATACGCCCTCGATCTCGGATTTCTCCCGCTTTCTAGATTTGAGAAGATTCCCGATACCGTCCATTCCCTGCTTTACAAGGGTATCGTAGTAGTCCGTGATGGTGTCAAGGGACCGTTCCTCCTGCCGGGCGAAGGCGGGACACAGTACACCCCCGTTTATCAGAACAGTCAGGACGGCAAGGAACAGCCCGGTCCTGACGAGCATCCTTCGCTCCATGGGATCACCCCCTTCTTTCCCGTTTTGTTCACCACTGGCTCCTCGGTTTGAGCGTGTCGAACTGTTTTTCTTTGGCCAGCTTCGCTTCTTTCAGCATCGGTTGAAGACCGAGGTCCTTCTTCCGTTTTCCGTGGTCCGCTATGATGGTGTCCACCCGTTTCTGGGCTTCAGGGAGCTGCTTGTAGAAGGTCTGCAGTGCGGAATCCGCCGCCCGCTGTTCCGGATGCCTCCGTTTCATGAGAGCATCCAGCTCCTCCTTCACTTTTGCGTAGGCGCCGTCCTTTATATCCGAGTTCTCGAGAAACCGCTCCAGTTCTACGACCTTGGCATAGCCTCCCGCAGCCTTGTACACAGCGTTCTGCAGGGATTTCTCGCGCTCCGGGCCGTAGGCGGCCTCAAGCTTCCGGATCTCCTCCTGTTCCTTCCTGGTGAGGACGTTATCCTGCATCAGCGAGCTTCTCCTGATCTCTACATTCTTTTCCTCGCCGGCGATGGCCGCGATGACGCTGCGGAGGGTCATCTCCGTGTCAAGGACCACGCCGGACAGCTCCGTATATTTCTTCCCCTCGAAAAGCGGGATCCCCTGGAAGAGGTTTCCCTGCAGCAGCGGGGCGTAGACCCTGTTGAACTCCTTTTTCGACTCCAGGTAGTTCGCCCACTTTGCCTTCGGGTGAGGCGCCCACCGGGCGACCCCGGCCGCGATGTCCTGCCGGAGCAGGGGGTAAAGATTCTTTACGTCCTTCCAGTAATCCGCCAGGACTTCCATACGCTTGAGTTCCGTCGCCGGAATGACGTACCCGGTCTCCGGCTCGAGATACTTCGCTGTGTTCACAAGGCTGACGGCGGCATTCTGGGTCTTGTACTTCATGGTCATCGTCAGCGTGAGGTACCTGGACATCTCTCCCTTCAGCTCCGCAAGAGACCCCCGGGTTTTCGAATAGTCCTCCAGGGCCTGGTTCGCCTTCCGGCGGATATCCATCAGGGAGGCGCTCATGAGCTTCATGTCGTCCACGTAAGCGCCGACCCGGGCCGGTGCGTTCCCGATGTCGAACTCCAGGGACTCGATGTGCCGGTTCACCTTCAGCGTCCAGGCCACCGCTTCTCCCGCGGACTGGATCTCCTGGGCGAACCCGAGCAGTTCCTCGGCGTCCTTGTGGATATCCCTGGCAACAGGGAGGGTGATCCCTGCTTTTCCCGAAGTCGAAGAAACCGGAGCATTCCCCTTGGTCATTCTGTCCCGTGACGCCTGCATCGCTTCATGCAGTCCCCTGTCGATGGAAAGCTTGAGCAGGGGACGGAGCTGGGCCAGTTCCTTCATAACCGGAGAGGCAAAGGACTGCTCCAGGATCTCGTTCCACTTTCCCGTCATCTCCCCTGCCTCTGTCTTCGAAGACTTCAGGAGCTGCTCCAACGCGGCCACGCCCGCCAGGATTTTCTCCTCCGCGTCCGGCAGCCTTTTTTCCACTTCAGCGGCTATTTCCTGGAAGTTCAGCGCCTTTTCTTCCTGTTCCTGGGCCGCCGCCTTCTCTCCGGCGCAGGGGGTGAAAAATACCGCAACGAGGAGAAGAACTGCGATTTTCCCGGGCAACATGCTGCTTTTCATCGTTTTCACCGACTTTCAGCCGCTAGAAAGGCTGCTCGTAATTGTTGATGAACCAGCGTCCCTTGTTTTTCCGGATAAGGTAATGGGGCTTGGGCGACCCGTACTGCCTGCCCCGCTCATCCCATGCCCGGGTAGTCACAAGGGCCTGCTCCACCACTTCTCCCGAGATCTCCCGTATCTTCTCCTTCTGCTCTTCGTCGAGGAAGAAATCCTCAACTCCCGTACCGGTATCGAAACCGCTGATCACGTCTATTTTCGCCTCTTCAGTGGTGATATGCACGTAGAACGTGGCAAACCGCTCCAGGTGGAGATCCCAGTGATAGCGGATCAGGGACTGGGCGGTACGGGTCTTCTTCCTGTCGGGGTCGATACAGTCGAGGAAGAGCTCGAAATTCTTTTCCTTGACCGAGGCGGCGAAGATCTCCACAAGCCGTTCCGGCTCAACGTCCCTCGGGACATACCGTACCGTGTAGAGGGGATCCTTGATCTCCTCCATGCGTTCTTCACCGGCGAAACTGCCGCCCAGTTCATTTGCCGAATCGTAGAAGGCGAAGGTCACCCCTGGAATGTAGATGGCCACCGGTGTGACCACCCATCCCCACTGGGGAGCCACCGTCTTGACCTTCTCAGCCTGGGGGATCACCATCTCGATGCCGGTGATGCGGCCGAGAAGGGTCCACTTGCCCTCCTCGGGGAAGTCCCTGTTGATGAGCCGGCGGTACCGCTTGACCGCCTCGTAGGGTCCGAGCCAGTTCCGGTTCGAGATCTCCACGAAGTAGTACCCTTTAGCCCCGGATCCCACGGAGACGAACTCCCGCCCCAGGTCGATGAACTGGTTCGCCGGGTACTCAAACTCGTCCAGGATCACATAGCTTTCTTTGATATCCTCTATGGAGACCTGGGTGCGGTCGGGAGCGGGAAAGGCCTTCGGCAGGGCCGTCGGGCCGGCGAGGATGTCCCCGGTGAACTGCTTCCATTCCCTGTCAGCTATATCCCCGAAGAGCTGCTTCAGTTTTTTTTCGTTCTCCCGGAAAACCAGCATCTCCGGGGTGATCTCCATGAAGTCCCCCTTGCTCTTCATCAGGGCGAGACGTCCCCGCTGGAACAGGTCCTCAACCATAGGGTCGTCGGGATACTTTTCCTTGAGCGCCTTGATCCTCTTCAGGGCTTCATTGTCCTCGTAGCCCAGGCGGAAGGCCTGTCCACGGAAACGGTTCACCCGGTCCTCGAATTTCTTCAGGAAAAACTCCGCCCTCGTTACATCATTTTTGGGTGCCTGTTCGGTGCATTCCGCTGCCAGGCTGAAAAGTGGCACCAGAAGAAAAAAGGAAAGGAACAGAACGGCCGCGGGCTTTTTCCATCCTGAAAGGTGCATTGCGTATCATCTCCTCCCGGTTCTGAGTGTTTCACATGAAACTGGGAAAAGACTACTCCAAATTCTGAACGGCGTCCTCACCCTCAAAAGAAAAAAAGGGGTGGGATTTCCCACCCCTTTTTAAGGGTGATATTCCCCACCCATCTTCAAATCATTGGGGTGAGGAGTTTCACCCCTCATTGCATTCATGCATTCAATCGAAGATGCTCTTCAGCTGTCTCCGGTTGCTTGACCCGGTCTTGCGATATATATTCCGCAGGTGATATTTCAGCGTGTTCCGGGATATGTACAGGAGCGAGCAGATGTTCAGATCTTTCGCTCCCTTGAGGAGAAGGAGTGCGATTTCCGTCTCCTGCCGTGTGAGGTTGAACTCCATGAGCTTCATCCGGAGTGCCATGTCCTGTTCCTTTTCAATTTCATCAGCTGGGCGCTCACCAGCTTCACAGTTGCTTTCTCCATAGGGCCCTTCAGGATCGATCATTGAAGAAGCATCCGGTCCGAGCCGGATCGGGGCCTCCCTTCCGTCCCAGATCGCGAGCATGAGCAGCAGCAGGAAGATACCCAGCAGCGCGAAGGATGCAATATTCGATTCATCAGGGAGGAAGGCGCCTGCACTGTGCAAAAGGACATGATAGTGGGATGCGGTTCCGGCAAAAACGATGATAAAAATACCCAGGTTGATGACAGCTCCCCTTCCGGCCCCTGCCCTGGAGGCGAAGTACACGAGGAGGAGCCAGGCATACAGGTCGAGGAACGCCAGTCCCCCTTCAAGTGTAAAACGGGCCAGTGTGCGGTAGGGAGAAAAGGTAAGCAGGAAGAGGGCCGCAGCAATGAACGGGAACGCTCCCCTGTAAAAGTTCCTTAGATTCGCATGGGGATAAAAACGGAATATCAGGGCCGCTCCGAGGGCGGAAAGCGACCGCACCCAGTCAGACACCTGGTCAGCTCTCGGAAAGGACGGAGGGAAAAGGACGGGAATCAGGCTCAGAAGAAATCCGTTGGCCGCATAGAAGCAGAAGAGAAACACCGCCAGCCTCCAGATGGGAAAATCGGGCAGGGGGGCAAGCATAACACTCTCTTCTGAACCAGGCCCGGCGGTCCGCTGCAAAATTCCAAGGGTACAAAGGGGGGCTGCGAAAAGAATGAGGGGAGATCCAAGAAAAACGAAAAAACGAAGAAAAAAGCTTGCCGCAAGCGGCGACAGTCCGAAGACGATGGCCACATCATCCGGAAGAAGTGTACTGAGCATTACACCCCATCTGCCTAAAAGAAGAGCCGCTCCGGCGGCTGAGAAAAACAGGCCTGAAAGGGACAGTGCCGCAGCCGGACCGGCGGGAAGAAAACCGGAGACAAAAAGGAACGCCGGCAGAAACAACATAAAAAGACAGCCGGCGATGGGAACACTGTCCCTGTATCTGCCGGAAAACCTTGTCATGGAAAGAATTCCCATGACAAGGAACGTCAGGGATTGGACTGCCAGAAAAAGAAGAACGGGACTGGCTCCGCTGTATCCCTTTATCGCAAGACGCTCCGCGACGCCATAATGGAGAAAAAGCGACTCCATCCACGCGAAGAGCAGTCCCAGGCCGCATGCAACAGCTATGGATTTTGCCGCACTCACTGGCAGCACCTCCGGCTGTCTCAGTATTCAATTCTCTTTGATGATTTTTACTTTATTAATAGCATACCATCCGTGCTCCCATTTCGCCAAGCTGAAGAATATGATATTCTTAAAAAAATACGCCACCAATTATTTCTTATAAGGAGGATGTTTTCATGTCGGTCAAGAATGCCATGACTGCAGAATTTCTTCGTTCCGCTTACGGCGGGGAGAGCATGGCTCATATGCGATATCTCGGATGGGCCGATAAGGCCGAGAAAGAGGGCTTCCCGAAGATTGCACGGCTCCTGCGTGCGGTCGCGTACGCCGAGCAGGTCCACGCGACAAACCACTTCGTAGTGCTCAACGGTGACGTTGCGGATACTTCCCTGACAGCCGGGGCTTTCTTCGGAATGAAGGACACCGCAGAGAACCTTATCGGCGCAATCGCCGGCGAGGAACACGAAGTGGACCAGATGTACCCGGTCTACTACGAGACCGCGAAGTTCCAGGGTGAAAAGGACGCCATGCGGACCTTCCACTTCGCCCTCGAGGCCGAAAAGCTGCATGCCGGATTCTTCCGCCAGGCACGGGAAAAGGCCCTCGGGAAGAAGGACATGGAGTTCGAAGCCATGTACATCTGCCCGGTATGCGGACATACGGTCGCGGATGAAGCCCCCGGCAAATGCCCGGTGTGCGGGGTCGCAAAGGAGAAGTACGTACGCTTCTAGGATGCCGGCAAGGGGAGGGACATCGTGTTCCTCCCCTTTTTTTTCTTTATGAGGGGGTGATCCCATGGGATTCCTGGATATCATCGGACCGGTGATGATCGGTCCTTCGTCAAGCCATACGGCGGGAGCCGCCCGCCTTGGCAGTCTGGCACGGGCATGCTGGGGAGATGCCCCCCTTGCAGACGTCACTATTTTTCTTCGGGGAAGCTTCGCCTTTACTTCGAAGGGTCACGGAACCGACAAGGCCCTGGTTGCCGGGCTTATGGGAATGAGTCCGGAGGACGGAGGCATCCGCACCGCCCTGGAAACGGCCCGGGAAAAGGGCTTTCCTTTCCGTTTCGAAATTGAACAGATCGACGGTGCCCATCCGAACTCGGCCCGCTTTTCCTTCACGGGCAGTGACGGAACCACAATGGATGTCATCGGGACTTCTCTTGGAGGAGGGGCCGTGGAGCTCCAGGAGATCGACGGATTCTCGGTGAAAATATCCGGCGAGCAGCCGACGCTGATCACATTTCACAGAGACGTCCACGGGGTGGTGGCCGCTGTTGCCGCCCTTTTTGCCGAGCGGAAGATCAACATCGCCTCAATGACTCTCCACCGCAGGGCCAGGGGAGGCCTGGCCTCCCTCGTGGCGGAACTGGACATGGAGAAGACCCCCGGGAGTGAACTTCAAAGGGCTGTTGAAACGGCCCACCCCGCAATCATCAGGGTCGTTCCCCTGTATAGAGGAGGTAGGACGCCGTGAGATCGCTGAACGAAATTCTCGAGGGGTGCGTGGCTTCAGGGCGCTCTTTTGCGGCCCAGGCTCTTGCCGCAGAGTCCGCAGAAACCGGGAATTCCCCTGACTCCATACGGGCAGGCCTGGCCGGCCGGCTGAAGGACATGGAGTTCTCGGTAAGGGAGGCGGCGGCGGGAAGCTGGCGGGGTCTGCTCGTTCCGGAAGAAGCGTTTCTGCTTGAAGAATACGGAAAGAAGGGAACGGGCTTCTCCAGCCCATTCGTCCTCACCGCGGCAAGGATATCCATATCAGTCGCCACGTATAATTCCGCCATGGGGCGGATCGTCGCCGCACCCACGGCGGGAAGCTGCGGCATTCTTCCGGGAATGCTCTTCGCCTGCAGGGAACACCTGGAGGCAGATGATGAATCGCTGATCGACGGGCTTATCACCGCAGCCGCCGTCGGCGAGGTTACAGAAGCGCGGGCGACCCTGGCCGGCGCTTCCGGTGGATGCCAGGCTGAATGCGGAGCCGCCGCAGCCATGGGGTCAGCAGCGCTGGTGACGATTCGGGGAGGATCTCCAGATGAGGTCTGCCACGCCGTCGCCCTGACATTCAAGTCGGTTTTGGGCCTTGTGTGCGACCCCGTCGGTGGCCTCGTGGAATCCCCCTGCATCAAGCGGAACGGACTGCTTGTCTCCCTGGGGGCCCTCGCGGCTGACTTCGCGCTCGCGGGCATGAAATCGCTCATCCCTGCGGATGAAGTCATCGATGCAATGGGCCAGGTAGGCCGTGCCCTGCCAGAGACCCTCCGTGAGACCGGCCTGGGTGGCCTGGCGGCATCCCCTACCGGCAGAGAGCTTGCACGGAAACTCCTCGACTGAAAAAGAAGGAAGGGGCTTGGGCTGCGCCCTTCCTTCTTTTTTCCCGCTTATTCCATCACGAGTCCCCGGATGTTGCGTATCCCCAGTCCCGGCCCTTCCGAGGGAACCACGGAGGATCCCGTATAGACCGCTCCCCCTTCCACGGGGTCGGATGCGCAGAGGATCGGCGGATCGAGGTCCGCCCTGGTGATCACCGGCAGGGCGGAGGCAAGGTGCGCTGCCGCCGTGACGCTGATCTTCGTCTCCATCATTGCCCCGATCATGCACTCCACCTCGCAGGAGCGTGCCATGGCGCATACGGCAAGGGCATTCCGGATTCCTCCTGTCTTCATGAGCTTGATGTTGATCAGATCCGCTGCTCTCATGGAGAGGATGGTGAAAGCGTCCCGCGCAGAGAAAACGGATTCGTCAGCCAGCACAAGAGTATCGACGCTGTCGGTCACGTATTTCAGGCCTTCGAAATCATGAGCCTTCACGGGCTGCTCCACGAGCTCGATGTCGAGCCCCTCGTCCTCGAAGAACCGGATCGTTCTGACAGCCTGCTTCGGCGTCCAGCCCTGGTTTGCGTCCACCCGCAGCAGTATGTCCTTCCCGACCGCCGAGCGGATCTCCCGAAGCCGGATCATATCCTTCGCCGAATCGGTCCCGACCTTGATCTTCAGGGCTGAATAGCCGTCTGCCACTGCTTCAAGGCTGTCCTTCACCATAACTTCAGGTTCGTTGACGCTGATGGTGTAATCGGTCTCGACACTTTTTGCCGTTCCCCCGAGAAGGGCGTACAGGGGCTTTCCGAGGATCTTCCCCCACAGGTCGTGGAGGGCGATATCCACTGCCGCCTTTGCCGATGGATTGTGCACCAGAGCCGAGTCGACGATGTCAAGGAGTTCGTTGAGGTTACCGGTGTCCCTTCCGGTGAGGAGCGGACGAAGCCGCTCCTGTACCGCACCCCGGATCGCCCCGTTGGTGTCTCCGGTGATGACCGCCGTGGGAGGCGCCTCTCCGTATCCGCAGACTCCTTCGTCCGTCTCAACGACCACCACGTTCGTAGTGACTTCATTGACGGTCCGGAGCGCCGTCTTGAACGGCTTCTTCAGCGGAACGGAGAGACTGCCCAGCCGGAGTGTGCGTATTTTCATTCTAGGCTCCCACCATCATGGACAGCATCTTGGCGACGAAGAGTCCTCCCGCGGTGCCCACCACGTATCCCATGAGAGCCATGAGCACACCGATGGGGACAAGGGTTTCCTTGTAGGCGGCAGCGATGATCGGCGCGGCCGCCACGGCGCCGATGTTCGCAAGGCTTGCCACGGCGCAGGTGAAGAGGTCGATCTTGAGGATCTTGGCGATGATTGCCATAAGCAGAGCGTGGATGCCCAGGACGACGAAGCCTGCGGCCAGGTAGTAGGGTGCGTCAGTCAGTTCCTTGAAGGATGCCCGGGAGGCGATGAGGCAGATCATGATGTAGAGCATGGTCATGGAAACGGGCGAGGAGCCGGGAATGCTGTTCATGGGCGTCATGGCGCAGACAATGCCGAAGATGGTGGCCAGGATGATGGTGACGGTGCTCACCGAGAGGAAATCGCTCTTGCCGAAGACCTCCATGAGCATGGGCGAAATAAAGGTCGCCAGCCAGGAGGAGAGGGCCGAAACGAGAAGGCCGGCTCCTATGAGAAGGGCAAGATCCGACGTCTCCATCTTCGTTCGGGCGTTTTCATCCAGTTCCGAGAGGGAAAGTCCCACTGAATCGATGGTAGAGGTGTCCGTCTTCGTCCATTTATTGAAGAACTTCGCGTAGGGAACTGTCGCAAGGAGAAGAATGACCCAGATGGAATAGTTCACGTTGTCCACGAGAAGAGTATACCCCATGGCGGATTCTTCGATCCCCAGGGCTCCCTGAATGGCCACCATGTTTGCCGTGCCGCCGATCCAGCTTCCGGCAAGGGCTCCCCAGGTCTTCCATGCCTCGGGAGGGAAGCCGTTCTTCATGAGGGCGAACATGACAACGAATCCGATCATGATCGTAATTGTCGCGGAGAAGAACCCTATGAGCATCCGGGGCCCGAGTTTCAGGATCTTCCGGATGTCGCATCGAAGAAGCATGACGAAGATCATGGCCGGGATGATATTCCCGCGGACCACCCTGTACGCCGCGTTGACACTGTCGGTCTTCTGCCAGAGATCAAAGGTAGCAAAAACCATGCACATGAAGTACAAAATTACGGGAGTAGGAACGTACTTGAAGAACGTGGTGTCCTTGTACTTCCTCTCCAGCGTGGAGACAACCCCTGCAAAAAAGAAAAGAAACGCGACATAGGCAAAACCGTTGGTGATCACAGCAAAAAACCTCCTGAATGAAAGAATAAGATGACTGTTGATTTACTGCTGATTATGATACGCGTCATAAATGATCCGTCCGATGCGGGCGCAGAAACTGACGCCCCCGGACCTGTGCTGCAGCCCTTCAGTAAGGACCGAAACCACTACCGGCTTTTTGCCCAGGTAGAAGAAAATGCCCGCGTCGTGCTCGTTCCCCGGCAGTTCCCCGGTCTTGTGGGCAAGAAACAGTTCCACGTCATCCACGTCGAGCACGGGAATCATTCCGGGAAGCTTGGAATTGAGCTTCTGCGCCGAAAGGATCTCCATCATGCGTTTCCTGGCCGAAACCGGAAGGTTTTTCCCTGAATGCAGGGTTTCAAGCAGCACGGCAACGTCTCCCGCAGTGGTGTAGTTGTCCTTTCCCGCCTTTTTCGCCTCGAAGTCGAGCATCTTCCGGCCAAGAACGGTTCCGGTAAGCCCGAGTTCCCTGAACCCTCCGTTGATGGTATCCATCCCCAGCCTGTCGATGAGCAGATTCGCCGCAGTGTTGTCGCTGACGGATATCATGAGGAGGGCCAAATCATCCAGCCGAAACCGTCCTCCGGAGCGGACCCGGTGAAGCAGTCCGCCGTCCACGGACGCAGCGGAGGAAAAATCGCACTCTTCGTCAAGGTCGATCTCGCCGGCAGCATTCTTTGAAAAGAGGGTGTACAGGACTCCCAGCTTGATCAGGCTCGCGGAAGAAAAAACCTTCCCGGGATTATGCGTGACTTCCACCCCGTCAGAGGAACTGCGGACGACAACGCCCGCAGTTTCCGGAAAAGCTTCTATCTCCTTTTGGACAGCGTTCACCCAGTCCATTGTCAGACGGTTCCCAGCATCATCGCCCGGACGATCACATAGATGACTGTGAACAGGACTATGAGCCACCCGTTGCACAGCATGGCCTTCAGGTCATCGGACTGTGCAAGCCCCATCTGCCCCTGCATGTCTCCTTCCGGAATGGCGAAAGAGGTCATCTGCGATCCGACGAGCAGAACCACGACCCAGATCGTCATAGGGATGCTCAGGCTCTGGGCGAGGGGAAGGAACATCTTGTTGATGACTTCCGCCTGGGCTACGGCAGCCCCGGGAATCCCGAATACGCCTACCAGGGTCGAGAAGGCAAGGAACGCTACCGGGCCGCCGTTTTCAACATAAGGCTTCAGCAGGGTGGCGAGGGCCTCGAAGGTACCGGCGTCGGACATGAAATTGACGAAGGGATCAAGGAGGACAAAGAAGAAAAAGAGCCAGATGAGGCGCTTGGATCCTTCGAAGATGGTATCCACGATTTCGGTCATGTTGAGCCGGGCCGCGAATCCCGTCAGCAGTGCCGTCCCGAGCATAATGGCGAGAACGAAGGTGGATCCGCCCTCAATGGCTATTCCATAGCCGACAAGGGATATCATGGAGACGAGGAATACTATGGTCGCCCGTCTCACCGTGGCGGTGGGCGTCCATTCGACCTTTCCGGCCGCTGCCACTTCTTCCTCGGAATAATGCTTCTTTCCTTCGCTCACTTTCTGCACGTGGCCCGCCCAGATAAAGGTCACGATCCACATGATGACCGAAATGGGGATACCGGCGTTGACAAGGTACTGGGGATATGACAGGCCGGTGAACTCCATGAGAGCCACCACCGGAGGCGTAAAGGGCCCGAGGAAAAGCCCGGTGGCGCCTGCGCCGTGGAAGAGAACTCCCATGGTGTTCGGGGTGATCCTTACGGAAGCGACGATGGGAATGAGGATGGGAGCGAGAATGGCGTTTCCTCCCGCCATAGTTCCGAGAAGGCTGACGATAACGACTGAACAGAACATAACGACGAAAAATGCGCGCTTCTGGGAATTGACGTTGAGCTTGCCGGTTACCATGGAGACGAGGTCATTGACGACCTGCGTCCGCTTCAAAACCTCGCCGAGCCCTGCTCCGAGCAGGATGATGAGTCCGATGTACCCCAGGAACGACCCCAGGCCTCCGCGGATTCCGGCCGCTACGTCCATCAGGCTGTGCCCGCCGATAAGGGTTGCCGCGAGGATGCCGAGAGAGACCGCCACGATCTGGCCGTAGCGGGTAAAGCAGAAAATTATGTAGATCACCAGGGGAACCAGCCCTAAAAGTACCAAATTTTCCACAATAATCCCTCCTTATTGTTTTTTAGCGCCCTATTTACGACAGAAAAACCGTATGTTTCCCCTCTCTCCTCCTCCTTTCATCGCATCCTGAGGCAGTACAGCATCTTCCCTTATTTCTCTGCGCATAAAAAAAACCAGCAGCCTCCGGCGCATTTTCTGCACCGGTGACCGCTGGATTTCATTTTCTGCTGTCCGTGAGGAAACGCTCAGACGGACCGAAAAACGAAGCAGCTCGCTATTTCACTATTTTTTCGGAGCGGTTACTTCCCTGTATTTCTTGATGGCATCCCGGTATGCAGCGATAATCGCTTTCTGGGACGATGCAAAATACCGTGACTGCACCTGGGATACAATGAAGACTTCATCCTGAACAAGGTTCCTTCCCATAAAGAATCCGCGAATGAATCGTGCCGTGGTCTCCAGGGTGACCGATACGGCGCAGTCGATAATTTCCGCCGTCTCCTTCACCAGTACGAAGGTGATGAAAAAAGCCCCGAACTGCTGATTGATGGGATTAAAGCCTGTCGTCTGTGAGTTTCCCACCACGAGAATAGAATTCTCAGGATATTCAGCCAT
>Ga0228535_1002241_pt1 | contig 20048 bp, 19 predicted proteins | sample SJ1metagenome_FD_168457 | JGI IMG/M metagenome (GOLD analysis project Ga0228535, IMG submission 168457) | Enriched culture of PCE-dechlorinating microbial communities from Ithaca, New York, USA - SJ1 | ecosystem: Engineered > Modeled > Simulated communities (microbial... > Unclassified | place... | reverse complement strand
AGATTTAGACCTGATAGAAGGGATTAAGACAATGGTAGCCTATCAGCTCGAATTACCTTGTATTGATCGATGGTATTGAGATTTAGACCTGATAGAAGGGATTAAGACCTGCCGAACGCTTTCGCAGTTTTTAGCCCTTGGACGATATAGTATTGAGATTTAGACCTGATAGAAGGGATTAAGACTTCAAAAACATCAATTACATTTGATCCCCTTTCAGTAAGTATTGAGATTTAGACCTGATAGAAGGGATTAAGACCCATAGCTTCAGCCATAGCTTCAGCCATAGCTTCAGCCAGTATTGAGATTTAGACCTGATAGAAGGGATTAAGACTAGGCGCTCGGCCACCAATAACTAGCACGTCCCCTGCCGTGTATTGAGATTTAGACCTGATAGAAGGGATTAAGACCCAAAGCATTGCGAGCACAAACACAACAACCGCCTGGTATTGAGATTTAGACCTGATAGAAGGGATTAAGACCTGCCGTCGCTCGGCAGTGAGTCCTGAAGCAGTCTTTCGACTGGTATTGAGATTTAGACCTGATAGAAGGGATTAAGACGGCAGTCTCATACACGTATGAATAAAAGCCCTCACTGCCGGTATTGAGATTTAGACCTGATAGAAGGGATTAAGACGTGCCGAGAATCTGCCCGCATACCGGGCAGACTTCGAGGTATTGAGATTTAGACCTGATAGAAGGGATTAAGACTCGTACACCGGCTCGTCGGCCCTGTAGCCGCAGCCGGTGCGTATTGAGATTTAGACCTGATAGAAGGGATTAAGACTCAATGGTGATTTTCCCGCCTTGCGGGTGGGAAAACTCGGTATTGAGATTTAGACCTGATAGAAGGGATTAAGACGCGGCTTGCGGTAGCCGCCCTTTTTTCCGTTTTCTCGGCTGGGTATTGAGATTTAGACCTGATAGAAGGGATTAAGACGCGCAGCCGGTGCCAACAATCTGCCCGCAGACCGGGCAGGTATTGAGATTTAGACCTGATAGAAGGGATTAAGACCTTGCGGTAGCCGCCCTTTTTCCCATTTTCTCGGCTGGCTGGTATTGAGATTTAGACCTGATAGAAGGGATTAAGACCAAAAACCCTCACTGTCGTAGCTCGGCAGTGAGTCAAGAAGCAGGTATTGAGATTTAGACCTGATAGAAGGGATTAAGACTATCTGCCGTCGTGTGTAGGTAGATCCTCCGCGGAGGAGTATTGAGATTTAGACCTGATAGAAGGGATTAAGACAATGGTAGCCTATCAGCTCGAATTACCTTGTATTGATCGATGGTATTGAGATTTAGACCTGATAGAAGGGATTAAGACGCGAAAATGACAATGGCGTAACATTCACCCCATTTGCGCGAGTATTGAGATTTAGACCTGATAGAAGGGATTAAGACATGTCTTGTTGTTTTATCAACGGCCGTCGGTCGGGGTAGGTATTGAGATTTAGACCTGATAGAAGGGATTAAGACATGATGGTCGGTAGTCCCCTTGAGTGCCGCTTGTCGATGAGTATTGAGATTTAGACCTGATAGAAGGGATTAAGACTCATGCACAAATATAAAAAAACCCTCACTGTCGTAGCTCGGGTATTGAGATTTAGACCTGATAGAAGGGATTAAGACCGGTATATTTTAATTCCGTATTTTTCTTTAATTACGCTGAGTATTGAGATTTAGACCTGATAGAAGGGATTAAGACATATCATCCATGCTCTCATACTGCCCAGCGACCACCTGGTATTGAGATTTAGACCTGATAGAAGGGATTAAGACCTGCATCTTCGGCGGTGTAGTCTCCGCCGAAGGCTTTCGTATTGAGATTTAGACCTGATAGAAGGGATTAAGACTCACTGTCGTAGCTCGGCAGTGAGTCCACGAGCAGTCTTTCGTATTGAGATTTAGACCTGATAGAAGGGATTAAGACTCTCGGCTGGCTGCCGCCTTTTTCGGCGACCTTGCCAGCCCGGTATTGAGATTTAGACCTGATAGAAGGGATTAAGACTCTCCGCCGAAGGCTTTCTCTTCCTCAAGCCCTTTTACGAGTATTGAGATTTAGACCTGATAGAAGGGATTAAGACCTCTAAGAGCGAGACAAACTTTGCCCAGTCATGCCCAGAGTATTGAGATTTAGACCTGATAGAAGGGATTAAGACCCGCATCTTCGGCGGTGTAGTCTCCGCCGAAGGCTTTTTGGTATTGAGATTTAGACCTGATAGAAGGGATTAAGACGCGACCCAGGGCGCGGGCTGCGGCGGAAATGTCCGCGGGTATTGAGATTTAGACCTGATAGAAGGGATTAAGACATCATATACAGCGTCCACATCGACCTGCGATAGCGACGTATTGAGATTTAGACCTGATAGAAGGGATTAAGACCGACCGTCATCCATGGCGAACTCATTTCTTCGACTCCGCCAGTATTGAGATTTAGACCTGATAGAAGGGATTAAGACTCGTCTAACATGGTATATACGTATCGTACTATAGAGCTTGGTATTGAGATTTAGACCTGATAGAAGGGATTAAGACCCGTAGACCTGCCTCATAATTGCCCGCACGGAGTCGACCGCGTATTGAGATTTAGACCTGATAGAAGGGATTAAGACTTTTAGTTTCTCTTTTGCGTTTTTGGATATTTTCCTTGGGTTGTATTGAGATTTAGACCTGATAGAAGGGATTAAGACCTTCCTATACCTCTCTACTAAAATCATGGCGCTTGAATGAGTATTGAGATTTGGACCTGATAGAAGGGATTAAGACGCCCATTCGATGTGCTCATCCAGAGCCCTGCGCGCCTGAGTATTGAGATTTGGACCTGATAGAAGGGATTAAGACAAACCTTCTTCGAAGGTTTTCCAATTTCATTCTTGTATTGAGATTTGGACCTGATAGAAGGGATTAAGACGCGCGGCTGGATTAAGCTCAATCCAACTGCTGTAATAATGGTATTGAGATTTGGACCTGATAGAAGGGATTAAGACTGCACCAGCGTCGGGCTGCTGCCGCCCAGGCCGGATCAGAGTATTGAGATTTGGACCTGATAGAAGGGATTAAGACCCCTTTCTGCCAAGGAGCTTAGCGGCTTCACGGAGCGCAATAGTATTGAGATTTGGACCTGATAGAAGGGATTAAGACTCAATGCTGCCGGTTACCGAGTGCATGTATTTCATCTCTCTTGTATTGAGATTTGGACCTGATAGAAGGGATTAAGACACCGGTAGACCCGTGTCTCCACGGTACCGATCCTTCTGTATGTATTGAGATTTGGACCTGATAGAAGGGATTAAGACCCGAAGCGCCACGTGGGCGCTCGGCCCCCGACCACAAGGTATTGAGATTTGGACCTGATAGAAGGGATTAAGACCGTCCGGTGTAATGCCGGACGCCGCCCTGGGCTGAGTATTGAGATTTGGACCTGATAGAAGGGATTAAGACAAGCGATTCAATGCTACTGCAATTGCATAGCGAGCATTCGTATTGAGATTTAGACCTGATAGAAGGGATTCCCGCCTTCTCGGGAGAGCTGGCGGTTTGAATAAGCCTTCTAGAAGCTTCGTGCTAGTGTTCTTAAGTGGAACGCTCAGTTAGAATGGTGGGAGCGAAATAGAAAAATCAGCTCTTGACACCAGCCATTAATGGGATAGAATTCGAAATAAAGAAATCATCATGAAAATTGCGGAACTGAAGTTCAGGCTGGATTTTGCTAGCCCTGTGTATGTTGATGTATTTCCAGCATTCGCTCTTCGTAGTGTGTTGGGGCTGAACCTCAAGCGGATGCATTGTGTTTCCCATAATACTCTATGTCCTGAATGTCCTTTTGTGGCGACATGCGCGTATGCCTATCTGTTCGAATCGATATTGCCTAAAGGGAATGATGTACTGCCGGGGAGGGATCGGGCAAGTCATCCTTTCAGGATCGAAGTGCCTGTACTGATAGGGCAAACCATTTCCCAGCTTGAATTCGGATTTCAGCTTTTCGGGCGCGGTGTTGAATATGTGCCGCATATTATTTATGCGTTCAGAATAGCAGGTGAAAAAGGGCTCTTCCGCTCCCGCACTCCGTTTGAGGTCCATGCTTTTACCGACAGCGGCATTCCCCTGGATAATGGCGAAAAAATAAATTTGAGCAAAATCGAAACCGCGGAATTGACTGTACGCGAGGGAAAGAATTTAAGCCAGAGACGCTATCTGATCGAATGCAGGACGCCGGTCCGGTTTAAGACAAGAGGGCGCTATTCGTCTGAGTTCAGTGCGAGGGATTTCTTTGAGGCCTGCAAGCGCAGGGTCGATACGCTATTTGCCCTCTATGGCGATGAGAAGGACAGCATTCAAAAGAATTCATCCCCTGGCCTGGAGAACAGCGCTGTTGAGATCGCCGACCGCAAATTGCAATGGTGCGATTTTACAAGGTATTCAAGGCGCCAAGAATCCGTGATGAAGCTCGGTGGGGTTCTCGGTTCGTTTGTGATTGGCGGAGAGGCTCCTGAGAATGACTGGAATATGCTTGAATTGTGCTCTTCTGTAGGGATTGGGAAAAATACCAGCTTCGGGCTGGGGGCCATAGAGGTTCGAGAGGTAAGCCATGGGAGATAATTCTGATACGAGATACGAAGAAATAGTTGTTGCAGCGTTGCTGCATGACCTTGGCAAAATCGCACAGAGAGCAGGGGAAGAAAGCTGTAGAACACCAAATATGGAGGAACAGCTGCTTCCAAAGAAGCGTGACAGCACTATATATACCCATCAGCATGCATGGTACACGCATGGCGCAATCCTCAAGGTATTCGAGGGCAATTCGAGCTTTCCAAAAAGCCTGAGGCCTGAGGTCGTTGCCAGAATTGCTGCAAGCCATCACAATCCCAGCAGCTGGGCAGAATCAATTATTGCAGAAAGCGATAGAATTTCCAGCGGCGCTGACCGCCTCGAGAAGGATATCGAAGCTGAGCAGAAAGGCTCGTATATCGAACAAGCCCAACTATCGATCTTTTCGTCCATCGGACTTGACCGGGAGCGATCAACTCGAACACCAATGTATTATGCAGTTGCTCCCCTCGAAGAGAAGAATATTCATCCGCACCCAGATATTAAAAACAGCCGAGAAGGATATGCGCAAGTATGGCAAGGTCTTCTGGATGATCTGCGCACGATAAGGGAAACCGATTTTGAAAATTTTCTTTCTGCGATTGATGCAGTGCTTGAGCATTGGACATGGGCTATACCATCGAGCACAATGAACCTGCCGGATATTAGCCTCTATGACCATGCAAGGACTACCGCCGCATTCTCGTCCGCGCTTTTCCGATACCATGAAGCGAATGGGACACTCCATGACCAAATGGCAATCATGAATCGTACCGAGAAGAAATTCCTGCTCGTCATGGGCGACATTTCTGGCATACAGCAATACTTGTTCGATTTGAAAACAACAAAGAACAGCGCAAAGATATTAAGGGCAAGAAGCTTCGAGATCCGAGCGATTACAGAATCTGCTGTAAGAAGCATCATGCGTGCTTTCAGCATGAGCCGCTTCGGCATACTGAGCGCTGCTGGCGGAAGGTTTTTCATGGTGCTTCCCAATGTCGAAAAAGCAGAGAACACGCTCGATGCATTGCGAACTACAATAGACGTCGAATTTCTCAAGCGCTATCTCGGAAGCCTTGCGCTTTCGATTTCGGAGGGTCTTCCTGCATGTTTTAATGATTTCTTAATCAAGGGCTCCGCATTCGAATCCACATTCAAGAACCTTCAGCTGCTGTCTGGCACGTCTAAATTCCGAAAGCTCAGAAAAGGCCTTGAGAAAACCGGGCATGTGCTCGATTTCTATTACTCATCAATAGAAAGTGCAATACGAAATGGAGGGAAAGTCTGTGACATGTGCGATGCCCGGCCTGCTCGCGAGCAAAGCGATTTCTGCAACTATTGTGAAGCATTGATAGAGACTGGTGCGAGATTGCCGAAAACACAGTATATCAGGCTCTTGCCTGCTTCCGGGCATGGGTTGAGGCTTCTTGACGGAGAGACGCTGGAATTCAGGGAAGATCTCGAAGACGCCAGAACTGCGAGCGAACAAGCTGGATCTGCCGCTGTGAACAGTTACGAACGAGGAAGGGGAATATGCCGGCTTCCCTACACGGTGCCAAGGAATGAGGACGGGAGCGTAAAAGAGTTCAGCGAAATTTCAAGAGTAGCTGAAGGCGCGGATCATCTCGCAATGTTCAAAGCTGACTTGGACAACCTCGGTTCAATTTTCAGCCGAGGTCTTGCAGAAAAGCTCTCTATTTCACGCTATGCGACACTGAGCAGAATGCTGGATTATTTCTTCTCGGTCCGGGTGCGGCAGGTCATCGAACAATCCTACAGGAACATCTATACAGTGTACTCTGGAGGAGACGATCTCTGCGTGATCGGGCCTTGGCAGGAAGTCATCGATTTTGCCACTGAGATCAGGAAAGACTTCGGCCGATATGTGGGCGACAACCCTGATTTGACTATTTCTGCAGGTATTGCGCTGGTAGGCAAGGGACTCCCTGTGGCAAGGATGGCAGATGAAGCGGAAGAGCAACTGGAAGCTGCAAAAGGCAATCCTGGCAAGAACAGCATTGCGTTCCTAGGCCTCCCTATGGGATGGGAGAAATTCGAGGAATTGATAAGGAAAGGGAAAGATCTCTCCACTTGGCTCAGAAATAGAAGAATCAGCACTTCTCTTGTATACGGGCTGGTAACCCAGTCGGAAAAGGCCGAGAAGTTCGAGAAAGGCGACATCAAAAAGGAGAATGCACTTTGGAAGAGCCACTTTTTATACAATCTGAGGCGGGCAGAGGCAAGGGAAAAATTGCCTGAAGAAATCGTCAATACCATGAAAGGTTTTGCAGTCGATGCCGGCATGATGAAACTCGCACGTATTCCTGCAACCTATGCGCTGTATGCAAATAGAGAACCAGAAAAGAAAAAGGAGGAGGGACGATAATGATGCAATTTTACAAATCAGGTACGGAAAGCATAAGACCCGAGCTATTGGGGCAGGAAGCTGAGAATGCGGCCGTAAAGGTGCTGCAAGTTACTCCCACGCAAATGAGAAGAATATTCAGCCAGATCAAATCCCTTGCTCAGAGGCTCGAGAAGGGCGAGAGCTGGGATGTGATAGCTCCTCTTGTCCAGCTCCAGCGGGCTCATATTGCTTACACAATAAAGAGAGGCAGGAAAAACAATTCTAAAAATGAACAAGACTGGGTGGAACTGGAGAAGATCATCAATGAAGGTATTGCCAGTGTCAGAACGCAGAAGGACTACGTAGCATTCGCGCTGTATTTCGAGGCGCTGTATGCCTTCTACTATGCCAAGACCAAACAGAGAGTATAAGCGAAGGAGCAAACAAGATGAAAGATATGAAATTGGTAGACATAAAGACGGTAAAAGGCAAGATTGAAGTCAAGACCGGCCTGCACATCGGAGCCGGTAATGATTCGATTGAAATCGGCGGCATGGATAATCCTATTATCAAAGATCCTGTTACCTTTGAGCCCTACATCCCTGGTTCCTCGATCAAGGGCAAAATGCGCTCGCTCATGGAGCTTCTGCTTGTTCCCGAGAAAATCGCTAAAAATGAAGGCAAGCCATGCAGCTGCGGGCGGAGCGATTGCCCAATCTGCAGGGTATTCGGCGCAGCGATAGACCGCAAGAGAAGCAGCGAAGAAACCAATGGGCGAGGTCCAACAAGGCTGATTGTGAGGGATTCCCGCCTCAGTGAAGAGTCAAAAAAGGCATTCAGTAATAAACCGCTTACGGAAGAAAAAAACGAAAACAGTCTCAACAGGATAACAGCAGAAGCAAACCCTCGTCCCTTGGAGAGAGTAGTTCCTGGTGTGCAATTTGATTTTGAAATCGCCTATCGTGTTTTTGATGACGGCGATGGCGGCAAGACCGACGAAAAGTTTTTCAAGGATGTGGTGCTGGCAGGGCTTGCAGTGCTTCAGAACGACTATCTCGGCGGCGGCGGCAGCAGGGGCAACGGCAGAATCGAGTTCAAGGACCTCAAAGATGAATCAGGGAATCCTGTCACCTTGCCCGAACTGCATGAGGTAATGAAAAAATGACACTTTACCGGCTGAAGATTCAGCTGTTCGGAAAGATAGTGACACCCCTGGTCGGAGATACGATCTTCGGGCATTTTGTATGCGGTATCGCCAGGAGGGAGGGCCAGAAATCCGTCGCAGAATTTCTGGATTCACTTGAAGAAAAGCCTTTTATCGTTTCGAGCGCATTCCCCGAAGGATATCTCCCGAAGCCGATCTTGGCTGTAACCTGGGCAGATCAGAAAGAGAAGTACAGCCGTCTCAAACAGCTTAAAAAAATTAAGTATATTCCTTCTACCTTATTCGAAGAAGGCAAACCGCTCAGCGAAAGCCTGCTTCTTGAGACCATCGAGCGCGCAGCCAGCGAGCAGAAGGAAATCCTGCAGATAGAAAACGACAGACTACATGCTACCGTGGATCGGTTTGGTCAGGGAACATTGGAAGATATCGGTCTTTTTGTAGTTCCTGAAAAATGGCTCGCATGGAAGGATGGAGACCAGAAGCTGCCCAATCCTGTTTTTGACATCTACCTGCTGGCTTCGTTCGAAAAGGACATTCTCCTGAAGATAAGCCATTGGGCGTTCGAGAATGGCTTTGGTGCAGACACGTCGACAGGGGCCGGGCACATCGAGGTAATCTCGCTCGAGGAGGCGAAATTCCCTTCCAGCGGCAACCGGGCGATGGCCCTGGGCCCTTTTGTGCCACCAGCGGATAGTCCTATTAATGACTTGAGAGCGAACACGTTTGTCCGCAGGGGCAAGCTTGCATTCGAGTTGGGGGATTCCATGAATCCGTTCAAGAAGCCGATCGTCTTCTTCGATCAGGGAGCGACTTTCAGTTTCCATGAGGGGATGCGGCCCTATATCGGTTCAATGGTTCGGAATGTCCACTCGGATAACCGCATTGTTCAGCAGGGCTGGGCGCCAATAATCCGCTACAGCGAGGAGCCTTCATGAAGCGCTATCGATTCACCCTGCGGCCTCTGACCGCTGTCCATGTAGGGACTGGTGATGTCCTCACGCCGCTTGAATATTCATTGCTTTCCTCAACGAGTGGAGGCAGGCTCTATGCTGTCTTCTCTCCTGAGAAGATAGTTGAATCTCTGCCAAAGGAAGAAAAACAGCAGTTTTCTCAGTTTTGTTCATCAAACAACCTAATCGGATTGCGGAAGTATCTCGGCGAAAAAGTGAGAATGCCCGCAGTACTGTATGCATGTAAAGTATCGAAGGAATTCGAATCTGAATTCGATGGAAGAAAAGACGATATCAACAATGCGCTCGAAGTCGAGATCATGTATAGAAACAGCAAGCATGCTCCTGTCGTACCTGGCTCGTCGATTAAGGGGGCGATCCGCACAGCGCTTCTCGACAAGAGAGCGAGCATGATGAACAGAGCTTTGCTCGAAGAAGCCGCTCAGGAGGCAAGCAGAACCAAATTTGACAGGAAATTCCAGAGCAGAGCAATGCTTTTCTCCGCGCCTAATGATGATCCGCTCAGAGCCCTTGCAATCGGAGACTGCACCTTTTCGCCCAAGGGCAGCCAGCTGGTGAGCAATATGATCATGTATCATTTTTCTTCAAGATATGACGATCCTTTTTCCAATAAGGCAGCGATCTTTGCAGAGGTGCTTAAGGGAGAACTTATCGACGGCAGCCCGACCGAGGCATCATGCGACCTGATAATCCATGACGAGCTCTTTTCTGCAATTGTTCCGCCGGGCAGCAGGGCCTTGGGCTCTAGGGGTGGCCAGAAACTGTACCAGAAACCTGTCAGGCTCGAGGAAATGCTGGAAGCCTGCGATGAGTTCTATAACAGGGCCTTTGATTCCGAGTACAACAGGATGATCAAGAGCTCTGATGAAGCGGTGAAAATTGGAGCTGATGCTTTGGCGGACCGCATCGACTGCATGCAAGAAAAGGGAGAACACCTCATCCGCATCGGCCGCTGGAGCCATGTAGAAAGTGTCACTGTTGAAGACTACCGAAAGCCCAAATCGGACAAGGGATATGGAAAGACACGTACGCTTCTACAATACAACGACAATTACTATTTGATGGGCTGGTGTGCATTTTCAGTAGAGAAAGAATGACTACTCTGGGCAAGGCTGTAACAGAAATCTGTGTTGCGCATGAGCGATTGTTGGCTCAATTGTTTCCATGCAAGGATGAAGCATGAAGAAAACTCTCTTGACTCTCCTGAGTGATCAAGTCGTTCCATCTGCGTTATTCATTTCGTCTCTCGCGGAAGTCGGCGATGATGTTTTCGTCGTTACTACCCAGAAGATGAAAGACAAGGGCAAGATCAATGATCTTGAGGAATCCCTTGGCAGAAAATGGAAGATTAGAGAGATTGTAGTACAGAACGAGGATTCGGTATCAGAGCTCAGCAGCCATCTCGATACGATTCGATGGATTGAATATGACACTGCATTCATAGATTTGACTCTGGGTACCAAGATCATGTCGCTCGCGGTGCATTCCTACTTTAGACGCTTCGATGAACTGTATACTCGGCCACGGGTGAGCTTTTTCTATCAGCCGGCAGGAAAGAACTGTATCAAGAGAATTGATGCGGATGATGCGGTGGATCCTCGGTTGTTGTCGCTGGATGAATACCTTTCTGCATGCGGAATAACTGCGATCAACAGGCAGGAAGCTTGCATTGCAGCTGCTGAAACGACAAGTGCTATCATGTTGGAGTATCCGGAGCGTTGGGGCACTGCGGGAAAGCTGTTCAGAAAATTAAGAAATGCGAGGAAACCCAAATTGTCGTCGGACAAGTCAATTTCCCTGCGCGAAGGTGAAATGCCTCAGATAGTCCTACAGGATAGCGCAGAATGGTCCCCCACCGCGGAAGAATTGCATTTAATGCAGGATTTCTGCTCAGCAGCCCATTTTGATATTGGTTCCATAACGAAAAAGCAAATTGAATATTTGTCCGGAGGCTGGCTCGAGGAGTGGTTTTATCATAAAGCGCTGCAAACCATGCCGGAGTTGGGCCGTGAGCAGATTGCCTTGAGTCTGCATATCAAGACAAGGGCAGGTTTGGAAAATGAGCTGGATGTGGCGCTGATCAATCACCGCAATGCGTTCCGGTATGCTGAATGCAAGACATCTTTGGAATCTGATCAATCAGGCGCTTCGTTTCTTGTGGATACACTATATAAGCAAGCTGCGATCCGCAGGAATTTTGGGCTGACTTCATCACCAATCATAGTAACTATCGATAAAATAAAAAGAAACAATGCCTTGAGCAGGGCGCAGGACCTGGATCTGAAAATCATCCATCATGACATTATCTATGATGAAGATGCCCTGAAGCTCGAACTAGCTGCGTGCCTGAAGTAGACTTCATTGAAAAGTTCGGGAAAGAGAGACCAGATATGCCAAAAACATTGATCTGCACCGTCGGGACAAGCTTCTTTCAGGGAAATCTTGCAAGGTTTGGCAGTGGGGCCGGCAATGATGCCAACGGCGAAAATGTAGACAAATTGGTCCAGGCATACAATGTGAAGGACTGGAACGCCTTGGCCCGGGCCATGCTCGACATTTCGCCTGCTTCGAGGATGCTTGGCGCCGAGGTCAACACCATCGAGTTCATTCTTTCAAGGGTTCGAAGGGAAGATGAGTTTATAGGCAGAATAGTGTTTCTGGTTTCCGATACCGAGGATGGCATCAACACTGGTGGTGTACTGAAAGCATACTACACGGAAAGAGCCAAGAGGGAGAAGGAGCTTTCCTCCTTGCAGGCAGACTATCGCGTCATCAAGGATTTGCAGGATGCAGATCCGATTCTGTTCAAGAAATCGGGCCTCTTGAATCTTGTCAGGGCAATCTCGCAGGTAATACGAGAAGCGGGAGAGCCCGGAAAGGTCATAATCGATGCAACAGGCGGGTACAAGGCGCAAATCGCAATAGCGGTCATGTTCGGGCAGGCTCTCGGGATCGATGTAATCTATAAGCACGAACGGTTTTCTACGATCATCGATTTTCCGCCGATGCCGGTCGCGCTTGATTTTAGTTATTTTGATAAATTCAATGATCTATTTTCGGCATTCTATTATGAGCCGGCACTCACGCTCACCCTGCCGGAATTCGCTTCGTATTTCGAGTCGGACAGGAAAATTGGAACCTATTCGGAACTGACGGCGAACCGGGATTTTTCAAGGATCAGGCTGTTCTTCGAAGACGAAAAAACAGGATCCGAGCATTTATTCGCGCTCAACCATGCTGGGCTCATTTACATTGAAGCGTCCCTGCGAAGCGACAAATCGTTTGCGGCATTGCCGCTGCCGCCGCCGCTTCCGGAATCCGAAAGAAAAGAACCGCGCCTCAGGGATGATCACTATCCCAAAGGGTTCAGGGAATACATCGAGCGGATCTGGCAGAAAGAGCAATGGATTGCTACCATAGTCTCACTGCCGTACGACAAGCAGCGCGGTATCAAACGAAGAGGATTCTTTCTCGGCGAAATCGATGGCGAAAAGCAGCTTATCGGATATTTCCGGGACAATGACAATTTTGGCGCCCGTTTCAGGATGCTGACAGGCTCGGAAATCGATAGTGGGTACCTGCGAGCTGCCCTGGTTCATTTAAACAGGAATGTCGATGCGTATGGATAATTCTTTTAAGATCGATTAATAAGATCATAAAAATAAAATCCTCATTATCTTCCCCATCTTCCCCCTTTCTCATTTTCATCCTCCCGTTTCCCCGTTTCCGAAAGCCTGCTCCGTTGCATGTAATTTTTAAAAAACGGGGTCAGACCCCTTCCTTCAATTTCCCCGTGATGAATTTATGCAGGATGCTCGTCACAAAGGTCTGGTAGGGCAGGCCTTCCTCGAGAGCCTTGGCCTTCAGCAGTTCCACATCCCGTTTCGAAATCCGGATGTTCATCCGGTAATCCTTCAAGGCGGTCTCTTTTGCTGCCTTGACCAGCTCCTCCCTTACGGAGTCGAAATCCTTGACAGGCTGCCACTCGCCGTTTTCCACAGATTGAATGAGTTCTCTATCTTCATCGATTGTCATAATTTGCCTCCTAACTTGAAGAATCGGGTATATTTTCTGCTCGGATAGAGCGTTTTCAGAAAATAATCGCCATTCTTCTCTTTCACGCATGGAACGCAGAAAGCATACTCGTCAATTTCGACAACCAGGATCATCTGATCTGCATACTTCTCTTTGTTCGGATGCTCCAAAACACCGATCAGATGACCTTCTTCAATGGCGACGACGATTCTCTCGAACGACATATGCCTTTCTTGCTTGAGCAAGGCATTCTTTTTCTCGTTCCAGCGGAAGCTCATGCAAATATACTAATTTTATGTGTGCCTAAAGTCAATACAATAAACAAAATTTTTCCCGGAATAGCACGATTTTTCATTTTTTAATCTTGCGATTTCCAAACCGCGCAACACTCGTGCGAGCAGAATTTGACGGCGAGACGGCGCAGGAACTGATATATTCTGCGATATCTGTCCCCCCGCCATCTCCTTTACTCGCCCTGATGAATCCGCAATACTTATAACTGTTTGATACAATCATGCGTATCATGCCATTATCGCGCCGGGATCGCCGCATTTTCCGCATTTGCCGCATTCTCTGCGCCCCCCGAACAGGAGGAGAGATTCTGTGACATCCTGGTTCCAGATCGTTCTTCAGCTTGCGGGCAGTCTGGCCATTTTCATGTATGGGATGACCTTGCTCAGCGACGGCCTTCAGAGGGCTGCGGGAGAGCGGCTGCAGCGGATTCTCCAGTTCATTACGGCCAACCGCGTGGTCGCGGTGCTGACGGGCTGTCTCATCACCATCATTATCCAATCGAGCTCGGCGACGACGGTCATGACAGTTGCCCTCGCGAACAGCGGCCTGCTTTCGCTAAAACAGAGCATCGGGGTGATCATCGGCGCCAATATCGGAACGACGATCGACGCGTTCCTGGCCTCGCTGAAGGGTGAGGCGACAGCAAAGCGCGCAGCGTGGGCCCATATTTTGTTCAATGTCATCGGGGCGGTCTGGGCGGTGATTGTGTTCCGTCCTTTCCTTGGTCTCGTGAGACTGGTTTCCGGGTATGGAAACGGGGCCGGAGCGATAGGGATCGCAATCGCGAGCCTTCATACACTGTTCAATGGCATCAATACGTTGCTGTTCCTGCCCTTCATTAACCAGTACGAGGCTCTGCTGAAGAAGCTAGTGCGGGAGCGGGAAGGAGGAGAGCACCGGATGGTGTATATAGCTCCGTCCCTCCATCCCGCGCCGGAATTATCGCTTCTGCAGGCCAGGGCCGAAATCAGGGCGATGGCAGCCAGATGCAGGGGGATGTTCGATGCTTCTCTCGATCTCGTCCTTTCGAACGAGAAGAAGGACATGAGAGGAAGGCTCGAATGGTTCCAGAGGGAAGAGCAGTACCTCGATGACATGCGCGAAGCCCTAGTAGGCTTTCTTCTGAAAGTCCAGACGGCCGACATGCCGGAATCCTTGAGGGCGCGGGTGCTGGGCAAGATGCAGATTGTGGCCGAGCTCGAGAGCGCTTCGGATGAGTGTTTTTCGATCGCTGAGCTCATGGTGAAAAAGTCGAGGCGGGACCTCAAGTTTGACGAAGAGGCAGCGCTGTCGCTTAAGCCATATGGCGAGGCTGTGAAGCAATTCTTCGATTTCATAACATCGAATCTCGACAGGGGGCTCGATGCCACCGAGTTCGGCAAGGCAGGCGAGATCGAGGACCAGATCGACAGCTTTAAGAAGGAACTCAAGAAAATGGCGAGAAAGCGGCTCAATGCCGGGGCGGACGCCAGGACTGAACTGCTCTATATCGATCTCGTGAGGCACTTCGAAAAGATTGGCGACTGCCTCTACGCCGTCGCGGGCGAGCTGGAGAGAATTTAAAAAACGGGGTCAGACCCCTTTTTTTAAATTTCTGCGCGCGGCCAGCCGGCAGGCAAGGACGCAGACAGTGCCCACGACGATGATGGCCGGGCTTGTAGGCAGGTCGAAGATGACTGCGAGCGCGAAGCCTGCCAGGTTGATGCACACGCCGAAGAGCGAGGCGAGCAGCATGGTCGGCTTGAAATTCAGTTTGAGCGATTGTGCGGCGAGGGCCGGCAGCAGGGTAACCGCGTCCACCATGAGCGCTCCCGTGATCCGCATGCCAAGCCCGATGCCGGCGCATACGACAACCAGTATCGCCGTGTAGACAACTGTCGAAGGGAAGCCGAAGGCGAATGCCGTTTCCCTGTCGAATAACACCGCCGAAATGGGCCTGAGAAAGCGCGCCGTTCCCGCCAAAATCAATGCCGAAACGATCACGACAAGAAGGACTTCTGTTTTATCGAGGGCGAGAACATTGCCCCAGAAAAGGTTGAAGGCTTCTATGGCGTGAATGTTGGTTTTGTAGAACAGAATGAACACAATGCCGAGGCTGGCGGTCATCAACAGTGCCATCGCCCCGCCGGAAGTCCCTCCGGATCTCCGCACGCTGAGGCCTGAAATGGCAAACCCCGCGGCAACGGAGAACAGCATCGCGAAGAGAACAGGATCGACCCCGAGAATGAGGCCTACCGTTGCGCCGAGCAGCGACAGGTGCATGACGCCGAAGCGGGCGGGAATCAGCTCCAGCGAAAATATGTAGATGCCCAGCAGGGGGAATGCCAGCCCGCTCGCGAACAGCGCGATGATCGCTCGGCTGAAGGCAGGGATATGGAGCAGTTCCATCATATTTCGTGCCCTCTCGTTTCCGCAAGGAAGGCGCTGGTATCCAGGAGCTGTGCAGTTCCCTTCCGGAACACGATGACGGCATCGCATAATTTCACCAGTCTCCGGTCATGCGTAACGAGAATCAGAGGAACACCCGATTTTGCGATTGAATGAATGAGCGTGCGCATGGCTTCCTGACCTTCTTCATCGAGGTAGGAACCTGGTTCGTCAAAGAGATAGAGCGCAGGCTCGGCTGCCATGGCGCGCGCGATCGACACACGCTGGAACTGCCCGCCCGACAGGTCTTGGACTGCTTTGTCGGCAAGGTCCTCAAGTCCGCAATAGGCAATGGCCGCCTCCACAACCTCGCGGTCTAGGCGGCCAAAACGGCCTGTCAAGCCTAATTTGCCCAGCCTGCCGAACGATACAGCCTCCCGCACCGAAATGCGCAGCTGGCCGGAATTTCCTTCCGGCCGATTTTGGGGGATATATGCGAGCTTCTTGCGCGTCTGTGCAAACGCTGTTGTCCGCGTATCCATGCCCAGAAGGCGAAGCTCGCCATCAAGCGGAGGCAGAAGCCCGAGGCAGGTTTTGAGGAGCGTCGTCTTGCCGGCACCGTTGGGGCCGACAAAGCCAACGACAGTGCGCCTCTGCGTTCGCGCCGCAAGATCGATGCAGATATTTCGCACTACCGGCTCCGCCCGCCTATATCCTATCGAAAGATTTTTCGCTGACAGAAGCGGAGAAGATGTTTCGTCCACATCTCCAGATGCATGCCCGCTGTTGGGCATTGGCGAATCCAGGCTATTGTCTGCCATGGCCCAGAATGGCTTTTTCATTGTAAAGGAACACATCCTCGATGGTACGGGTACCGTCCTTGCCCGGGAAATTGATGAGGAGCACATGCGGCACACCGAGGCTTTCAGCCAGGGCCTTGCCGCCCGGGTTGTGATAATTGTCCAGCACCATGACAGGTTTTTTCTTTATCAGATCGAGAACTACGGCAGGCGAAGGCTCGCCGGGGCCAAAAGTCCCCACGACATCGAGCCCGAGCCAAAGCGCGAAATTCTTCATGTACGCTTGCACAACAACCCGTTTGTCGGGCAAGGCCGCGGCTACCCGCTCGCGCATGGCGTCCGAGAATGCTGTAAACGACTTCGCCCACTGTTCCTGTGCTTGCGTCGTCCCCAGGGCTTCGGCGATTTTTCTCGATTCTGTAATGATGGTTGAGGGTACATTGTCGGTGTACACTGCGAGCACTCTCAGATTGCTGTTCTGTGCTGTTTCGGCGAGCTTTTTGGCGAATTTTTCGTAGCCTGAATACACGATGAGCGATGCATGCTGCACCGCGAGCAAGTCTGACGGCTTGATTTCGTACTCAGGCGGATGCTGGAGTTCAAAGGGAGCTATCGTCACGATATTTTTCGCGCCCGCGGCAATTGCATACGCCTGCACCCATGAGGTGGAGGCAATGACGGGCTGGTCTTGCGCCGCGAGCGACAGTGCGGATAGGCAGAGCAGCGCGAGGAACATCCAGACCAGGCTTCGTTTTGAATGAGAAGAGCCGATACCCATATGAGAATCCTTTGAGAGTTGAGTGTGATGGCGGGCTTCGTGCACACCGGGAAGCGCTTCGAGCGCCTCGGGTTCAATGCAGCTTCAGAAAGCAACGTTCCGCGGCCGCATCCGGTTTGTGTGTTCCAGCATGGCGCTGGCATGCAGATTCATCTGCGTGTGCCCATGCCTTCGGGCAGGGGCAGCGATACAAGTATCGCGGTTTCAGTGTACCGCAAGTCCAAGTTCCGAAGCAACAAGCTGGACAGCCTCTTCGATACATCTGGAAAGAGAAGAGGGAGGCAGGCCGGCAAGTATGAAATGAGGCTGATTCACCGGCAGCAATATCTTCTTGCCGCTTGCCCGCATTACGGCGCGAGCTATCTTCGGCGTGATCTCGCCCATCATTGCATCAGGAAGAACAATGCCGATCGGACCGAGAACGATCTGCCCCAGATTTATCGAGACCCGAATTGCATTTTCCCCGGAAGCTCCCCGGTCAGCCCCCGCCTTTATCATCTGTTCGGTCGCCGAAGCGTTCGTGCCCAGGGCCAGAATTTCGACATCGTGCCCGAAAGCCTGCCGCACCCGCGTGCACAGCTGAGAGCCGATGCCCCCGCCCAGGCCGTCGACAACCACAATGATCGGCTTTTTCTCCATGAGCGAAGGATAGAGTCAATCCGCGGGTTTTGCAAGGAAGAAATTTAAGAAAAGGGGTCAGACCCCTTTTTCACGTGCGCCTTTCTCTCAGGCCATCGATTTTGCGGGAAGAACTCCAGGCAGAACCCGCAGGTTCGACCGTAATTATTGACGAAATACAGAAATTGCCCTTCCTGCTGGATGAGGTCCATTCCTTGATAGAAGAGAAACGGCTTCGCTTTATCCTGACAGGTTCCAGCGCGAGAAAGCTCAGGCGGGGTGGTGTCAACCTCCTCGGCGGAAGAGCGCGCGTTCTGCGGCTTCACCCGCTTGTGTCCCGTGAGATCGGGGACTACGACCTAGACCGGATTCTCAGTGTTGGGTCACTTCCTGCGATTGACATTCTGGCGGACTCAGGATGGCAAAGAAGTCGATTTTATACTTGGAGATGACTGCGCCATAGAAGTGAAGGCACACGAGATGCCGGATCGACGACACATCAAAGGCCTTTTGGCGATTGCCGAAGAAGGCGAATTCAAGCACAGAATTCTGGTGTGCACTGCTCCGGAGCCCAGGATTCTGGGTGGTGTCGAGATTTTGCCGGTAAAAGAGTTTCTTGAACGCCTCTGGAACGATGCATACTGGAGCTGAGAGAGGGGGGGCGATGCAGTTATCCTTGAGACAGCCAGGCGCCCCGCATCAGGTTGCGGAAGAGATATCCGGGGAAAAGCCACGCTGGCCGAATCAGATTCTGCGATTTTCATAAATTCCGCATCTATGCTGCGGAAAAATGGCAAAAATCCGCAGATAAACTACGGCTTTTTCATAGTGTTTGGTCGAAGCATTGCTATACATTGGCGCCCCGCGAGCGCGCGCATGCGCTCCCGGCTCCCCGCAATATTGCGGAAATGAAGATAATGTACATACGTTGTGGCGTTAATTATATCTTCATTCTCTCCGAGAATATGCAGGTGGGGCTGGAGGCCGCGACTCTCACCCTCGATACAGCCTTATGTCAACATATTCCTGATAGCGCTCGAAATCCTTGTCCAGCGTGAATATCGGCATATCGTGATTCAGCGCCACGGCGCAGATCAGAAAATCGATGTGCGACCCCTGGATACCGTGCTTTCGGCACTCATTGAACAACTGCGCCGCAGTCTCGTAATCCTCGGTCCGAATCTCGAGGTCCTCGAAAAGGGCAAGCCTTGTTTTCAATTCGATGAATTTCTGCTCATCGGAAATGCCGCTCAGAATTTCCTGCCGCACCGGGCCGATGAGCACGACATCGAGGTTCCTGATGAGTTTCGCAAGCGTGTCGACGATATGCTGTTCGGCTTCGGTTTTCTCTTTCTTCCGCAAGGCAAGGGACCAGACTGAGGTATCGACGAGCACGCGCATTTACCGGTTTCTCATCTTTTTGTAATCGTAAGAATCGTCGTACTCGACTTCGCTGAAGAGCTGGATGACTTCTTCTGTTTTTCTCTTCTTGATGAATTCGGCCAGTGCGGCATTGACGGTTTCTTTCTTTGTGCGGAACCCGCCGATTTTCAGCGCTTCGACGAGCAGTTTGTCATCGATGGCAAGATTCGTGGCCATGTTTCTCTCCTTGGGTCAAATCTACACATTGTGATGTGTAAGAGTCAAGATGCTACAGATTTGTTTTAAGCGGTTCGCACCACTCACTCCGCCCACTCCCTGCATATGACCTCCGCCTGCTCCAGCACGAGTTCGGTGGCGCGGGCCTGGTGGTCGGGCGGGTAGCCGTATTTTTTCAGGATGCGTTTGATGATGACCCGCATTTTGGCGCGGACGCTCTCGCGAACGGCCCAGTCGATGGTGAGGTTGGCGCGCACCGCTTTGACGAGCTCCTGGGCGATGAGCTTGAGCTTCTCATCGCCGAGGACGGAGACGGCGCTGTCGTTGGTTTCGAGGGCGTCGTAGAAGGCGATTTCGTCGTCGGTGAGACCGAGCTGTTCGCCGCGCCGGTCAGCCTCGCGGACTTCCTTGGCCAGGGCGAGCAATTCCTCGATGACCTGCGCGGTTTCGATGGCGCGGTTCTGGTATTTGCGGATCGCTTCTTCGA
>Ga0228535_1002239_pt1 | contig 20070 bp, 17 predicted proteins | sample SJ1metagenome_FD_168457 | JGI IMG/M metagenome (GOLD analysis project Ga0228535, IMG submission 168457) | Enriched culture of PCE-dechlorinating microbial communities from Ithaca, New York, USA - SJ1 | ecosystem: Engineered > Modeled > Simulated communities (microbial... > Unclassified | place... | reverse complement strand
ATGCCATTATCGTATCCCTGTTATCATAGCTGTAATTGTAGCTATGTTCTGCAGATGTGTCAATGACTATTCGCTTATATCTATTAGAGTTATGTAATTCCTAGCTATAATTCTGCGGAAAATTAGGGATTGAAGGATCTTACGAATTGCTTCAGAGGATTGGAATCAACAATATCGATCCGAATACCAAAATAAAGGATCTGAGCGTCGCCAAGCAGCAGATGTGTGAGATCGCGAAGGCGATTTCACACAATGCAGCGTTGATTCTCATGGATGAGCCAACAGCAGCAATTCCCAGCAATGATGTATTGACTTTATTTGAGATCATCCGTGCCTTGAAAAAGGAAGGGAAAACCATAATCTATGTCACGCATAAACTTGAGGAAATTTTCGAAATTGCAGACAAGGTTTCTGTTTTCAGAAATGGAGTTCATGTCGACACGCTAGATACCCGCACAACCAACAAGGATACCCTTATCCAGATGATGGTGGGGCGGGATATCGTCGATTTATACGCGAAGGAAAAGGCTAAGATTGGAGATGTTGTCTTACAGGTTGAGAATCTGAGCTGTAGTAAGAAATTTGATAATGTCAGCTTCACACTAAAAAAGGGAGAGATTCTCGGTGTAGCCGGGCTGGTGGGTGCTGGGCGATCCGAGATAATGGAGACATTGTTTGGCATCAGGCAGAAGAAGACAGGCAAGATATTTATCTCTGGCAAAGAGGTGAATATACGATCTCCAAGGGATGCCATTAAGTATGGGTTGGCATTTTTAACAGAGGATCGGAAAAACAGCGGCTGTTTTCTTCCCTTAAGCGTCAGGATAAACACTTACATTGCCTCAATAAAACAGCATAGTGGTCGATTATTTGTGCGACGGAAGGAAACCGTTGAATCGACAAAACGAATGATAGATGCACTATCGATAAAAGTGTCATCCATGGAAGATCAGATCAATAATCTTTCAGGAGGGAATCAGCAAAAGGTGCTGGTGGCTCGGTGGCTGCTCACAGAGCCAGAAATTTTAATTGTCGACGAGCCAACCCGGGGAATCGATGTGGGAGCTAAAGCCGAGGTTCATCGGCTGCTCGTCAATCTTGCTCTGAAAGGGAAAGCGATCATTATGATTTCGTCTGAGATGACCGAGATTTTGGCCATGAGCGATCGCATAATGACGGTCAGTTCTGGCAGGGTTACAGGTTTTATTGATGCCAAAGAGGCAACCCAGGAGAAAATCTTGAAATACTGTATGGATTAATCCTGCGATAGGATCGTTTTTGCTCTGATAATTCCGCATGAAATTGCGTTAATACAAGGGGAAACAGCACCATGCAAATTAAAATCCAAGATCAGAATATCTTTAAAAAAGCCATGAAAAAATACAGCACAATTTTGATTTTGCTGCTGATGATGTTGATCATGACTATTTTAAATCCAAAATTCCTCACAATTAACAACCTCATGAATATTCTCCGGCAGCAGACACCTATCGCAATAATGGCGTTTGGAGTCAATCTTGCAATCATTTCTGGAGGAATTGATATATCTGTTGGGTCAGTAATTGCGATGGCTGCAGTCATCCTTGCGAAATTTGCGAAAGTGGATTCATCGGGTGCGGGCTATCCTTTAATTGTTCCAATAATTGCCAGCCTTCTGGCCGGTGGCGCAGCGGGTTTAGTCAATGGTGTGGTTATAGCCTATGGGAAAGTTCCACCGTTTATCGCAACACTCGGTATGATGTCGGTTGCAAGAGGCATTGCTCTGATAATTTCCAAAGGAAGACCGATCACCGGCTTTAGTGAGGCATTTAACTTTATTGGTGGCGGGAGTTTTCTGGACTTGCCATTTCCAATCTATATACTTTTGGCATCCTATCTCATCATCTATGCCATTTTACATTTGACGAAATTTGGAACTTATGTCTTTGCTATCGGAAGTAGCCAGATGGCCGCTGAAGTCTCTGGTGTAAATGTGAAAAGGACTAAGGTTTTGATCTATATAATCTCGGGTATTTTTACAGGGATAGCAGCAATAGTTCTTGCTTCACGGACACTTTCCGGACAGCCGGCTGTGGGCGAAGGCTATGAGATGAATGCAATCACTGCGGCTATCATTGGTGGTACTAGTTTCTCCGGGGGGATCGGCACTGCCTTCGGCACCTTTATCGGTGCACTTATAATGGGCGTGCTCACAAACGGCATGACCATGTTGCAGATAGAGCCAGCAACGCAGATGGTTGTCAGGGGATCCGTAATAATACTTGCAGTGTTCGCCGATCAATATCGCAATAATTACAAGTCATAAATTATAGGATAAAGGAGTAGTTATGCGGCTAGAAAATAAAGTAGCAATAGTCACCGGGGGAGGAGGAAGCATCGGCAGAGAAATAGCCTTAGAACTTGCCCGTGAAGGGGCCATTGTAACAGTGGTAGACTTGGACCAAGCAAAGGCAGAAAGTACATTGATGATGATCAAAGTTTCGGGGGGTAGAGGAAAGGCTCTAACAGTCAATGTCACCAGCAAGCAAGAAACAATCAGGATGGCCGATTTAGTCAATAAGGAATTTAAATCAATAGATATTTTAGTGAATTGCGCCGGTACAGATATTAAAGGATCAATTATAGATTTGCCTGAGAGCACTTGGGATTTTCTTATGAATCTCAATTTGAAGGGTGTTTTCCTTTGTACCCAAGCTGTCGCCGGCATAATGGTAGCAAAACAATCCGGGCGTATTATCAATATCTCATCGATAGCCGGCAAGACTGGAGAACCATTCACCAGTCCATATTGTGCAACCAAATTTGGAGTTATTGGCTTTACACAATCTGTTGCCATGGAGCTTGGTAAGGATGGAATCACAGTAAATGCAGTATGCCCTGGGCCAGTCGAGAGTGATCTGATTAAAAAAAGTATCGAGCAGTCGGCGAAATTGAATAAAAAGACGTATGAACAGGAACTGTATGACAAGTTTTTGTCTTCGACTCCAATAGGAAGAATGGCAAAACCTGGAGATATCGCGAAGGCTGTGGTCTTTTTGGCATCTGATGATGCGGCGTTCATAACTGGAAGTACTATAAATGTCTCTGGAGGGAAGGAAGTCCATTAGCGTGAAAATTCGAAACATTATTTATATGAACCGATATTTCCCGCAGATGGAGCAAAAGTCTTCAATACAATCAATATAGATGCTTTCAGGGACTCAAATGAATCATGATAACAGCCGGTTCAGCGGGCGTAGCAACTTACGAAGATCAGGAATAAATCACTTAAGTAAGTTGTCAATATCCCTTATATGAGTCCGAAACATTTCTGAAGTATGGTAGTAATCACCTTCTTTGATGGCATTTATTAGTTTTTGATGATCTTCGACTACAGAATCCAGTGTAGAAATCTGGCTCTGTGCAATGGCTTTTTCTTCCTTCATGAAGGCCTTCATGGTAGCATAAAGGTTGTCAAATACTTCATTGTTGCAGACTTGAATTATGTGCTTATGAAAATTGTAATCCGCATCGATCCTTTTTTGATAGTCCTGTTCTTTTATAGCATCAGCCATATTAGTTACTTCTGCTTCAAGTTTGTGAATTGTTTCATCTACGAGTATTTTGTTATCTTTATGGTATAGCATAAGGTACCAAAGCCCTTGATGTTCTAAAACCATACGTAATTCAATCAAATCTTTAAAGTCCTTTTTCCCCAAAAGCATAGACCACAACAGTGCTTCTGAAGAGATATGTGAACTTTCACAGATGAATGTACCTTTAGGATTTCGTAGCTCAACCACACCCAAAAATTGGAAAATTTTTAAAGCTTCCCTAATAGAAGAACGTCCTACTCCGAACATTTCTGCTAGTTCGTATTCATTGGGGATTTTGTCATTTGGTTGTAATTTACCTGTAGAAATCATATTTTTAATTTCTTCCATTACTTGAAAAACGACAGTTTTTTGTTTGATTAGCATCTTATTTTTCATTTTAATGATTCCTCCTGATCTTTTTGAGAGGCTTTATATAGCAATAAACCCATGGCAGAATTTTGATGAAATCCCAACAAATGCTATATGATGCCAGTTATTCAGACGCCTTCTATAAAAAAGCATTCAATAAAACTTAAAAAGTATAGCCGAAATTCTATGTGAGATGCAAATACTCACATCCCTCATATGCAGGAGCAGGAAGTCAACCTGAATTCCCGTGAATTTATAAAGGCAGGGATAATGACTCCGAATATTGCACAAAAAAAGAGCTTGACTTTGTCGAATGAGAGCCACTCAAAATCCTTCGTAGATGGTGTGGAATATAACAGCCTCTCAGCAACCCCCTGCTTAATTTAATATCCTACATCTTAATCCCTAGCCATCATCCTGATCAATCCATACAATATATATGTACCTTTGAATAGGTCTGATTTTTTACTAAATAAAAAGCTGGAGGTCCATATACATGCTCGATAATCCTAAGTTCGAGAATGGGAAAAAGATACTGTGTCAGATGAATGGCAAAAACGCGGAGATGCTCATGAACATCTCTGTGAAGCGCTGCCGGAAAGGCGAAAAAATAGAATTTCTGGAGAGCTCCAACGAGACGGCGATTCTGCTGCTGCGGGGTGAGGTGCGGTTCGTCTGGGATGATACCGCCGCGACAGGGAAGCGTGGGTCTCCGTTTGAGCGGAAGCCCTATTGTCTGCATTTCTCCAGGAATACCAAGGTGGGCATCGAAGTGCTCGCAGACAGTGAGGTCATTGTTCAGCAGACGGATAATGAAAGGGAATTCCCTGCGGTTTTTTATACTCCGGAGAATTGTCTGTACCAGGAATTCGGAAAAGGTCAGTGGAATGGCACGGGCCACAGGATAGTCTCCACAATGTTCGATCTGTCCAATGCTCCGTATTCCAATATGGTCATGGGAGAGGTTTTCAACCAGCCCGGCAAATGGAGCTCCTATCCTCCGCACCATCATCCGCAGCCGGAACTTTACTATTATCAGTTTGAGCGCCCGGAAGGGTTTGGGGCCTGCTTCATCGGCGATGACGTGTTCAAGAGCACCGATGGTTCCTATGCCGCCATTTTCCCCGGGAAGGCGCATCAGCAAGTCGCCGCCCCCGGCTTTACGATGTACTATGTCTGGATGATACGGCATCTCAAGGGGGATCCTTGGGACAAAACGAGGATTTACATTCCCGAATACGAGTGGCTCACCAAGGCAGAGTAAACGATATTCTCAGATACAGAGGGCCCGATACCTGTGTCTTATTGGCAACTAGGGGGTACTGTAGGCCTCAAAACGTCGTGATCACGTTGATGCCCGTGCCCGGGAACCGGTCCATCTTCTGCAGGAATTCGACGCCCTGCGCGAGGGAGATGCGTCCGGTGATGAGGCGTTCGGGGTGCAGGCTGCCGGAAGCGACCATGCCCAGGAGTATGCCGTAGCGGTGTGCCTGGATGCCGTGGCTGCCATAGATTTCCAGTTCGCGGGCTATCACAAGGTCCATGGGTATTTCCGGATGGCGCTGGTCGGCGAGCATGAGGCCCACCTGCACGTGGCGTCCGCGCTTGGCCAGGCAGGCGATGGAATTGAAGCAGGTCTGACGGCTGCCCAAGGCGTCCATGGAGACTTGGGCTCCTCCGCCTGTGGCGTCGAGAATGGCGGACACGACGTCGGGAACTTCGCGGGCGTTGATGGCTATGTCCGCTCCGAGCTGGCGCGCCATGGCCAATTTGTCGTCCTGGATATCTGTCGCGATGATCCTGGCTCCCATCGACGCGGCGATCATGATGGCGGAGAGGCCGACTCCTCCGCAGCCATGGATGGCAACCCATTCTCCTGCCCGGACTTTTGCCTGGGCTTCCAGGGCGCGAAAGGCTGTCGCAAAGCGGCAGCCCAGGCTCGCGGCGGTCACGGAATCCATGGTATCGGGAAGCCGCACCAGGTTCATGTCGGCGTAGTGAATGGCCACGAATTCGGCAAAGGAACCCCAGCCTGTGAATCCGGGCTGAAACTGGTGGTCACAGACCTGCTGGTTGCCGGTGAGGCAGGGCATGCAGTGCCCGCACCCGGCCACGAAGGGCATGGTCACTCTGTCGCCGCGTTTCCAGTTCCGTATGTCTTTCCCTACCTCGACGATTGTTCCGGCCAGTTCGTGCCCGGGCACGTGAGGGAGCCTGATGTCCGGGTCGTGCCCCTGCCAGCCATGCCAGTCGCTCCTGCAGATGCCTGTGGCATCCACGGCCAGAACGACGCCGTCATCGGGGGCTGCGGGGTCGGGGACGTCCGAGATGGTCAGGGGGGCGCGGAATTGGGTAAATACGGCGGCTTTCATGGCATTTTCTTCCTTAAAGTTTTATGAGAGTGCATTGGTTTCCAGAAACAGGCGGGCATCCGCATCCGAGAAGAACACAAACCAGACAGTGCGCGGGCAGGGGGCGCCCGGAGTGGATGGGGAAGTGCCGCACGGCGGCTTGTGTGCGCTTTCGAGGAATTCCCGGACGGTCCGCCAGGCGATTCTGGCGGCGCGCTCCCGGGGAAATCTGTACACGCCGGTCGAGATGGCCGGGAATGCGACCGATTCGAGGCCTTCACGCGCGGCGAGAGCGAGCGATTCGCGGTAGCAGGATTCGAGGGTTTCGTCTTCGTGGTGAGTGCCGCCGCGCCAGATTGGCCCGACGGTGTGGATGACCCGCTTGGCGGGCAGGCGCCCTGCGGTCGTGGCGACGGCTTTGCCTGCCGGAAGTCCGTCGGGTAGGGGGCCACGGCGCAAGGCTTTGCATTCGGCGAGGATCTCCGGCCCTCCCGCTCTGTGGATGGCGCCGTCGACGCCGCCTCCGCCCAGGAGGCTGGAGTTCGCCGCGTTGACGATGGCGTCGCAGGCAAGGGTGGTGATGTCGCCGACGCTCACGATGCAGCGGCCCTCGGGCGAACGGTACAGTTCTTTCATGGTCCGCCCGCAGCCTTCCCCTGGGGATTCTTGCGTTCTTCGAGCAGCTCTTTGATCTTCGCAATCAGCGCTTCGAAATTGAGGGGCTTCGAAAAGAACGCGTTTGCCCCGGCTTCCATCATTCGGGGCTGAGCCTCTTCCTGTGCTATTCCCGTCATCGAGATGACTGCCGGCTGGCCGAGCGATTCGTCCGAGCGGATCTTTTTGCAGAGAGAGATGCCGTCGACGCCGGGCAGATTCAAATCCAGGAGCACGATGGCGGGGTGTCGCTCGGCGATGAGTCTGCCGGCCTCGAATCCGTCGAATGCCTGGGCGACGCGCAGTTCCTCGATTTTTCGCTCGAGCAGCCGTTTGAGGATGGTATTGAGGTCCTTGTCGTCGTCGACGATGAGCGCAAGGCCGGGATCGACGGGCATGGTGAGATCTTCATGCAGCTCCTCGGGGACACGCATGTTCCGCTCTTTTAGAAACGAGACGAGATCTTCGGCATAGACTCGGTACTGCCCGCCTGGCGTGCTGAATGCTTTCAGGTGTCCGCTGCGTATCCAGTTGATTGCCGTCTGGTTGACGACACCGCAGAGCTTGGCGACCTCGAGCGCTGAAAAGGTACGAACTTTATGACTGAATTTGCCCATTCGATTGCCCCTGAAAATAGCAGATTGTTTCGCATGAATCTGAACGTACACAGTAAGGATATTTTATATGGGTGAAAAAAGCCAGAGGAAAAATGGGGTCTGCGGCCGCCAGTGCCTGAGTTCTTGCAATTTTCCGCGTATTCCCGTAACGTTACCTTCATTATGGATTCGATGACAACCTTTGATGCGAGTACAATAGACGCGCTTTCGGTCGACGAGCTCGCGATTGCGCAGAAGATAGCCGGAGAGCTCGGGGTCAGACTTCCGCAGGTGCAGGCGGTCTTAAGCCTGGCGGCCGAAGGCAGCACGGTTCCCTTTATCAGCCGCTACCGGAAGGAACGCACCGGCAACCTCGACGAGGTACAGGTCCGCGACTGTATTCAGAAGTTCGAGAGCAATAAAAATCTCGAGGAGCGCCGCCTCGAGGTGCTCAAGGGCGTGTCTGCGCTTGGCAAGCTCGACGCCTTTCTCTACGAGAATATCCGGAACGGGGCGACGCTCACGGAGCTGGAGGACCTCTGGGCGCCCTTCAAGAAAAAGAAGAAGACGCGCGGCATGCTCGCGCAGGAAAAGGGGCTCGGGCCGCTGGCAGACCTCATGGCGACGGCGGCGCTCGAGGAGGTCGTGGCGGCAGCGCCTTCCTTCATCCACAGCGATGAGGAGCACCCCGAACTCTCCGTTGCGGACGCGGATGAGGCGCTCGCGGGCGCGCGCGACATTCTGGCCGAGCGGCTCTCGCAGAATACTGAAATTCGCGCCTATGTGAAGCAGGTCGTCCTGCAGAATGGCGCACTTTCGGTCAAGGGCATCGGGGACGACGAAAAGCGCGAGCAGTCCACGTACCAGATGTACTGGGACTACAGGGAGCCTCTATCGACGCTGAAACACCACCGGGTTCTGGCGGTGAACCGCGGCGAGCGCGAGGGTGAGCTCGATGTATCGATTGAAATCGACGACCTCCTGGTCGAGGACAGGGTCCTCGAACGGGTACGGCCGGCGAACGCGCAGCACAGGGAAGCGGTGGCTGACGGCCTGGCGCGCCTTCTGCTGCCGGCGGTGCGCCGGGAGATCCGCTCCGACCTCAGCGAGAACGCGGAGTCGCACGCGATCGAGGTGTTCAGCACGAATCTGCGGAATCTCCTCATGCAGCCGCCGCTGCGGGGCACGCGCGTGCTCGGCATCGATCCGGGCATCCGGACGGGGACGAAGTGCGCGGCGCTCGACGAGACCGGCAAATTCCTGGACTACTTCGTGATCAACCAGGAGACGAAGCCTGAGCAGGGAAAGAAGGACATCTCCGTGGCGGTCACGAAGCACAAGCTTTCGGTGATCGCGGTGGGCAACGGCACGGGCAGCCACGAAGTGCAGAAGCTTGTGGCGGAGACGATTACGGAGAACAGGCTCGAGTGCCGCTTTGCGGTGGTCGACGAGGACGGAGCTTCGGTGTATTCGGCCAGCGACCTCGCGCGCGAGGAATTTCCCGAGCTCGACCTGACGATCCGCGGCGCGATTTCCATAGGCCGGCGCCTCCAGGACCCGCTCGCGGAGCTCGTCAAGATTGACCCCAAGAGCATCGGCGTGGGGCTTTATCAGCACGATGTGAACCAGAAACAGCTCGCGGAGCAGCTCGACGAGGTTGTCGGCTCGGTCGTCAACCAGGTCGGTGTGAATCTGAACACCGCGAGCTATTCGCTTTTGAGGTATGTGTCGGGCATCAACACGAGCCTGGCCAGGAAAATCGTCAAATTCCGCGACGCGAGCGGCGTGATCCGCAGCCGTTCGCTCCTGAGGGAGATTCCGGGGCTGGGCGAGAAGACATTCGAGCAGTGCGCGGGCTTTCTCAAGATTCCCGAGAGCGGGAATTCGCTCGACAACAGCTGGGTGCACCCGGAGAACTACGCGCTTGCGGCTGAAATTCAGCCGATCGTGAAGTCCGGCCGAGACCCCTCCCGCGAGGAGCGCGCCGCGCTCAAAGAGAACTACGGTGTCGGCGACATCACCCTCGACGACATCATCGTCGAGCTCAAGAAACCGAACCGCGACCCGCGCGAGGATTTGCCGCCGCCGCTTCTGCAGCAGGGGGTGCTTTCGTTCGAGGATTTGCAGCCCGGCATGAAGGTGAAGGGCAAGGTGAAAAACGTGGTCGATTTCGGCGCCTTTGTCGATATCGGCATCAAGGAGAGCGCGCTCATCCATGTGTCCGAGATGGGCGACCGCTTCGTGAAGAATCCGATGGAAGTGCTGCGCGTGGGCGATCTCAAAGAGTTCACGATCATCAGCATCGATCCTGTGCGGCGGCGCATCGGGCTGTCGCTCAGGACGCAGGCGAAAGCGCAGACAGGGCAGGCCGCCGGAAGTGCGGGAGGCGCAGAGGGGCGCCAGGGCGGCCCCTCTGCGGCAGGTTTTGGGCGCTCCGGGAGCGCACCAAGGGGCGGCGCCAGTGAAAACCCACAAAGGACGGCCAATGATTACGGCTCAGCGGACAGATTTTCGGCAAGAAGGCCGGCTCCCAAGGGGCGCCCTCCCCGCGAAGACAGCGACGACGGCATGACCTACAATCCCTTCGCGGATTTGCTGAAGAAGAAAAAATAACTCGCCCGCGAGCCTTGAATCCTCTGTCCCCCTTCGATATACTTTCAAGTGCCCTCGTGCGAATGTTCGGTGTCGGTTTTTGTGCCGCTAATCCCCCCAACCCCGGCGGCCAACCCTACCCCCCGATGCCGACTTTGCACGGGGGTTTTTTATATGCGGGCCGGCGCGTACAATCTGAAAGGCGCCATCGAGGGGCGCGGCGCCGACGGATGTGGCGCCCCTTGGGGCCGTGTTTTGCCAAATCGGCGGCCCGCTACAAAGTGGCGCCGACTATGGGCGTCCCGGTAGACGCACCGCCGATGGCTGCGACAGATGCGCCGGCCGCGGCAGTGGGGTGGTTCAGTGGCCGCGCCCGTATGCGCCCCGCCGGCGCTTTTTGCCAAATCGGCAGTCCGCTGCAGGGCCGCGTCGATCGCTGATGGGCGCTCCCAGCGAGGGGCGCCGTGGAACAGGCGCTTTTTTCGTCATCGGAGGCACACATGGAAGATCTCATCATTCGCAGCGCCCGACTGGAGGACAGCACGGCCCTCGCGGCGCTCTCCGCGCAGCTCGGCTATCCGACGACGGCCGGCGAGGTTCAGGCGCGACTGCCCCGATATATCGATTCGGATGAGGACCGCGTCATTGTCGCCGAGTCCGGGGGGCAGGTTGTCGGCTGGACGAGCATCGAAGTAGTCGATCATTTCTATCTCGATACATTTGCGGAGATTTCCGGCTTTGTCGTCGATGCGGAGCACCGTGGAAAGGGGGTCGGGCATGCGCTCATGCGCGAAGCCGAGCGATGGACGAGTGAAAAGGGGCTTTCGGCTCTGAGGCTCAAGACGAACATAGTCCGCGCCGAGGCTCACCGGTTTTATGAGGGTATGGGGTTCGAGCGGACAAAGACCCAGTACACCTATGTGAAGAAGCTTGCGCAGGACCGTCAGGCGCGGTAACAATAGCATATGGCTATCATTTTCGAACCACTCGAGGGCAATACCTTCGTGGCCCGCGGCCCGACCAATCTTGGCCTCTATGTTTTCAGGCAGGGGGATGCTGCGCGCGCCGTCGTCATCGATTCCGGCGGCGACGAAGACTCCGGCAGGCGCATCGTGCGCGAGTGTGAGCGTCTCGGCGTGAGTCTCGCGGCACTGCTCAATACGCATTCCAATGCCGACCACTGCGGAGGCAACGCCTCCGTGTACAAGCGGACAGGCTGCGCGATTGCAGCGACGGAGCTGGAGGCAGCTTTTCTCCAATACCCACAGCTTGAGGCGTCGTTTCTGGCGGGAGCTTTCCCCCAGAAAGCCCTCAGGAACAAGTTTTTGATGGCGCCACCGTCGCGCGCGACGCACCTGCTCGAACCTCCCTGCGAACTCGCGCTCGGTGAAAGGGGCGAAGTGGATATCCAAAAACTTTCTGCCACAGGCCAGATGGGTTCTCAGGGCGCAGAAAGAGCCCGGGGAGCGGTGAGGGCGGAAGGCGTACGAGGCGGACAGGAGAGCGCAGGACCAGGAGCGGGCTCCGATAGTCTGCACATCGTTTCTCTGCCGGGCCATTACTTCGGTATGGTCGGCGTGATGACCCCCGACGGGGTATTCTTTGCCGCGGATGCCCTGGCAGGGGCGCCGATTCTCGAAAAATACCATATTTTCTTCTTCTACGATGTTGCGGCTGAGCTTGAGACGCTCTCGATGCTTGAGCGGATCGAGGCCGCGTGGTTTGTGCCTTCGCACGCGGAGCCGGTCCGCGACATCAGGCCGCTTGTCGGCCTCAACCGCGCGAAGATCTTCGAGATCGCCGAGGTCATCGTCGGCCTTGTCAGAGACAGTGCCTCACTCGAGGACATTGTGGCTGATGTTTGTGCTCACTATGATATAATTCTCAATGCGGACCAGCATGTACTCGTCGGGTCGACGATCCGCTCGTATCTTTCGTGGCTCTGCGATCAGGGCCGGCTCGAGTATGGATTTGAGCGCAACAGAATGACATTCAGGATGAAACAATGAATCAGGAAAATTCGACAGAGAGAGTGGATTCTGGACAGGAGAGCGGGACGCTGTGGCAGTTTCGGGGCCGCGCAGTCTTTTTGACAGTACTTTTTTCTATACTGCTGAGCGGCGCGGGGCTTGCGACGGTCTCTGCGCAGGGGCATCTCGCCGTGGAACTCGGACATCCCGTGTACGCGGTCATCGAAACGGCGGAACTGCGCGGTGTGATCACGAGGCTCTCTTCGGTAAAACCGTACACCAGCCAGCAGGTTGCTGAACTTCTGGCGACGATGATGGGGCACATGGAGGCGTTTTCGCCCGCGGAGCGGGCCCTCATTCGCCAGTATGCGGAGGAGTTCAAGGCCGGTACGGGAGTCGAACAGTCGCTCTGGGAAGATAAAAATGGAAAAGCCCGTGCGGGCATCCGCGTCGAGGCGACGACGAAGCTCGACGCAGGCGGGCTCTACGATCTGATCGACGGTTCGAGTTCGACCGCCCTCAAGGACATGTGGCACCTCAATTCGCGGTGGGTGCCGTACCTGGAAGGAGACCCGCTCCCATGGCTCTCGATGAAGGGCGAGGCCGGTTTCACCTTCGACAAGATCGAAGAGGACCTCTACCTTCCTTACGACTATACGAAGGAATGGGATGCGACCCACATATGGTTCGGGACACCGCGCAACTCCGACGGTACGCTCGACTATCCCACGGTGAGCTACGATATCCGCGAGGACATCGCGGCGGAGACCGACAACGGCTCACTGATGGTGAGGCTCTCGCGCTTCAGGCGGGACTGGGGCATCGGTTCGGGCTCGTTTGCCCTTTCGGGGACGGCGCGGCCCTTCGTGGGGTTCGAGACGGCGTTCAGGCCTTCGAAATATTTTGCGGTTTCGGGGCTGGTGGGATCCCTCACGAATTGGGAGAAGGATAGTAACGAAAAAAGTACTACGGTGGCTTACGCGGATTTGGATGGCGACGGCACGGCCGATGATCCTTATTACTCCGCCATCTCGTACCAGAAGATGCTCGGGCTCCAGCGCCTGGAGCTCTTTCCCTTCGACTGGCTCACGGTCTCCGCGACGAGCACGCTGGTGGGCGCGAAGCGCTTCGAGCTCGGATATTTCTCGCCGCTTCTGTTCTCGGTGATGTATCAGAACCAGCTCGCCGATGTCGACAACCTCGGCGTGCAGGTGGACGGGCAGATTCTCGTGCCGCGCATCGGCAAGTTCTACGCCTCGTTCTATGCCGACGAGATGGAGATAACGAATCTCTCGGAACTCTTCACCAAGGCGCGCAACATGTTCGCCCTGCAGGGCGGCGTGAAGGTACCGGTGCCCTGGCTGTCCTTCGCGACCTTCACGGCGCAGTACACCAAGATCGAACCCTTCGTGTATTCCCACTATGCGACGTGGTATCCGGATTACCGGATGCGGGTGGACACCTCGTACACGCAGGACGGCGAGAACCTCGGCTACTATCTGCCGCCGAACTCCGACGAATTTCTGGTCAAGTTTGAGATGACGCCGGCGTCCGACTGGCGCGTCGCCCTCAAGTATCGGTTTGTGCGGCACGGAGACAATCCGCAGGCGGACTGGGACGCAGGTCTGGCGGAAATTTACGGCGATGTGGACAAGTACATGGATTACAGCCAGCTCTATTCCTACAACAAGAGCTTCCTGCACGACGGCATTTACGACTACAACCACATTGGGAATATCGTGGTGACGTGGCGGCCCGCCAGCAGGCCGGAGCTTCTCGGTGCCACGATTCCCTTCGAGCTCAGTGCCGGCTATGGAATCTCCTACACCTGGTACGAAGACGGCACGGGCGCTAACCGCTCGGTCTCCGACCCTGAATGGAAAAACGTGCTCTCGCTGTCGATGAAGCTGTTTCTGTAATGCATGTGTGGCGGCCCCAATCGTTCGGCTTCGCCGTTCGGTCTAGTCGTTCACCCCTTTGATCCGCGGCATCGGGCCGCGGTAGAGGGAATTGTCGCCGCCGCTGCACTCGATTTCGGCCTGCATGAGGTCATGGACATAGTCTGAAAATTGGATCGAACGGACGAGCGTGGCATGGGAATTTTTGCCGGAAGGGGGAGGCGCGACGGGGGCAAGCACGCGCACCGTCACCTGGATGCGCTTGGATTTTCCTCCATTGCGTCGCCTGAGAATGGTGACGACGGGGACTACCGGCACACCGGACTTTATCGCGAAATAGCAGGCCCCCGCCTTGAAGGGGAATATTTTCTGGTTGCCGATGAAGCACTCGCCTTCCGGGTAGAAATGAACAAGACCCCGGCTTGCAAGACCATGGGAGACAGCTTCTTCGATATCATCGAGACGGGTTCCGCTCCTTGGGAGGGGAATGCCGCCCAAAAATCTCACGAGCGAGCCGAGTACGGGAGCTTCGCATGTTTCCTCGAGGAGGGTGAAGTACGTGCGGCGCGGAAAGACGGCCATGCCATGAAAGACCGGGTCGAGCGGCATGCAGTGGTTGCTGACGAGGACGGCGCGCGAGGGTAATTTCCGGGACTTCCCTGGCCTCTTTGTTTCGATTCTGATACTGTACAGAAGACGGCTCAGCGGCCGACCGATAAAGAAGATAAATGCGATAAGGATATCCCCTATCAGGCGCGAAAAAAAGGTGTCGGAGGTCAGAGGAGCACCCTTCCGGTATCTCATTTTACTTTTCTGCCTTTCCATTCGATGCCGCCTTCTTTGTTCACCGAGCGGAAGCCGCGCCAGAGCGATGACAGGGTGTTCACGAATATAAGCGGATAGATGAATGCCACGTACCATGGCAGGCGGCGATCGATGGTCTCGAGAGCCCATGTGTAGAATGACAGGATTGCCGATGCCTTGAGAAAAGGCAGCGCGGGCCCGAGCGAGGGAATATCTACAAACAGAACGATAACCGGGATAAAAAAAATGAGCGGCACGGCCACAGTCCCCAGGAACAGGACAATGAGATTCTTGCCGAGATAATCGTAGGCGTTCTTTGCAATGCCCTGAATCGCACCCTTGTATGTCGTATACATGCGACAGTCGACGATATCCCGCAGGTCGGCGAACACCATCTTCCCGCCATGCTCTTTGACGACGCGCGCCATTTTTACATCTTCCGTCGCCTGGTGCTTCACTTTTTCATAGCCGCCGATTTTTTCGAAGAACGATCGCCGGAAAAGCATGAATTGCCCGATCGCATGGCTTATGACTGGAGATTTTGTGCCTGGAATGAGATACAGGGGGAGCCCGAGCATTGTCAGAAGATAGATCGAAGGCACGACGGAAGCCTCTGCAAAGCTGGGAATGAGATGATGGACATACCCTGTCACCAGATCGGCATTGTATCTTTCGACGACGGACATCGCCTTGCCGATGGAATCCGGTCTGTGAGTCGTGTCCGCGTCGGTGCAGAGCATGTAGTCTTCCTTGACATGGCCGGCCAGCTTCTGGAGGGCGTGAGGCTTGCCGTACCATCCTTCGGGCAGCGGTTCGGCCTTGAAAGCCTTGAATTTGTGCGGAAACCGAAGCATGTAATCCTTGAGAATCTCCCAGGTCTCGTCGGTCGAATTGTCGTCGATCACATATATCTGATAGGAACTGTAATCCTGCTCGAGCAGCGAATCGAGACAGGGACGGATGCGCAGAGCCTCGTTGCGCGCAGGTATGAGCACCGCCACGGAGGGCCCCGCCTTCTTGGGCCCGATGGAGAGCGTGTACACGAGCCACAGTATGTTCGATACTGTGATGAAAAAGAAAAATATGCAGGCAGCAAAAGTGACTACGCCGTACGCCGTGAGTATTGACGTGCTCATTGTGCTAGTTTCTCCAGTTCGTTTGTTGCATATGGATTTTGAGGATACAGTTCGAGTGCCGCCCCAAACCACCATGCCGCGTGCTCGGAGAGCTTGAGATTGGCATACGCGGTGGCGATGCCGACGCGGATGTCGAAGAGCGCGTCCTTCGGCAAACCTTGTTCGGCCATCGGCAGAACGGCGGCGTAGGTCTCCAGCGCCTTTTTGTAGTTTCCTCCCCAGATAGTCGGGGGGTAGGCGAGCGCGCTCGCTTTCAGAAGCCATGCCTTGATATTCTTCGGTTCGGTCTCCAGCGCTTTGTTCGCGTACTGGCCGACTTTCGGTCCATTGCTGATCAAAAACCCCAGATCTTTCAAAATGGAGAGTTCGCCCAGAGGTTCTGCGAGCGCGACGAGGGCAGTCGGCGTCTCCCCACTCAGTGCAATCATGCGGTGCGCGGCATCGATGGCCTGTTCGAACCAGGGCACCGTCTTCTTTTTGTTTTTATGGTCGTTCCAGGAGCGGCCGGCGAGATATGCAATGCGCGCCTCGAGCAGTGCCCGGTCATACGCCGGGAGCTGTTGCCCGCCGATACTCTTCAGCAGGGAACCGGCCTGTGCATCGACAGACTCCGGGGCAGCGCCGTTGTACACACTGTCGCGGAGCACTAGGAAAGCCTGCACCGCGCTCTGGCTCAAAGCCGACGGGAATGGAACCCCGGGCAGAATGTCCTGGGTTTTCGCCAGAGTCCCCGGGGTATTCAGCTGAAAGGCGCCGACAGAGGGAGGATTTTTGGGGGGAGACGCAGGGGTCTGGGCAGATACAGGTAGGCTTGCGGTGATGAAGAGGGTTAAGAATGCGAGAACTATGCACCGGGACGCATTAACGTGATGTTTAATAATGTCCATTGCCCTTCAGAATACCAGACTTTTCAGCTTGCGTGAATATTGAAAGTTGATATACCATGGTGGTGTTGACTTGCAGCGGGACGATACACCCGAGGAGGTATGCAAGCCCATGTGTGATACTCTTGTTCTGCACGATAATGCAGAGAAACCTGTCTTTTTTGGCAAGAATTCAGACCGAAATCCGGAAGAACCCCAGGCGCTTGTGCATATTCCGCCACGCGAGCCGAAAACTGCCCTCATAAGAGAAGGTGTCGAATTCTCGGACAAGGGCTACGCGATACTGCTTTCCAAGCCGTCCTGGATGAATGGCGGCGAAATGGGCATCAACAGCAAGTCTCTTGCAATCGGGAACGAGGCGGTCTTTTCGCGATTCAAGCCTGACGAAAATGGTGTGCTCGGCATGGATATACTCAGGGCGGCGCTCTCCGCCTGTGCGACGGCAAAAGAGGCCGTGGATTTCATCACTTCATTCGTCGAAACGTATCCCCAGGGCGGAAATGGAGCTTACAAAGGCAGGCTCATCTACAACAACAGTTTTATTGCCGCGGATTCCGAAGAGGCGTATGTCATTGAGACGGCCGGCAAGCGCTGGGCCTGGCGCAAAGCCATGATTGCGGATGCGATCTCGAACGCCTACTGCATTGAGGACGATTACAAACGTCTCGATACCCAGACACGAAAAGAAATCGCTCCCGTCAATGAGAGGGCCGCGTGTTCTGACGAGGCTGACCCCGGACGCAAGGGCCAGCGCAATTCCTGGAAAAAACATGTGGAAGATGCCCCATATCTTTTCTTTACAAAGGGCGAGCAGCGCAGGTCCACTTCGCTGGCGGGGCTCATGCGCCTGGCTGCGGACGATTCGGCTCATGCCCCGCAGAAGGGCATCGAAGCGCTGTTTTCTCTTCTGCGCTCTCACGAGGGAGCTCCGAAGCCCGGCCTCTTCCTCAATCGCATGAAGAATCTCTGCGTCCATCCGGGTATATTCCCACAGAGCGCGACCACGGCGTCCATGGCCGTGGAATATTTGCCCGGCGGCGCGATTGTATGGTATACGGACAGCTCGTATCCCTGCGTCTCGCTGTATAAGCCGGCGATTTTGAAGGACAGCCGATTCTATTCATTGTGGAAACCCATCCCCGACGAACCGAAGGCAGAGGAGGGCTATGCCTATTGGCATGCGCGCGAGGCTTGGGTCGAAGACTCGCACCGCCTGGGGCTTTCGAATCAGCAGGCTTTTGTGCAGTCGAGGAATGAAGCGCAGAAATCGATCATCAAGGTCGCGCACAAGGCATTCGACTCGATTTTGAAGGAGAAGGCCGCTTCTTCCGGGCACCTTTTCTCTGTCTATGCCAACGAGGTCGCCGCGATTGTCGGTGAATGGGAGGAGCGTTGGGGAGGTTGAACGATGGCCCATGTACGCCTTTCCGCTCCGGCAGTGTTTCTGTTGATACTGACTCTCGTGCTCGCAGTGGTTACGGTTGTTGTCGTACAGGTGCTGGCCCATCCCCGGCCCGATGTACGATCCCGGTTTACCCTCTACCTGCAGAAGCTCGAGCCGCGGCCGATGGTGGTCGCGGCGACCACGCAGGAGCGCTACGAAGCCTCAAAGGAATTCACCGCCAGGCTGCTCGCAATATTCAATATCAAAGCGAGGATCCGCCTGAGCGCGGTGGCCGACATCACCTATGTCATCCCCGCTTCGGACCCCTCGGCCTGGACGATTCAGTGGGATGCCAGAGCGCGTACGCTCGCACTCTCGACCCCCGCCCCCGATTGTCTTTTGCCGGCGGTGCACACGGATACGATCGAAATTATCATCGAAAATTCGAATATTCTTACAAATACACTGTTCAGCCTCAAGGAAGAGGCCGCGCGCATGCAGAGCGAGCTTTCGAATGACCTGCTGACACACGCAAGGGCGACTCTCGCAGAGCCCGCCGTCCGGACCGCCATCGAAGATGGGGTGAGGCGCTTTGCCGCCACATTCTGTGAATCGGCTCGTCTTGGAACGCCCGCATTCATCGAAGTTCGGCTTGGACATGCCGGGGAATCCATATCTAATTAGTAATAGAAAGAAGATTGACACCACATTGAAAGTGTAAGAAAATACCAAGCATCATTTATTTTTTACTTAAGGAGGCCACATGAAAAGATTCATGCTCGGATTGGTGCTGTTCGCCGCAGTGCTCGGCGCTGTATCGGCACAGTTGCCGGTCAATCTGTATGGTCGTGCTGCCGTGGGAGCGAACGGCGTTGTCGCCGCAGCAAAGCCGGAAGCGTCGCAAGTCGGTATCGACATTCTGAAGAAGGGCGGCAATGCCGTCGATGCTGCGGTGGCCACCGGTTTTGCGCTCGGCGTCCTTGAGCCGAATGCAACGGGCGTCGGCGGCGGCGGCTTCATGATCATCAAACTGAAAGACATGGCCGAACCCGTCGTCATCGATTTCCGCGAAATGGCACCCGGCAAAGCCACGCCCACGATGTATCTGGGCGCGGACGGGAAAGTCGTTCCGAAATCTACCTATGAAGGCGGGCTTTCGGTCGGCGTTCCCGGCGAGGTGAAAGGGCTTCTCTATGCGCTCGAGCACTATGGTTCAGGCAAACTGACCCGCGCCGACGTCATCCAGCCGGCCATCCAGTGGGCGCTCCAGGGTATTCCCGTGACGGTCAACCTCGAGTCGATCATCAAGGACAACTTCGGAAAACTCGTCCAGTACGAGAACGGTGCCCAGATATACCTCAAGGACGGGCTTCCCTACGAAGTCGGCGACGTCATCTACAACCCGGACCTCGCCAAGACGCTTGCGAAGATCGTCAAAGAGGGCGAGGATGCCGTCTATAAAGGCGAGATCGCCAAGGCCATCGTCGACGAAGTCCAGAAGCGGGGCGGCATCATCACCCTCGATGATCTCGCGAATTATCAGATAAAGGTCCGCAAAGCGGTTGAAGGCGACTATCGCGGCTACAAAGTCTACTCGGTGCCGCCCGCCTCCTCCGGCGGCACACATCTCGTCGAGATTCTCAATATCCTCGAGAATTTCGATGTGAAAAAGATCGGCTTCCAGACTCCGCAGGCCGCACACCTCTGGTCAGAGATCCTCAAGCTGACCTTCGCCGACCGTTCGAAATACATGGGCGACACCGATTTCGTCAAAGTGCCGCTCGCCGGGCTCACCAGCAAGGAATATGCAAAGGCACAGGCCACAAGGATCGACCTGAACGCGTCGATGAATCCTCC
>Ga0228535_1002235_pt1 | contig 20096 bp, 17 predicted proteins | sample SJ1metagenome_FD_168457 | JGI IMG/M metagenome (GOLD analysis project Ga0228535, IMG submission 168457) | Enriched culture of PCE-dechlorinating microbial communities from Ithaca, New York, USA - SJ1 | ecosystem: Engineered > Modeled > Simulated communities (microbial... > Unclassified | place... | reverse complement strand
ATCCGCTCTGCTGCTGATCGGCGTACTCCAGGCTTTGCAGACCACGCTGAACGCCATGTTCGGCCAAATGGGCAGCGGCTGGCTGTGGCTCCGTACGCTGCTGGGCCAGCAGGGGGGCGGAGAGCGGCGGCGCCCGAGCCCGGGTACGCTGCCAACGGAGGAAGGGGCGGCCGGCCGCTCCGCCCGGCTGCTGCCGGAGCGGGCGGAACCGGCGCTGGCCCGCCAGCCGGTGGCCATCATCCAGCATGACGCGGCTCCGCCGCTGGTCGGCGACATCCCGGCCCCGGAGCGGCCCGCGCCGCCTCCGCCGCCGCAAAACGATTTCGTGCGCAAGTTCATGCCGGAAATCACCATGGATAAAAGCGCTTCCGCCGCTTCCGCCGGCGTATCCTGCGGTTCCGGCCCGGCCGGTTCCGGCCAGCCGGAGCCGGAGGCCGGTTCCTACCCCATCGGCGTGGACATGAAGACCATGCCCAAGCCCAGGAGGAAGCTCAGACCCGTCACGGAGGAGCGGGAGGAGCCCGCGCCCGCGCCGGAGCCCCGTCCGGGCGGCGTGTACCTGCTGCCGCCGGCGGACCTGATCGACGCCGGGGTGAAAGTGAGAAATCCCCGCCTCAGCCAGGCCATCACCGAGAATATCGGCGTATTGGAATCCACGTTGGAAAGCTTCGGCGTCAAGGCCACGGTGACCCAGGTGGTGGCCGGGCCTTCCGTGACCCGCTACGAGCTGCAGCCCGCTCCCGGCGTGAAGGTGGCCCGCATCACCAGTTTGACCGACGACATCGCCCTGACCCTGGCCGCCCAATCCGTGCGCATCGAAGCGCCCATACCCGGCAAAAGCGCCATCGGCATCGAGGTGGCCCGCAAAACCCGGGACACGGTCTATTTCCGGGAAATGATCGACAGCGACGAATTCCAGAGCAGCAAGGCGCAGCTTTCCTTTGTGCTGGGCAAAAATATCGGCGGCGAGGCGGTGGTAGGGGACCTGGCCAAAATGCCCCATCTGCTGATCGCCGGCACCACCGGCAGCGGCAAAAGCGTCTGCATCAACGGCATCATTTGCAGCCTGCTGTATAAGAACCGGCCCGACCAGGTGAAACTGATGCTCATCGACCCCAAGAAAGTGGAGATGACGCTCTATAACGAGCTGCCCCATCTGATCGCCCCGGTGGTCAACGACAGCAAGAAGGCTGCCAACGCCTTAAAATGGGTGGTCAACGAGATGGAGAACCGCTATTCCCTGTTCGTCACGGATTCGGTGAAGGATTTTGAGGGCTATAACAGGCTGCATCCCTTCGAGCCCCTCTGCCATATCGTGGTGGTCATCGACGAGCTGGCGGACCTGATGATGGTGGCGCGCCACGACGTGGAGGACAGCATCTGCCGCATCGCCCAGATGGCCCGGGCCGCCGGCATCCATTTGGTGGTGGCCACCCAGCGTCCTTCCGTGGACGTGGTCACCGGCCTAATCAAGGCCAATATCCCTTCCCGCATCGCGTTGCTGGTCTCTTCCTTCACCGACAGCCGCACCATCATCGATATGGGCGGCGCGGAAAAGCTGCTGGGCAACGGCGATATGCTCTACGCGCCCATGGGCGTGAACAAGCCGGTGCGGGTCCAGGGCAGCTTTATCAGCGAGGCGGATGTGACGCGGCTGGTGGATTATTGCCGCAGGCAAGCCCGGCCAATGTTCTCCCAGGAGGCGGTGGAGGCGGCCGCCAACGGCGAGAGGATATCCGCGGAAAAAGACGACGATCTGGACGAGCTGTTCTATGACGCGGGCATGCTGATCATCGGCAGCGGCCAGGCCAGCACCTCTTATCTGCAGCGCCGGCTCGCCATCGGCAACCCCCGGGCGGCCCGGCTCATGGATACGCTGGAGAAAAAAGGCGTGGTGGGAGGGCCCAACGGCAGCAAGCCCCGGGAGATCCTGCTCAGCCTGGAAGAATTCGAGGAACTGTACGGATGAAGCCGGTCACCGTCTACCTGCTGTCTCTGGGCTGCTCCAAAAATCTGGTGGACAGCCAGGTGATCAGCGGGGCCTTGCGCCGCGATGATTTTGTGATCACGGACGACCCGGCGGCGGCCCAGGTGATCATCGTCAATACCTGCGGCTTTATCGAGGCGGCCCAGGAGGAGAGCATCGCCGCCATCCTGGAACTGGCCCGCTACAAGCGGGAGGGCTGCTGTCGTCTGCTGCTGGCTGTGGGCTGTATGGCGGAGAAATTTGCCGGGGAGATGCGGGAAAGCATGCCGGAGCTGGACGGCTGTCTGGGCGTGGGACAATATGAGCGGGTGCCGGAATGGGTCGGCCGGCTGCTGGGGCAGGAGGCGGCCCCGGCCGGGCTGCCCGGGGACAGCTATCTGCTCCGGGATTTCACCGCCCATCAGGGCAGCGCTTATTTGAAAATCGCCGAGGGCTGCGACAATCATTGCAGCTATTGCCTGATCCCCCAGCTGCGGGGGCCGTACCGGAGCCGGCCGCCGGAGCGTATTCTGGCGGAGGCGGAGCGGCTAGCAGCGGCCGGCGTGCGGGAACTGGTGCTGATCGCCCAAGATACCACCTGCTACGGCCTGGACCTCTACGGATCAGCCCGGCTGCCGGATTTGCTGGACCAGGTGGCAAAGCTGCCCTTTGCCATGATCCGGCTGCTGTACGCCTATCCGGACCGCATCAGCGACCGGCTGTTGCAGGTGATGACGGCCCACGGCAATATTTGCCGCTACCTGGATATTCCCATCCAGCATGCTTCCGGCAGGATCCTGCAGGCCATGAACCGCCCCGGGGACAGCCGCGCTTTGCTGGAGAAAATCGCCCGCATCCGCCGGCTGGCCCCGGATATCGCGCTGCGCACCACGGTGATGGTTGGCTTCCCCGGCGAGACGGAAGAGGATTTCAGCCACTTGCTGCACTTCCTGGAGGAGGCCCGGTTTGCGTGGCTGGGCGCTTTTCCCTATTACCGGGAGGCGGATACCCCCGCCGCTTCTTTGCCGGACCAGGTGGAGGAGGAGACCAAGCAGGAGCGGCTGGACGCGGTGCTGCGGCAGGCGGCGCGCCATACCGGCCAGGCCCTGGCCCGCTATGTGGGCCGGACCCTGACGGTGCTGGCGGAAGGGCCGGCTTCGGAATTAGGCCCGGGCTGGCAGGCCGGTCGCAGTGAGTATCAGGCGCCGGAAGTGGACGGCTGCGTCTATTTCCGGGGAGGCGAGGTTCAGCCGGGCTCCCTGTGCCGGGTGAGGATTACCGGCAGCGATCACTATGACCTGAGCGGAGAATTGCTATGAACGTACCCAATAAACTGACTGTGGCGCGGATCGCCGTGATCCCTGTGTTCGCCGTGCTGGCTTTGCTGCACATGCCCGCCACCGATATCTGGGCTGCGGCAGTGTTCGCCCTGGCTTCCGCCACCGATATTCTGGACGGGCATATCGCCCGTTCCCGGGGGCTGGTCACTAATTTCGGCAAGTTCGCCGACCCCCTGGCAGACAAAATGCTGGTCGCCACCGCCCTGGTTGTTTTGCTGGCCCTGGGCCGCCTGCCGGTCTGGGCGGCGATCATCATCCTCTGCCGGGATTTTGCCGTGGACGGCCTGCGCTTTATCGCCGCGGACAAAGGCGTGGTCATCGCCGCCTCGGTATGGGGCAAACGGAAAACCGCCTGCCAGATGGCGATGGTGCTGGTGCTGCTGCTGCAAAGCCAGTTCAGCGGCAACTGGTACGATTTTCTCTCCGGCTTTGCGGTGGGCCTGGCGGTAGCGCTGACCGTGTATTCCGGCGTGGATTATTTATGGAAAGGGCGGCAATATTTAAGATGAGCCAGGCGGCGGCCCTCGTTGATCATTTGCGGCGGCGGGGGCAAACTATTGCTATTGCCGAAAGCTGTACCGGCGGCCTGGTTGCCGCGGCCCTGACGGAGATCCCCGGCGCCTCGGCGGTGTTCGGCTATGGCCTGGTCACTTACAGCAACGAAGCCAAACAGCGGCTGCTGGGCGTGGAAGAGGCCGTGCTCCGGCAGCACGGCGCGGTCAGCGAGGCGACGGCCCAGGCCATGGCCCGGGGTTTGCTGCAACGTTACGGCGCGGATCTGGCCCTAGCGGTCACCGGCATCGCCGGTCCGGAGGGCGGCACGGCGGAAAAGCCGGTGGGGCTGGTGTATATCGCCGTCGGCGCCCGGTCCGGCATCCGGGTGGAGCGTTGCCGGTTTGACGGCGGCCGCCAGGCGGTGCGGCGCCGGACAGTGGAGCGGGCTTTGGCGCTGGCCGCCGCGCTCCTGGAACCGTGAGCATAAAAGGGATTGACGAAAGGATAGCGCGATGAAAAGGCTGATGGTCCCGGCGCTGCTGGCGATGCTGTTGCTGGCAGGCTGCTCGATGCTGTTCATTGGCAACCGGGTGGATTTCGACGAAATCGAGAAGCAGGAATATGAAAATCCGTCCGGCTACAGCGTCACCTTGCCGGCGGATTGGGCGCTGAGCGCTGAGACGGAGGAAAGCAGCAGCTTTATCAGCCCCGACGGGACCGTGGCGTTGGATATCAGCAATGAGCTGGGCGGCATGGAATATTACTCCCTGACCGAGATCGGCGATATGCTGACCAGGGAGCTGATGGACCAGCTGTTTGCCAGCGCCAAGGCGGACAGCACGGCGGCGACAAATTCCAGCTACCGCCGGACCATCCGCGGCGCGGACCTGGACGGGGGTGAAATCAGCGCCGTTTTGTATATCAGCGAGCCTTTTGTGGCGGTCCGCTATTATCTGCTGTTTTTGATCGACGCAGATCAAAGCCGGGCCCTGAGCGACGTGGTGGACGGCGTCATCGACAGCTTTACCGTTACCCAGGATCAGGACCAGGTCTATCAATTGATGCGGGAGCGCGCCGAAGCCAGGGAAGAGGCGGAAGCAGCGGCAGAGCAGGAAGAAAGCGGTCTGTAAGCGGAAACGCTTTCAAAAAGCAACCTTGGAAAATTACGAAAACCAACAAATAAAGCTTGCATTTTTTATGGGGTTATGATATATTAATTTCTGCGGTGCGAAAGAAACCGTGGCGAAATGCGTAAGCGGCTGTGGCGGAATTGGCAGACGCGCTAGATTCAGCTAGCGGCTCCTGGTGGGAAGTTTCAGAAGTAGGTATTATAAAAGAGGCAAAAGCGTAAGGAAACTTGCGGATTGCATATATGCGGCTGTGGCGGAATTGGCAGACGCGCTAGATTCAGCTAGCGGCACCTGGTGGGAAGTTTCAGAAGTAGGCATCATACAAAAGGCAAAAACGCGAGGAAACTTGCGAATTGCATATAAGCGGCTGTGGCGGAATTGGCAGACGCGCTAGATTCAGGTTCTAGTGAAGGTTGCTTCGTGGGGGTTCAAGTCCCTTCAGCCGCACCAAAGCCCTGTTATCCATAAGGATAACGGGGCTTTTTCTCTTGTTTGGATAGGGGCTCTCCTTTCCTTCACTCGCTAGACTTTGCAGCGGTTTTCCGCAGGTTTAGCGAGCATTTTTTATGGTAAAAGGAGGGGCGATTATGAGCAAAATCAGCCTGCAGGTAAGCGGGGAAGCGACGGTGGAAAGCTGCTTCAGTGACTATATCGGCAAATGCGAGGTGCGGAACCTTTCGGAGCGGACAATAGCGACCTACCGGGTTCACTTTCGGATATTTCAGCGTTATCTGGATGATAGTACTTATCCGGCTAAGGCCGTCACTGCTAGAACGGTGGACGGGTTCATCCTCTATTTGAAAGGCCGGGGCTGTAACGATATGACGGTGCAATCTTATCTCAGGGATATTCGGGCTTTTCTCTATTATTGTATGGGGCAGGGAACTATAGAGCGGTTCAATATTAAGCTGCCTAAGGCGGATAAGAAGATCAAGGAAACTTACAGCGATGAGGAATTAGCCAGGCTTTTGAAGAAACCTAATATCAAGAAATGCGAGTTCACCGAGTATAAGACCTGGGTCTTCTCCAATTATTTGCTGGCCACCGGCAACCGGATTTCCTCAACTTTAAATCTACGTATCAACGATATCGATTTTGATAATAGCCTGATCCAGGTCAATAAGACCAAAAACAGAAAGGCCCAAATCATTCCTTTATCGAAAGCGCTGGCAGCTATCCTGCGGGAATATCTGAGCTATCGTAAGGGGAAGCCGGAACAGTATGTGTTTTGTAACGCCTACGGGGACAAAGCGGGTATCCGCACTTATCAGGACGCATTAGCCCGTTACAACCGCAGCCGGGGCGTAGCAAAGACCTCCGCCCACCTTTACCGGCATACCTTCGCCAAGAAATAACCCTTTACTTTTCATAGCACTTACCGTATGATTCTCTCATAGTGAGGTATTGCTCAATCAGATCTGGTTGTCTGGCAAGGAGGCGGTTACATAGCCGAAGGGAAAGCCGGTTTAAGCGGAAAAACGGTTGATATTAACTCAAACAAATGATAATATGGCAACTGACAGGCATACATATTTTGGATGCAAATAAGCCGGAAATGAAGTCGAATTACATATTTTTTAAAGGAGGTCGTGCTGATGTCAGTTAAAATCCGCTTGAAACTAATCGAGAATCAAATGTCACGGCGAGCATCGTATAAGCGGCCGCTTTATGTTATTTCAGACAATGAAGCAATCGAAACTGTCTGCTGGGGTAAAGAGCTAATGCTTGAAGTTCCATCCGGAAAGCATGAACTCACATTGAAATATAAAAAGAGAGGCGTTGGCTCAAATACCTTGTTTATCGAGGCGCAGGATGAAGATACCGTAAACCTGATATGTGTTTTTGATATAGAAGTCATGACGTTGTTTCTTGTCAGGGAAGAAAATGCGGATTCCGCTATTGTTGAACTGAAGCGGCAGGCAGAGAAAAAAGGTGCAGCAGGCTGTGCTTCCACGCTGATACTCCTTATTGGGCTTTTTTATTTATTCATGACGGTATTATTCTTTTTTGTGGATTCAGAGAACGCCGGAAACAGCGCCGTTTTGGTTTATTTTATTCCCGCTTTTGTTTTTATAGTGTTGGGTCTGATAAAAAGAGGGAAATCGGTCACGGTACTGATAATTGCAATGGTTATACATACGTTGTGTGCGCTTGCCTTTGTCTGGGGTCTTATTTCGCTACAGCAGACAAACACAGTTTCGGTTTCCGATATGATTAACGCCGCATTACACGGCGGGTCAATCGGCGGAGCAACTGCATTAATGAGTTCCGCTTCCGATAAAGCTTTTATATTAAAATCGTCTCTTGTTGCCATAATTATTGCTTATATATTTACTGTATTTTTTATAATCAGAGGTGTCGGTGCAATCAAAACTCAAAAATCAAAAAAGGAATAACAGCCTCAGCTAAAGGCAACGGACGCAAAGCATAATATCCGCCGATCAGTTATTTTGGAGCCTGAGCTGAAAGCGCGTTCAAAAAGCGGACATCACCTACAATTTCGTGGGTGAAATCCAGTTGACCGAGGAAATGCGTATACGCATAGCAAGCGAAAGGGGCTGTCGCATTAACAACCCTAAATAATGTCTACTGAACAAACACGATTTTTTGTGTGAAGCCCAGACTATCCAGCCAAATAAGCAGCGCCCGCAAAAGGGCACGCTGAATCTTCCTCAAATTCAGCACGACAACACTCATAGCGATGCTGTGGGAAATCGTTTCCTCCAGCTTCGTCATGATCAGGCCCAGTTCGCATTTCCGTTTTGCCAGGCTGAAGCGGCGCTCAACCTCGACGTGTTCGCATTCGTCCATGTAATCCTGCTTCTCGTCCCGTACCTCGTCCTTTTTGGGCCTGCCCAGCGCCGGGCCGGTGAGCCGTATGTGATGGAGCTTGCACCAGACCAGGTTGTCCTGGTTCCTGTAGATTTTATCCGCCAGAATGCGGCTCGGGTAATGGCCTGTGCGTTCCCGGTGCCGTTCCGCCATGGCCTGCAGATTCAGCGCCTCGTTGTAGGCGTCGAAAGAGAGCACCTCCAGCCTTGTCCAGCCGTCGCAGACGGCTGATATCCAGCTTGGCTCCGAATTCCACCGGCCTGGCCCTGACGATGGGCCGGAGAAAGGGCTGGCTAAGGCTGACGATCCGATCCTCCACGGTGTGGATTCCGTTGTCGTACATACGGCTGCGCCGAAATCCGTCAGACTAAGCTGGTTGTCCTTGAATTTGTACATTGCGCCTCTCTCCAAATGCAAGCTTTTTCCGCTTTTCTGCGGTTTCCCTTGCCTCTATTTTACCACTTTAGAGGCTCAATGTCTTGCGGTACTTGTCTTTCTTGTTTGTTCAGTGGACATTAATTAGGACTCCCAATGCCGAGGATAAATCTGTCATAGCAATACTGAGCAGTTCAGCTATATGATTGTTTTGACTATAATCGCCCCAAGCTGTGTGCTTAGCGATATACCAGAAGGGAGATATGATCGTGAAAAGATTTATAGCAATTGCTTTGGCTCTCGCTATGCTGTTGTCTCTGTCGGCGTGTGGAGAGGGTACCACGGGACAAAGCGCTACGGATACCTCCAGCAACCCGGCGGATAGCCCGGATTACTTCGTTGCCAAAGCCAACATAATCTTCCCCAGCACCGAAATGTTCATCTACAACGGCGGCGCGAATGTTCCCGAGTACACCATACTGCCCGGACTTGACAATATCGTCAATAAAAATCAGTATCAATACGGCACCGATGAAGTGGGCGATTATTACTTTGCTCTTCAACTGTCGGACGAAGCGGCCAGCCGCATTGAGCAAAATGGCTTTGTTGTCATTGATTCACAGAGTCACCGCGAATATTATAGTCAATATGAAATGAATCGGTACAATTATGTCCCCAGCTTTATCACCACCGATTCCGTCGTCCACACCTTCCATTTAATGTATGACTATGTGCTCAAAGACGTCGAGCGAAGCAGCCTAATGCTCTGTTTGAAAAAGCTGTCAGACAATATGGCAGAAGCGTCCTATCAACAGTATTTGGAGCTTAAGGGGACGGAATTTGAGAACGCGGCCCTTCGGAACGTCGCCTTTTTTGGTGTGGGTGGCAGACTGCTTGACAGCGATTTTGCTGTGAAAGAAGAAGTCGTGGATCTTGTGGGCAAGGAGCTTGCCTTAATCGAAGCTCATGAGGGGATCAGCGAATCCCCGTTGATCAAGTTTGGCCAGACCTTCTCCAATCTGACCGAATATTACAGTGTCGATTATTCCCAGTTTATCCCTCGCGGCCACTATACTCAGTCACAGGAACTGGAGGACTATTTCAGGGCATCCATGTGGTACGGCCAGATGACGTTCCGCTCGGCCTATCCCGATGAGGTGCGTTCGGCATTGCTGATGACTTCCGCTCTTCAGGCTGCGGAAAATTCGCAGGACTGGCATACGATTTTTGATACAATCAACTTCTTTGTGGGGGAGTGCGACGACATTACCCCGGCCGATTATACTGGAAGCCTGTCGCACATTTATGGCAACAATATCGGTGCACTGACGGTGGTGACAGATAAGGCCAAATTTGAACAGGCCTTTGCTATAATAAAGGAACTGCCGCCTCCGACCATAAATTCTATTCCTGTATATGAAGAGACAATCCAACCCGATCGCGATAAGGCAATTACGGGGTTCAGGTTCCTGGGCCAGCGATTCACAATAGACGCCGCCATCTTTCAGCATTTAATTGACCGGGAGACCAAAGACCGAATGTTGCCGAACGCGCTGGATGTGCCGGCGGCTTTTGGCTCCGACGAAGCATACAATATCCTCAAAAGCGATTATAATGTGGATGAATATCCCGACTATGATGGCAACCTTGACAGGGGAAGGAAATACCTGAACACGGTGGAAGATGATGTCTGGACGTCGAATCTCTATTGGTCGTGGCTCAATATGCTGCGTCCGCTGGCGGGCAATGCCGACAGAACGGGTTATCCCTTCTTCATGCAGAATACGGCTTGGACGCGCAAGGAGCTGAACACGTTTTTGGGAAGTTGGACGGAGCTGAAGCACGACACCCTGCTTTATGCAAAGCAGCCGATGGCGGAGCGAGGCGACGGCGGAGACGAACCGCCTCCGCCACCGGACGACAGGGGATATGTGGAGCCGAACCCCGAGCTTTTCGGCCGATTGGCTCTGCTTGTTCAGCAGACTCGGGAGGGCCTTGCAGCGGCGAATCTAATAACAGATGAAGCGGACGAAGCGCTGGGCAATTTGTACGGAATAGCGAATAGGCTTACGGAAATCTCCCAAAAGGAGCTGGCAGATACGGAGCTGACAAACGAGGACTACGATTTTATCCGCAATTATGGCGGAGATCTTGAGCATATTTGGGACGCAGCGAAAAAGGACGAATTGGAGGCCTTAGAGGCCGAGTATGGACTTGTCATGAAGGATAACTATTTGTTCTGGCATCCGGACGCCATTGTGGCGGACGTGGCCACCGATCCCAACGGGCTTGTCCTTGAAGAAGCAACCGGCTTCGCCAAAACCATTGTAGTGGCTTTCCCCAGAGACGGCAGTGTCGTTCTTGGCGTAGGGCTCGTTTATTCCCAATATGAGTTTACGGTGCCCCTCGATCAGCGGATGACGGATGATGCGTGGCACCAGGCGCTCAATAGCAATAGTATCCCGCCTCTCGCCGAGTGGAAATGGGACTTTATCGTTCAATGAATAATAAATTATGGGCTCTTATCGCGGCGGCGCTCACGATAAGCGCGCTTTTATCAGGATGCGCACGGGAATACGGCGATACGGATGAGTATAGGGAATTCATGAAAGAAAAAACTCTATGCGAATCGATCAACAGGACAGAGGCATCAGGGAACTATATATATGTCCTTGAGGATGGCGTCCTCTCTTTCCTCGATCAAAATGGGAAGAAGATATGGGATTCGGACAAATACTGGTTTGTCGATGATTTTCGGCTTTTTGACATTGATGGAGACGGCAATACCGACTGCTTGTTTTCCCTGTGGAAATCCTATAGCTTTTACAAGGGTTTCGATGAAAACGACGACCCAAGCGTGAAGAATCACCTGTTTTTGTATACCATTCGCGGTGGGTACGCCAAATCTTTATGGGCGTCGTCAAATCTTCCACGGGCAATCTATAGCTTTGAAATTAGTGAAGGAACTCCGACGCCTGTGTCCACCGGCGCGATCCTAAGAACCGTTGAGGGCAAATATACTGAAGACTATTCAAGAGATGAGCAAAGGGAATTTACATACACCTGGCAAGGCTGGGGGTTTGTGCCGGAGGAGGAGCCATTTACTGCGCCGCCGCCGGATACATCCGCTGTTAAGCTTTCCTTTGTGGGTGACCTGATGATTCATTCCCGGCAGCTTTATGAGGCTTATAATGCCGGTAACGGTGCATACGATTTCGGGCATTCTTTTGAATTTGTCCGCGATCACATTACTTCCGCCGACTACGCAATCGGAAATCTGGAAACGGTTTTTGGCGGCAAAGAGAGCGGATATACAGATTATCCGACCTTCAACGCACCGGACGAATTTGCCCTTGCTCTTCGCGAGGCGGGGTTTGATATGCTAACCACCGCCAACAACCATTGCAATGACCGAGGCGAATCCGGGATCATACGCACCATCGATATGCTGGACAGGCTTGGACTGGATCATATAGGAACATACAAATCGGATGAAGAACGCAGCAGGGTCTTTATCCGGGAAATAAAGGGGATAAAATTCGCGTTTCTCTCTTTTACATACGGAACCAACGGGATTCCGCTTGCGTCCGACAAGCCTTACCTTGCCAATATCATGAGCAAGGCTCTTATTCTGGAAGATATTCGGCGCGCGAAGTCCGAAAATCCGGATATTATCGTTGTCATGCCTCATATGGGCGATGAGTACGAAAGTCAGCCCGGTGAAGAGTGGAGAAACTGGGCTCGTTTTATGCTGGATTGCGGTGCAGATATTGTGGTTGCCAGCCACCCCCATGTTTTGCAGCCCGTGGAGTTTGTCCGCATTGACAATGGCAGTGAAGAATCGCGCAACTGCTTTATAGCGTATTCAATAGGTAATTTTCTGTCCTCGCAACGGGAGCCCCCAACCGATGCGGGGATGATACTTAACCTGTATTTTGAGCGTGATAAAACAGGGGAGGTTTTTCTTTCAGATGTGTCATATATCCCCACTTGGGTCAAATTTACTGATGATAGCGGACATTTTGACATAACGGTCTTGCCTGTTTGGGATGCGCTTAACGCTGTTGATAATGGGAATAATGTGAACTTGGGAGAAAGTGATATTGCAAGGCTGAAATGCGTGCTGGACGAACAGGCAACCATGTTTTTGGAACGGGAACCGGTGTGGACCGACCAGGGGGAATATTTTATCCAGCTGGACGCTGTGCCGAGGGGCAAATAGGCAGAAAATGATGCTGAGTTTTATTTGCTATCCGAGGCGCATGATTTGCTCTCTTTTTATTGACCAGGTGTATGGTAGCACTTGCAAAAAAAGATTGGGTATAACAAAACAGGCCAACGGCGGGGAGCAGTTGACCGATTGCCGGTATGGAGTAGTTTTAACCTTTGTAAACCTTCATCACACGGGCATAGTAGATGCGTAGGAACTTGTTGAGGGCCGCCACCTTGGCGACTTTTTTAGGCTTACCTTCAGCTTCTTTCTTCAGCATAAAGAGATAGACGGCGGCATCCTGGCAAGGTTTTGTGGATTTGAGACATTTCATCACTTCATAACCGGTCTTGCGCAGTAAAGCAGAGCCGCGCTTGGAAATTCTGCGCCGTGTGCCTGTGAAGTTGCCTGACTGATAAGGTGGTGCATCTGCGCTTATTGCGATTCAGTTTGGTTCGCGATTCATTGCCCCAATCTATTAATTAGCAACAATTTTGGCGATTTACTTATTCACTCAGCCTTCACATTTCACTCGCTAGATTTCTTCTCATTAGCCAGCATATAGGAGGACAAACCATGTCGGATATAGAAAAAATATATCCGTTGCTTATACAGTACGGGATAAAAAAGGCCGCCCTGTTTGGCGCCAGGGTCCAAAATGAGGCGGCGGATAATAGCGATCTGGATATCGTCGTTTCCTTTGAGCGGCCATATGACCTACTGGATATCGTTGGTCTGAAGCAGGATATGGAGGATACGTTATCTGCCGCGGTCAATCTCATAACCTATGAATCGTTGACCGACGATGTTTTTAGCGAGTCGGTTCTGACCAGTGAAAAAGTTATTTATGAGCGGGATAAATGATGTTCTGTCACCGTTACATGGTAAACTGCTGTCTTACTCTCTGCTCCTGCTGTTGTAGTTGCTCCATACTGTAGTCAAGAATTTGTTCCTTGCGTTCTCTCAGCATGACCTGATAAAATTCCCGTTGAACCGGTAGAAGCGTTGGTGTTTCTTCAATGATCTTGTATAGCCGCTCCATGTCAATCCGCTCATGGATACGCTTTAAGGCCGCGGTGCAGTCCTCTTGCGCCAATGATGAAATAAAATCAAAGTATGGTATCTTTTTGCCGTTTTCCTCAATGGCAGACGTTGGATACAGGAAGACGCGCTGATTTATTTCCTCCTGGCTGTCCAGCACTGACCGCATATCCTCAACCGCAAGCTGAGGGTACAGGCAGGAACCGCAGTCGTATATCGGGGCGATTTCGGCCGTTTGCAGCTGTTCGTCTACGAGGATGCCCCAGTTGCCGTTATGGCGGTCAAAGTTTCCCAGAAGCGCATCCGCAATGAACATTTCCCAGAAAAAGTCCCGAAGCTTGTGCGGTGGCAGCAGGGTTTGCTCGTCGATTGCCTGCAGGATGGAGGAAAGCTCTTTGCCGTAGCCGCTTTGATCACTGTTGATGCAGGTATTTTTTAAATGGGCAAACTCAATGAGCTTTTTGCCCCCTTCGGTAAAATCACCGCAGGCGACCACCGTCTTTTCTTTTCCGCGGCGGTCTGTGTAGACGCCGAGCAGCGTTTCCTGTGTCCGAAAGCCCAGGGCCTCAAAAATATGGCAGGACAGGTATTCGCTGATACAGCTGTTTGAGTAGCTCATTGCCTTGTTGCGGCTTGGCACAGGCGGGAACTTCAGCATATAGCTTTTCCCATTATAGCGGATATTGATTTTGTTTCCGTTGGCCCCTCCGTAGGCTTTGAACTTATTTATTTCACCTCGTGTAAAATCAATCATCCGCGTCTGTCTCCGTTTCGTCATACAGGTATTTCCCGCGCAAGTAGGCCGCTTGTTCCTCGGTTATGCAGCCGCTCCAAAGGTTTGCGTTGATGGAGCCGTACAGCTCACCCCACAGGCAGTCCAGATGAAGCACCTGCGCTTGCTCCCCCTGTAAATAATCTGCAATCGCTTTTTGCAGACTCTCCGGCAGGCCGGCTTCTAAATAGGCTTTGTCAGCCGGTTTACCGGAAGTGCTTATCTTGCTATCTTGTTGCGGCTTCATATTCCACCTCCATAGTAGGTCAATGAGCAGCGGTATGACTTTTTGCCGGTAGTGACGGCGGGCTGTAAAAATAAGAGCAAGGCTGTCCAGATTTTGGCTTTTTGCGTATTGCCGCAATCGTTGTTCCGAGTTTTCTACGTCTGTGTGCGCATCCGGCATGCCAATAAACAGGTCTATAAATTGAAGGTATCTCCAGTTCCCGTCAGTTACAGTCGCGGACGGCTTTCGCAGCTTGATATGGCAGCTTTCCGGCAGCTTCACGCCGTAACGGTTTGTCGTGATCTCAATATCGCGGGGTATCAGGGTCGACAGCCCCAGTCTGTTCCGCAGGGAAGCGCCGGATTCATAACCGATTCTTGCGCCATTTTGCAGCGTCAGTATCTTGGCCAGCACCTGGTCGATGCCGGGTGTGACCTTCCCGAGCACGGTTTGCTTCACATGGCAGTAGAGGCCTTTTTGCAGACGTTCAATTTCGCCCCTGTCCGCCATCCGTTTCAGCTTAACATTGGTCAAGGTTTTGGCGCGGTCAAATGGAAGGTCGAGCCTCTCAGCCAGTTGTCTCGCAATCTCCCCGGTTTGGATTGCCGCTTCATAAGGCATATTACGAACAATGCGGACAATGTATTCCCCATATCCGGTTTGTTTCATTCGAGCATCTTCCCTTAAATGTGATATTGAGGTTTCGCTTTTATGCCGTTATTGTTTTGGCTATAATATCACCTTATGAATTGAAAGTCAATCAGTTAATCGGTTTTATCTCTCGCCCAGCTGGGGGATTTGCGAATGCAGGCCTTGAGCTGTTTATTCCGGTTGGGATTCCTGTAATCTGGAATGCTCACTCACCATGGCTGTTTCGATGGTTGTCGGGCACTCGCCCTGGCAGTTGTACAGCTCATTGGATAACCGCCAGGCTAACTGGAAGCCACGGATAAAACTATCAAGCCAAAGCTCTCCCTCGATGCTGTCATTGGCATCGATGATCCGCAAAAGCAGTTTTCGCTCCGGCTTCTCCAGCCGCTCAACGAGCAGTTTGTGGTTGGCTTCGACCTTGGCCAGCGTGGGTGGTATGTAGAATTGTTATAAAGCGCCTGGAGTATCTCGTTCATGTGCCTCGCCTCCTCTTAGCAAGACATGGTACCAGGTTTCTAAGTGAATAGCTAGCGGAAGTTTTGCTGCTATATTGCTGCTTCCATCTCCAGCCACTCATCCTCGGTTTTCCCCATTGCATAGCCTCGCTCTACCAGCTCCCCGCCTTCGAATTCATCGAAGTGGATGCGGAAGTCGGCGTTGAGAACGATTTCCAGATTGAGGTAAGTGTCTTTACCGACGGCGTCGGGTTTCTCCCAGACGGTGATTTGCTTCACCAGCATACGTAGGTGCGTATCGCTGATGGCGCCTGCCGCGACGATTTCGTCCAGTAGCTCGATGCTGGATTTCAGGGTAGTTTTCTTTTGCCGAAGCAAAGCGTCCAGGTCGGCGTATTCTTCTATCCTGGCTTGTAGAACGGCGATTTCCCCCCGGCGTTTGGCGATCATGTTGTCATAGGCAGCCCGGTTCTCCTTATTCTCGATCCGGGCCATGAGGATTTTCTCGATCTCGTTCTCCAGCTTGACGACCTTGGCTTTCAGCTCGTCTGTTAGCCGCTGATGGTCATTCTTCTGTGCTAACCACCTGCCGATGCTGGCGTCGATAGTCTGCCATTGTTTTGTGGCCCTGTCCCGGATCTCCAGCAGTTCGGCGTTGATCAGCTTATCCAATTCTTCCTCCCGGATGCGGTGGGAGGTGCAGTGATCCTTGCCATAGCGGTGGTAGGAGAGGCACATGTATTCCGTGCGGCCGGCGTAGTCCTTCTGCCGGCAGATCCGTGCTGTAAAGCTGCCGCCGCAATCGCCGCAGCGCAGCAGGCCGGTGTAGCGATGAATTTTTTGCGCGCCGCCCTTGGTTTTGGTCTTTGCCCGGTGTCCGAGCAGGAATTGGGCCTGCTCCCACAACTCCCGGCTGATGATGGCGGGCACCGCGTCCTCATGGCGGTACTGTTCCTCCGGGGCGGTCTGGCGGTACGTCTTGTTGATATTACTGCGCTCAGACTTGTGGCAGACCAAAGTGCCTACATAGAATTCGTTGGTCAGCACTCGCTTGACCGCTGAGTAGACCCAGAGGTATTGCCGGGTGAGATCGTTCTTTCGGTAGCCCTGTCGCTTGCCTAGCAACTGCTCCTGGTAGTATCCCGGCGACTTGATCCCGTTCTCGTTCAGTATCCGGGCTATGGCTTTGAAGCCGTGACCCTCCACATAAAGTTGGAATATCTGATGCACAATGTCTGCGGTTTCTTCAATGATGATGACTCCGCCGGTATTTTTATCTTTGAAATATCCAAAGGGTGGGATCATCACCAGGCCATCTTTCTGTTTCTGACGCATCCCTGTGCGAACACGCCGCCCACCGTCCTTGGCGTAGAAGTCGTTGACCATGTGCTTGAATCCAATGATTAGGTCATCGTCATCATTGAAGCTGTCAATGTTCTCTGTGACCGAGAGGACCCGGACATGGTGTGAGCGTAAGTAGTCGATATACAGTGCCGTCTGCACCCGGTGCCGCCCCAGGCGGGATAAGTCCTTGACGATTACCGCTTCCATTTTTCCCTTATCCACGGCGCTGGATAACTGTCTGATTCCTTCCCGGTCGAAGTGCATGCCGCTGACGTTGTCGTCGCAGGATTCGCCAACAATTTCGTAGTCGTGTGATACGGCATAATCATAGATGATTTGCCGCTGGTTGGAGAGGGAATTGAGCTCGCCGTCCTCATCTCGGGAGAGCCGGTAGTAAAGCCATACTTTCATTGAACCACCTCCTTGTCAGCAACACACATTACCACAAACGTGGCGGAATAGCTAGGGAAGGATTTATTCATCATCTTCAACTGTAACAGGCTGGATGGTGGAATTAATATAATCATGGACGAGAGCATGGAGAAAGCGAAGGAAAGCGTCGTTGTCGCCGTTGTAAACGAACAGGATGCTAGCGATAGATGGTGTTGTCATATGTACTCCCTATTTGTGTAATATTGGATTTTGCTAAAAGCAGCCGTTTGGCGGTCGGAAAAAGGTGGTTGGGGCAACTATGCCTACCCGGTCTCGAAAAGCGGTACACGGGGTGGGACAGCGCCTCATTTTTGTGACGGCAACTTTCCCATTTGCCGTCATGTGACGGTAAAGCCGTTAGTTACCGTCACAAGCCCTTAGTGCGCTGATATACTCGTTTTCGGTGTTTGTGACGGTAAAATCATAGGGGTATATTTTACCGTCATTACCGTCATCTGTAATCAACCGGAAGGAAAGTGACCGCTGCTGCCCACTGCGCTCCGTGGTAAATCCGACGCCGAAACGCCGCCAGTCCCGCTCTAGTCGCCTCAGCTTTTTAGCCAGGACTGCCGGGGTGATGAGGAAGTGGTGTTCGGTTCTTAGCAAGTCAGACAGCTCACTGGCCGTTCCTGACCAGCCTTGCTCTGTTCTCAGCAGACAGAGGATGATCTCTGCTAGTTCATCCGGTGGCTTTTCCAAACTATCCGACAGCTTTTGCCAGACCAGGTTCTCGCTGTCGAACTCTAATTTCAGCTCCCGGCTTTCGATATCCCGCCCTGTGCAGAGCAGGGTGGCTTTGTTATCAGTTCGGCCGACCAGCTTGAGAACCAATAATCCGTCCGCCGCGCCGCTGATGCCGGTGGTACCGGAGATTGTGTTGAGTGGGTCCGTATCACTCATCTTTCGTGTGTGATGGACCGCTAAAACACAAATATGATGTTGGTCTGCAAACTGCTTCAGCTCACCAATGATCTGGTAATCCGCGGCGTAAGAATAGTCGATGCCATCTGGCCGAATTTTTTGCAGGGTGTCGATAACGATCAGGCGGGTGGCAGAGTGGATTTCGATAAATCGTCCTAGGATCTGCATGAAGTCGGGGGCGACCATTTCCGCATCTAACATAAAATACACCGGCAAATCCGGGATTGCTTCTTCTCCCAGAACATCCAGCAGCCGGTTTTGCAAACGCTGACGGTTATCCTCCAAACAAAGATAGAGCGTCCCGCCTTGGCGCACCGGTAGATCCCAGATTGGCCGTCCCCTGGAGATGGAGAGGCATAGCCACAATGCCAGCCAAGACTTGCCTGACTTTGGTGGTCCGGCTAAGATGTATAGACCTGGTGAGAGCAGACCATCCACCAGAAAGTCAATGGGACGGATATCTTCGTTCATGAGTTGAGATAGGGAGACGAAAGGGTTGACGTCAGAATGCATAAGGTTTCCTGCCTTTTATGTTTATTAGATACATGTTTGATTATAGCCTTACGTTATTTTAATAATCTACTTTCTATATTCTAACGCCGATTGACAAGCCTGTCAAGATAAGTGTATAATTTATTTATCATTAAACTATAGTCAAAAAGCAGGAGGCAGCGATGGACTTTCGTGCATATATCAAGAACGTCCGAGAGTATTTTATATACGATACAGGCGGGGAGGCTCCCACGAAAAAAGACTTTCCCTTTACGGAAAGCCTGTTGAATTTTGCCTACTTAAGTGCTGCGGCTTATGAGGGTTTATTCATGGCTGCCGACACGGCGTTGTGCCGGCTTAGCGAAACTCGAGAAGATAAATATGCGGCTGAATTCGATGCCACTTTGAACAGGCTAGCCGAGACGCATATTTACTTCGAGCTGTTGCGCCTGAATTGGCAGGGGAGAGTAGACATTGCTCAGGTGTCCGCCATCCGAGATGAGTTGATGCGGATTGCTCTTTCGATCAGCCGCCTCCAGGATCAGATCAAGACCTTACTGGATATGGTACTGAATGCAGATTTGAGAGAACGGCCAATTCAGGAACGGATGGCAGCCTATGTCCGCTATTTCCAGCAGCCGGGCGTCGCGGTCCGGGATATGTTCCGCTTTCAACTACAGCCGATAGCCTTCGAGTTGGTGGACGAGCAGACATTCACTTATGTGCTGCATCCCCAGACGATCGAGGACTTGCTGGGCTTCTTCCTGGCCCAAGCTGTGGATCGGGAGCAACCCTTTCGCGTCTGCAAAAGCTGCGGCAAATACTTTGCACTCACCGGCTATCGCAACACCGAATATTGCGACCGTGTTTATGACGAGTCCGACCGCACCTGCAAACAAATCGGCGCTATCAGCCGTTGGCAGAAGGAAAAAAGGGACGATCCGATTTTTGTTGTTTACAGCCGCGAATATAAAAAGCGCTTTGCTCGTACCCGCAACGGCAAGATGAGTAAGGAAGCCTTCACCGCCTGGTCGGAACAGGCACGTAAGCTGCGGGAAAGCTGCATTGCCAAGGAGATCACCTTAAACGAATTCAAGGAATTGCTGGGGAAGTAGGGGCGAAATATTCATCAACAACCCCATATGAACCTCTAGCAAAAGCCGTAGGTTATACCATCTACAACCCCTTCATCTGATTTATCAGGGCAGTTCCAACCCCATATCGTTTCTCTTACATCTGCCCGCACTGCGGGCAGATGTAAGAGAAAAAGGGGTCGCTGCGACCCCTTTTTCTTTCTCCTGCTATAATATAGCCAGTGCATAAATCTCAGCACGTCTCGTAACAACCTTCATCGGTATCAGCGCCTGCACGTGGCGATGATATAATAGTCTCATACGGACAGAGGTTCTCTTCT